>OICN01000105.1_pt1 | contig 33233 bp, 37 predicted proteins | sample 1581301 | NCBI WGS metagenome assembly OICN01 (sample SAMEA3882557, study PRJEB24775) | human gut metagenome | biome: human-associated habitat; feature: intestine environment; material: feces | place: Netherlands | collected 2009/2010
GTTCGTCTATGATTGCTGCCATGATCCTATTAAAAATATGTTCTTCGCAGTCGGAAAGTGATAGAACCAGAAGTTTTCCCATATTGCTCGCCTCCTCGTAAAATGTAAAGAGCTAATCCCCAAAATCATAGATAGAACTCTGAGATATTACTTTTTTCCCTAAAATAGTAATTGCTTTCTTACTGCACTGATTTACGCACCGATAACATAAGGTACACCGTCCATTTGCTATAATCTTGCCTTTGGACAAGGACAAATTATTCATAGGACATACCAATGTACATTTGCCGCACCTTATACAAGTGTTGGCGTTTATCTGTATTTTGTCTGAATATGCTTGTGTTTTACGATAAAACCAAAGACGCTGTCCTAACAGCCCTGCAATATGGCACCAAAAGCTCAAACCGTTTTTAGTTGGAGTGCCATTTTTCAAATTGTACACTGCTGATTTTATACATTCTTCTGCTTTTTCTTTTTCTCCTTTTTGGTTATAATACATTGCCATCCATAATGTAGCTATTGGCCATGGATTTTGCCCTTCCATATAATGGTCTTGCTCAAATCTTAAATATCCTCCTGTATATGTTCTTAATGTTAAATTTATTTTTTCTATTGTATTATTAATCTTTTTTTCATCTGCTGAAAATAATTTAAATGGTTCTACCGCACCAAGTATACTTATGTCTGTTTTTTGATCATTCAAATTTCTTAATAATGTTTTTGTTTTTTCATCATACAAATTTTTTGATATATATTTTTTTAATTCTTCCATATATTTTCTTATATTTATTTCGTTTTTATGTATATTTTCAAGTTTTAATCTATTATTTGTATATTCTTCTTTTATATTTTCATATATTTCTAGCATACTATTGAATGCCCCATATATTGCGGCAAGTGAATATAAATGTACTCCTTCGTTCATTTCCCATATATCATAACTAATTGGTAGCTTTTCTCTTTCTTTTGTATGATATGTTTCTTCTATTTCATTTTTTACAACATCACTTTCATCTCTTGTGCCTAATATATTATCCATATAAATAAATAAAAACCTCGTTGCCTTTTCACACATTTTTAATGTATCTTTTAAAAATTTTATTTCTTTTGTCTTTTTGTAGTGTTCATTTACACCATATATTACACTTGCTGTTTCATCTATTTGATATCCCCAGCATGGAGCCAGCTTACCATCTGTATAAAATCTTTGCTCCCACATTCCATTTTCACTTTGTGTATTTTTGCAAAATACTTTATAAAACTTTTCGGTTTCCTTTGTCATATTTAATATGTCTAATGCCCTTGTTACAAACACTGCATCTCTTGGCCAGCAATATGCATATTTTCCACACTTTGTGATATTTTCGTCCACTTCTATTGCTGCAGATATTCCGCCAACTTCTTGATTTGTTAATAATGGAAATAACAATATTGTTCTTTTGTATACTTTATTTAATTTTCTGTTAAATTCTGTGTCTTCTTCTGGCATCTGTAAAGTATCATGGTCTTTAACATATTTTCTCCAATATTTTTTTACTGTTACTTCTTCTTTTTGTGCATCTATTTTTTTTATTGCTTTTATCTGTTCTTGTAAATCTATTTCATTTTTATTTTCTATTATTGATATATACACAACTAATTCTTTTATTTCATTTGGCTTTAATAAACCAATATTATAGCTTATACTAGAGTCTGGCGACATTCCTATATAATCTTTGTCTGCTATTTCTCCACTGTTTATGTTATTTTTAGTATCATTTAATTGATAACTTAACATTTCTTTATTTGACGTTATGCAAAATGCTGTATTGTGTGTATATTGTATTAATGTATTATCTTTTACAACTGCTCCTACCATATTATTATAGTCTGATAACAACTTTGAGTGTATCAAAAAATTCACATTTAATTCTATAGAATTCTTATTTTCAAATGTATATTTTTTTACTAATACACTATTTTTTAGTAATACAAAATCAGTTTGTGTTATTTTTAAATTAAAATATGTGTTTTTAATTTCGGTATTTAAAATATTAGTATCTTCTGTATAATACTGTTGATACATATTGTTAATGTCTTGATGTAAATATATAATCCCAGAATCGTTTATTTTTACTCCTGTTTCAAAGTAATCTATAAATTGCATATAATCAGGTGAAGGATAAATTAGTCTTAGTAATTCACCATTCTTGGAATAGCTGGCTGTTATGTTTTTTCCACCTATTATAGCATCATTATAATATTTATTCTTCATTTGTTTTCCCCTTTAACTTTTTTCAACTATTTTCACTATTTGATTTTCTAATTCTTTTAATCTTTCTGCCAATTCTGTTATATCTTCTTCTTTTCTATCTTCTGACAAATACCCATCTTTTACAATTTCTTCCATGTCTTCTATTTCTTCTTTTAATGTTCTCATTCTTTCTAATATTTCTAATCTTACAAATTTCTTCTCATTTGGTCCTTCTACTCTATTTGTCATACTTACTTTTTCTTTTAATTCATATGTTTCTCCATATTCTGGAATTGTTACCGGTATATTTAAATCTTCTAATATTTTATTTTTTAATATAATCTGTCCTTCTGCTTCTCCATGCACTAAGAAAATATGTTTTGGTTTTATTGCATATGAATAAATAAAATTCATTAACCATTCTTGATCCGCATGTCCAGAATATCCTTCTATATATTCTATTCTTGCATTTACTGCAATTTCTTCTCCAAATATTTTTACTGTTTTAGCACCATCTACTATTTTTCTCCCTAATGTTCCTGGTGCTTGATATCCAACAAATAATATTGTACTGTTTGGATTCCATAAATTATGTTTTAAATGATGTTTTATTCTTCCAACTTCACACATTCCACTTGCTGAAATAATTATAGAAGGTTCATTTTTTTCATTTAATTCTTTTGACTCATCTGCAGTTCTAGTAAACTTTAACCCTGGAAATTCTAATGGATTGTCTCCTCTTTTAATTAATTCTTGAGTTTCTTCGTCGAATAAATCCATATTCTCTTTAAAGACTTCTGTAGCAGATATTGCAAGCGGACTATCTACATATACTGGTGCACTCATCAATTTTTCATATTCTTTTTTAAATTTTTCATCATCTTGATTTTCTTTCAAATTGTTTAATTCATATAGTATTTCCTGTGTTCTACCTACCGCAAATGAAGGAATTACCACTGTTCCACCATTTTCCAAAGTTTCTGAAACTATTTTCAAAAACATCTGAGCTTTTTCTTCATTTCTATTATGTAACCTTCCTCCATATGTAGACTCCATAACCAAGTAGTCTGTTCTTTCTATCATTGTAGGTGATGATAATAGTGGAATATCATTGTTGCCCAAATCTCCTGTAAATACAGTTTTTATCTCTTCTCCATTTTCGTTTATCCATACTTCTATAATACTTGAACCTAACATATGACCTGCATCATTAAATCTAACATGTATATTAGGGTCTATTTCTATTATCTCATCATATTTTACAGGTTTAAAAACTTCCATTGCTTTCAAAGCATCTTCTGCTGTGTATAGTGGTGGCAAAGCCTCTTTTCCTTCTCTTTTTCTTTTTCTATTTTTCCATTCTATTTCCATTTCTTGTATATGTCCACTATCTGGCAACATTATAGTACACAAGTCGCATGTAGCCTTTGTTGCATATATGGGCTTTCTATATCCTTCATTATATAATTTAGGAATTCTTCCTGAGTGGTCTATATGAGCATGTGTTAAAAGCATAAAGTCTATTTCATTAACATCAAACAAAAATGGCTCTGCATTTTTTAATTCATCTTTTGTACTTCCTTGAAACATTCCACAGTCAACTAAAAATTTTTTTCCTGCTCCTTCAACTAAAAAGTTAGAGCCTGTTACAGTTTTTGTTGCACCTAAAAAAGTTATATTCATAAATTCCCTCCATTAAATAAATATTTTTGTTTTCTTTTTAATTTTTATTTTTTTGGCTTGTGTTATTTTTTTGCTTTCTAAAACCTTTCCATCATAATACTGTAAATATATAATATTATTTTCTTCTTTTGGTTCTATGCTTATACTTTGCAAATCTATTATTGGGGTATCAAATATCATTTTTAATATTACAAAATTTTCCTTAGAATCTTCTGACACATTTTCAATTACTTTTAACTTTGTTGCTTTATCTATTAAAGACTTTATAGTTTTTGCAAAACTTATTTTTAGTTCTTTTATATCTTTCAAGAACTCATTTCCATACATTATAAATCTATAATATCTTAATTCATATATTAATTCAATTATTTCTTTTTTATTTTCTATATTTTTTATTTTTTCCCTTAAGCCAAGTAAAAACATCCTGCACAATTCCAAAGTCTGATCCCCTTGTATACTTTCTAAAAAGTCATACTTATTCTTTGTATTTTCCATTCTTTTAATATATTCTTTGGGCTGTATCAATTCATTGCACTCTGTTATTCTCTTTAATAAAGCTGTTCTTTCTTTTTTTAATTCGTCATTCCACTCTTTTATAGTTAAATTTTCATATTTTTTGTTTCTTTTTTCATATTGTTTTTTTAACAAGTTTTTATCATTTTGTATCTTATCTATTGCATTTATTTTTCTATTAAATCTCTTTTTTTCATTTGTTAATTCTTCTAAAAACCTCTCTTTATTTTGCATTATTTCTAATTGTTTTTTATATTTACTTTTTATCTTTATTAGTTCTTCTTTCGCCTTTTGATTGCTATTTGCATATAAGTACATTAAGTTTTTATATAATATATCATTAAATTTGTTGCCTATTTTTACTCCATACTCAACTATCACTTGTTGTTTTAACATATCTATATAATCTAATGTTATATTATTGTTGTTTATAAATTCATACATCAATTTATAGCCTACTGTGTAATTCAATGTTTGGTATACTATATTATATTTATATTTTTCAGTTTTTTCATTGGTAATGCTCCATGACCATCCATTAAAATTTTTTATCACTTCTAGTTGATTTACTGTTGCTCCTATTTTTAGCACATCTCTATAAGCATTGTCTATATATTCATATTGTTTTGGTATTTTAATTGGAGTCCTAGAAATTTCTAATATTGCTTCTAACAGAAAATTCTCATTTTCTAATACCGTTATTTTATCGTTTTCTATCTCATAACTTTTTTGGGCTTCTCTAAATTTTTGTCCTATTTCTGAATTATTTTTTATTATTTCTATTTCTGCACATTTATTTTGAATAGTGTTTATCAAATATTGTATAAAATCATTTTTTAAAGGAACTTGCCTTTTGGTTTTTTCATAATCAGAATATGAGTTTTCAATTTTATAAAACATATTTAACAGAAGATTTTTTGCGCCTAAGGAATACACCTTATTTTCTAAAACCTTCTCGAGTTTATTATTATAATCTTTTATATTAAATTTAGAAAACAATTTATTTTTAATCATTTCTTAATCCTTTATACGTTTTCTGTTTGTGTATATGATGTAGTTTTTAATTCTTGCCATCTTTCTTTAGACATCAAAACCTCTCTTGGCTTACTTCCTTGAAATCCAGATATAATACCTCTTTCTTCCATTTGGTCTATTATTCTACCTGCTCTTGCATATCCTACTTTAAATCTTCTTTGTATAAACGATGTTGAGGCTTGTCCTGTTTCAACAACAACCTCTATTGCTTCCATTAAAAGTGGGTCTGTATCATCATCATTCTCTTGTTCCTCTATTTCTTTATCTGTACTATTAGCTTTTTCTATTTGTTCTAATATATCATCATTATATGTAGCTTCTCCATTTGCTTTTACAAAGTCAACTACCTTTTCTACCTCTTTGTCTGATATAAATGCTCCTTGTACTCTGGTTGGTTTAGCTGCTCCTGCTGGATAAAATAACATATCGCCCTTTCCTAGTAACTTTTCTGCACCCGCCATGTCTAAAATCGTTCTAGAATCCACTTGTGAAGAAACGGCAAATGAAATTCTTGAAGGTATATTTGCTTTAATTATTCCTGTAATAACATCTACTGATGGCCTTTGTGTAGCTATAACTAGATGCATTCCCGCAGCTCTTGCTTTTTGTGCCAATCTGCATATAGAGTCTTCTACTTCTTTAGAAGAAACCATCATTAAATCTGCTAACTCGTCAATTATTATTACTATTTGTGGTAATTTTTCTGTTGAGCCTTCTTTGTCTAGTTCTTCATTATACCCTTTTATATCTCTAACATTTTTACTAGCAAACAAGCTATATCTGTTTTCCATTTCTTGTACTGCCCATGCCAATGCTCCTGCTGCTTTTTTAGGATCTGTAACAACAGGAATTAGTAAATGTGGTATTCCATTATAAACAGATAATTCTACCACTTTTGGGTCTACCATTACTAATTTTACTTCACTAGGTTTTGCTTTATATATTATACTTGCTATTAATGTATTTATACATACACTTTTACCTGAACCTGTAGCCCCCGCTATTAATACATGTGGCATTTTTGCTATATCTGTTACAACTTCTTCTCCTGCCACGTCTTTTCCTAATGCAAACGCAAGCTTTGACTTATGTTCTATAAATTTAGAACAATCAATTATATCTCTTAAATGTACTATTTCGTTTTCCTTATTAGGAATTTCTATTCCAACAGCTTGCTTTCCTGGTATTGGTGCTTCTATCCTTATTGTTTCTGCTGCTAGATTTAATGCTATATCATCTGCCAAATTAGCTATTTTGCTTACTCTTACACCTTCGGCTGGTTTTAGCTCATATCTTGTTATTGCAGGTCCAACTGAAACATTTTCTACCTTCGCTGAAACGCCAAAACTATATAATGTTTTTTGCAATTTTGCTGCTGTATCTGTTACTGCCTTTTTTCCACCTTTTACAGATTTTTTTTCTCCCTCGCTTAATAGCTGTACTGGTGGAAATTCATAATGCTCATCCTCTACTGTTAGTGCATGTTCTAATTGTAAAACTTCCTTTACCTTCTCTTGTTTTTGTTCTTGTTCTTTCTTAAATAAGTTTTCTTCTATATATCCTTCTGATGCTTTCTTTTTACTGCTTTTACCATCATCATTTAAGTTTATTGTTATTTGGTCATCTAATTCAAGAGCAGCTCTTCTTTGTTCTTCTTTTTCTCTTAATCTTTTTTCTCTTCTTGTTTCTTTTTTATCTTCATTTTCTTCTACTTTCATTACTGTTGGTTTTTTTCTTTCTTCCTTAATTCTCTCTTTTTCTTCTGCCAGTTTTCTTTCTTCTCTTTCAGCTAATCTCACTCTTATTTCTTCTATTGGATTAATATTAAATATTAAAATTATCAATATTAATTCCACACCTAAAACTAGTATTGATGCACCTACTTTTCCCAATAATTTTGTTAATGGTATTGCACCTATTGCGCCTATTACTCCCCCTACTTTATCATCCGTTTTTCCTTGTTCATATGCGCGAGTTACTGTGTCTAAAAATCCATTAGAGAACTGTTCTACATCTTTAGGTAAATATACTATGTGCATAAAAATTGCAACACATACTAATAGCAATGCATATTGAAATAATTTAATATATGCATCTTCTTTTTTATTACATAATTTATATATTGCTATCAAAAATGTTCCTATTGGGACAATATATTTTATAAATCCCATAACTCCACTCAATATTGAACTTATTTGCTGTCCCATTATTCCAGATTGATTATATATAAGCACACCTAAAAGTACACTAAATATCACCATTGTTATTATTGATATGTTTGCATTATCCTTTTTCTTTTTCCTTCCTCTTTTTGCCAAATCTATCTCACTCCTATTTTTTCATTTTATATGAACTAAAAAATCAGAAGCCGGAAATCAATTTACATTGATTTTAATCTTAAACCCCCGACTTCTGATTTCCGAATTTTCTTATTTAAGTTCTTTCCTATTGTTTCTTATTACTTTTAAAGCATCTTCCAAAGCAACTTCTATACCTGATAGTACATTGTCAGCATATTCTTTAGTTCCTTTTGAAATTTCTCTAGACATCTCATTTGCAGTTTCTATAATTTCAACTTTTTTCTCATATGCCTTCCTTGTTATTTCGTGTTCATCTATCATCGAAATAATTCTATTTTCTGCTTCTTTTATTATATCATCTGCTTCATTTTGAGCTTGTACCAATATTTTTTGTCTCTCTTCTTTTACCCATTTTGCCTGTTTTAATTCATCTGGCAATTTTAATCTTATTTCCTTAATAATATCCAAAACTTCTTCTTTATCTACTATACATTTGCTAGAAAAGGGCATATTTCTACTTTTTTCCAATATATCTTCCAATGTTTCTAATAAAGTAAATATCTCCATTTCTCTACTCCTTTCGCTTTAAAAATATAAGATTTGCTCTCCCATATTTTCTTATATCAAATATTTCTGCTTCTATTTGAGTTAAGTTTTTTAACTCTCTTTCTTTTTCATCGGTTTCTATGATTATTACTCCATCTTTTTTTAATAAATTTAAAAATAATATTTTTTCTGTTGCTTTTACTGCAATATCTGCCTTATATGGTGGATCAATATATATTAAATCAAATCTAATCTTATCATCATATAATTGTTTCAGACATTTTTCATAATCCTTATTTAATACAATTGCTTTATCTTTTAATCTTGTTTTAATTAAATTTTCGTATACCATTTTTGTTGCTTGATGCGATTTCTCACAAAAATAGGCTTTTTCTGCTCCTCTGCTTATACACTCTATGCCTATTGCACCACTGCCAGCAAACAAGTCTAAAACAATAGCATCTTCCAGTTTGTTTTGAATTATATTAAACAATGATTCTTTCACTCTATCTAAAGTTGGTCTTGTTTCTATACTATCTATTGAATTTATTTTTGTTCCTCTTGCTGTTCCACTTATTACTCTCATAGCACCTCTACGATTTTACGTATATATTTTATCTTTTATATACAATATGTCAATAATAATAATATAATTGTAATATACATTTAATAGTTTTGTAATATATTGGAATACTGTAATTCAATTGTATTATATAACAAAGTATAAAAAAATGTCAATGGCATTGCAATTTTCCATTGACATATATAATTTAAAATAATTTTAAAAATTTTATTTTGTTATTGATAAAATTTTATATTTTATTACTCCAGCTGGTGCTTGTGCTTCTACTATTTGGTTCTTTTTAGCTCCTATTAAAGCTTTTCCAATTGGTGATTCGTTTGAAATTTTATTTTGTGATAGGTCAACTTCCGTAGATCCTACTATTGTATAAGTAAGTTCTTCATCAAATTCCATATCTAATATTTTTACAGTATTTCCAACTTGTACGGTTTTAGTATCTATTTCTGATTCATCTATAATTTTTGCATATCTAATTTTATTTTCTAATTCTGCTATTTTAGCTTCATTTGCTGCTTGTGCACCTTTTGCCTCATCATATTCAGAATTCTCAGACAAATCTCCAAATCCTAAAGCTACCTTTATTCTATCTGCTATTTCGCCTCTTTTTTCTGTAACTAAATATTCTAATTCTTTTTCTAGCTTTTCATATCCTTCTTGAGTTAATAAAACTTCTTTTTCTTCCATTTTTGTCAACCTCCTTTTCTACATGAAGTCTATACTGTTTTCACAGTATGATATATACTAATCCAAATTTAAAGTTTTGTCAAGGAATTCTTTTAAATTCCTCTTGTGAAATTATCCCTTTATCCCCTATTAGATTAAGAATATGTATATTGTCTTCTTTTATTCTGTCTTTTATTCTTGCTAGCTCTTGTTTTTGATTTACTAAGCTCATATATAGTATATTTTTATTTATTTTTTCCATCATCCTTCCAAAATGTTCTATTAGTTCATCTGGAATTTGTATATTCACATTATTTATGCTTATTCCTTCAAATGCCATACTTTCTATTTTCACTTTTTGTTCAATATTAATTAATATTGCTGTTCTGTTTATATTATATTTTTCTATTTCTCCTATGCCATAATCAAAATTCACTATATATTTCGCTCTTCTCAAACTTTTTCTTTTATTATTAGATAAATATATTGTTGTTTCTTCTTCAAATATATTTTCTACAATTTTTTGAAACTTACTAAGTTCTTCCGTTATTATATTGGTAGTTTTAAATTTCTCCGATAGCGTTTTTATATTTTCTAAATATATATCTTCATCTTTGTTTATCAAAAAGTATATATCCTCTTGTTCCATTTTTTTCCCTTGAATTTCAAATATATATTCTAATATTTCCAATATCAAATATTTAATTATATCTTTTTCATCTATTAGGATTTTTTTATCTACGTATTGTTGTATTTCTTCTTCACATGCTACCTGTTTTATATTATCTTTTTTTATTAATTTTCTTAATTTTTCTACACATCTTCTATTTAAGTTACTTATTTCATATATATAATATTCTTTAAACTTTGTAGTAATTATTATATTTAATTTTTTTTCCAACCATCTTGCTCTATTAGATAAAAAAATATATCCTACCATTTTTCACTCTTTCTCGTCCTTTATATATTAAAAAATAAATCTTAAAATTAATAATTTTAAGATTTATTTTAATATTATATTATCTTTTTGCTAATTTATTCCTAATTTTTCAGAAATCATCTTCCATATTGCCTCTGTTTCCATATCCTTTTGCCAATATGCTGCTCCTGCTAAATTATATTTGTCTATTAAAGAAATTTTTTCACTTAACGATTTTTCGTCTTCTAGCCACACCTTATAATTAGCTCCATTTTTTTCATATTCCACATAATACTGTTTTAATTCGTCATCCCATTTCTTTATTACATTATCAGGAATTACGCTTTGTATATTTTTAATTGCTATAGCAAAGTTGTCTAAGTCGCCACCCTTTTCTTTCCATAATCTTGTATAAAAAGGTAATGCTAATATTAGTTTTTCGCTACTAACTTCTTCCTGTGTCCCCACAAATTTATTTACATTTGTTTCTATCCAATCATACCCTGAATTTGTTCCAACTTTTTCTGAAGAACCTCCATGTTGATCATAGGCCATAAATATTATATAGTCAGCCTTTTTTCCTATTATGTGTCGATTATAACATAAAGACCAGTTTGGCGAACCATCTGGAGCTGTAACATCAACAGATAATACTGCTCCTATTTCTTTTAACCTTGGTGCTAATTCTATTATAAATCTAGAAAATAAATCTTTATCTTGCATAAACATATACTCAAAATCAATGTTAATTCCATCTAAGTTATATTTTTTTACTAAGCTAATTATATTTCCTATTAATATTTGTCTTAACTTATAGTCATTCATTATATCTGAGGTTGTTTGTATATAAGTATTGTTTGAAATGCTTGGCCAAACCTTATATCCATTCAAATGTGCCCATTTTATATATTGAGTTCCATCATTTCCCACATTTTCATCAATTCTTCCTTTTCCTTCATCTGTCAAGGTGAAAAATGTTGGAGATACAACATTTACGCCTTTTATTTTTGTGCCTGTTCTGTCAGGCGCTGAACCATATTCCGAAAAATAGTCCCACACTAAACTTACTTTTCCTTCTATTTGTTTTTGGTTTTGTTGTGCATTTCTTGATACAACAATATTTTGATTACTTTTTTCTTTTATATATCCTAAATTTCCATTTGACGTTCTTACCTTAATCCAGCCATTTTCTTTTGACACAACTATCAATTGTTCTGTTTTTTTAATTTTTTCTAATGTTTTAGAAAAAAATGTTGGTTTATATTTTATATTTTCATTTTTTGTGCATTCTAATTTTTTTTGCTCTCTATCTAAGGATTCAATTACAACTTTATTTGTTTCGCTTACATATTCCACGCTTATGTTATAGACCTCTTGTAATTCAGATATTGGAATAAGATATGCATCAGTCGTCTCAATTGTAGGACTTTTTATTATTTGCTCTTTTCCATTTATTTCGATTTTTTTGCTATCAATACCTAATGCAGCAATTTTATTTTCTGCTGTTGTAATTATCTGATTATATTTTTCATCAAAATAAATATATTCATCAAAAAAGTTTTGCATATCTGATTTTGAAAGATATATTACATTGTTATCATCTATATATACATCTTTTTTTAAGCTCGTTGTAACATTACTATTATTAATAATTAAGTTAGTTCTGTCTTTTATTTCATCTCTTATATAATTAGGTGCTATTTTTAGTATTGCTATTGCAATCATCAACAATACTAAAATTACTATAATTTTTATCACATTTTTTTTCATCTATTTTTCTCCTCATTTTATATATTAATATCTAAGTTATCACATAAAAATTAATTATTCAAGATTTTCTGTTTATTTTTGTATATTTTATTTTTTTTTAGGAAAATATATAAATAAGTTTATAGGTAAATATAACTTAAAAACCTAAATTTTTAATAAAGGATGAATTTTATGCAACCTATAGATACAAAACAAGCTTACAGTAATTATGTAAATAAAAAATCACCTAATTCGCCCATTCTTAAGAATTGTCTTAACGCATTTTGGGTTGGTGGATTAATTTGCTCCCTTGGACAATTGATATTATCTTTTTGTCAATACAAAGGTTTTGATGAAAAAGCCTCTGGTACAATTGTTTCCATTATCTTAATTGGATTATCTGCACTTTTAACAAGTTTAAATATTTTTAACAAAATTGGCAAATTTGCCGGAGCAGGTTCTCTTGTTCCTATTACTGGTTTTGCAAATTCAATTGTAGCCCCATCAATAGAATATAAATCTGAAGGATATATAATGGGAGTTGGAGGAAAAATGTTTACAGTTGCAGGTCCAGTTCTTGTATTTGGAATATCTACTTCTGTAATAATTGGTATTATTGCCACTTTCTTTTTTTAAAAAATGGAACAATTAGGGACTGTCCCTAGTTGAGAAAATGGAGGTTTTATGAAAAAAATCGGAAGTCAAACTATTCAATTTATTAATACTCCAACTATTTTGGAGACTTCTAGCATTGTTGGACCTAAAGAATCGCAAGGTCCTCTTGCTAGTTATTTTGACCAATGTTTAGAAGATGAGTTTTGGGGTGAAGATACATGGGAAAAAGCAGAAAGTAAAATAATAAAGGAAAATGTTAATTCTGTAATTTTAAAATCTGGAATTCCTGCAACTAATATTGATTTTTGTTTTGCTGGTGATTTACTAAATCAATGTATTTCTTCTAGCTTTGGACTTAGGGAATTAAATATGCCCTTTTTTGGTGTTTTTGGCGCTTGTTCAACTTTTGTTGAAAGTATGTGCTTGGGAAGTGTATTTATTGCTAGTGGTGCTGCTTCTAACGTTCTTTGTGCTACTTCTAGCCACTTTTGTAGTGCCGAAAAACAGTTTCGTTTCCCTTTGGAATTAGGAAACCAACGCCCACCTACTTCTCAGTGGACTGTTACCGGCTCTGGTGCTGCTGTTTTATCTTCCAATGGCATTGGTCCTAAAATTACTTATATAACACCTCGGAAAAATTGTTGATATGGGAATCAAAGATGCTAATAACATGGGAGCAGCTATGGCACCTGCCACGTTTCTTTAAACACAAATATTTTTATTTTTAAATTGCTTGTGGCACAAGCGTTAATTCTTCGTTTATTTTAATATACTCTAACATTCTTTCGTACTCATCTGTAAATTTGAATCTTATAGTAATATCTCCACCCTCGTGTACATATATACAATCGATAAGCTCAATCACTATTTCCCTAGTAAGTTTAGTTATGTTCTTTTTACTCTTTAGGTTTTCTATCCAAATATTATCTCCTAAAATTTGGTCTTTGTATTTTTCTGTTTCTTGTTCTAAATATTTAATGTTTTGTTCAATACTTTGTATATTCTTTTCATAACTATTCTTATACTCAAAATATTCTTCTTTGGAAATATCACCTAACTTCCAATCTTCATATACAGATTTTTTTAGTTTTTTGTATTTTTCTAATTCATTCTGTTTTGATTTTATTATTCGTTCAAGATTAGAATTAGCTAGATTTCTTTTTTCAGATTGATTAATTTTCTTAATCATATATTCCATTTCAATAGCTATATCAATCTGCATTTTTATAGATTCTAAAACTGCTTTTTCTAAATAATCACTTCTTATTGTATGCTTTGTACAAATTTGTGCTGATTTTTTCCTATATGTGTTGCATACATAATAATAATATGTTTTCCATTTATTATTTGTAGATTTTTTGTTCATTGCCCTTTTACAATCTGCACATCTAATGTATCCTGCAAATAATGAGACTTCTCCAGTACCATCGTTTTTTATTCTTGTATCTCTATTGATTATGTCTTGTACCTTGTTAAAAGTTTCTTTATCAATAATTGGCTCGTGACTATTTTCTACAATAATCCAATCTTCTTTTGGCACATCAACTAATTTATGAACTTTATAGCTTAACATTTTCTTTTTTCCTTGTATCAGAGTTCCTGTATACATCTCATTTCTTAAAATATGAGCTACAGTAGTATCACACCAAAGACTATTACCTTTCATATTACAAGCATTTACATAGTTTTTCTTCAAGACTTGTTGTTTATATGCTGTTGGATTAAGAATTCCTCTATCATTTAATATCTTTGTAATTGTTGCTCTTCCCTTTCCTTCTAAGAACAATTGATAAATTAATCTTACTACTTCTGCAGGTTCTTCATCTATGATTAATTTATATTTATCTTGTGGATCTTTGATATATCCGATAGATTGGAAAAGAGCCTAAATATTGTCCGTTTTTCTTTCTTGAATTATTTGCTAAAATTATTTTGTTTGAAATATCTCTACAATATTCATCATTAATTAAATTTTTAAAAGGAACAAGAATACTATTTACAGAAGTTGGTTTCGAATAGCTGTCAATATCTTCTGCTTTTGTAACAAACCTAATATTAAACAATGGAAAGATTTGTTCTATATAATTTCCAACCTCAATATAATTTCTTCCGAGTCTTGATAGGTCTTTTGTAACAATCATATTAATATAATTGTCTTTCATATCTCTTAATAATTTTTGAAAGCTAGGTCTATTAAAATCTGTTCCTGAAAAGCCATCATCAACGTAAGTATCATATACTACAAATTCATCTTCACAACTTTGTGCTAAATCCATTATTAAATCATCTAATATTTTATCTTGGCTGACTACACTATTACTCTCATCTTTGTCGTCTCCATCTTCTTTAGATAGCCTTATATATTTTGCAATATACCATGTCTTTCTTGGTATTCCGAATGAGTTGTTGCCTCTTGGAAATAACACTCCATCGTTTTCATACTTACTTTTTCTTGACAAATTTCCTCCTTCCCTATAAAGTCATATTTGTTGACAATTATATTTTAACATAATTTTATAGTGGATTCAAATCAAATCCACTATATTTCTTAAATTCTTGTTCTATTCATAATCAAATTTTCAATGCATTGATTAATGTTTAATCCTTTGTCTGAATATTCAAATTTTACCTTTAATCCATCTACCATAAAAACATATGGATTTTTAACTTTTTTTAAAAATCCAATCATTCTATCCTTTTTAGGCATATTTATATCAACATTTATTTCTTCAATATTATCTATATCTTTTTCTTGTATATAATTTAGATTACTATTTTTCCCTAGTTGTAGTTTGATCTTTAATTTGGCGTATTCATCCATCAATAACCTCCTATATTTAATTTTCAATGTTCTACACATATTTTGTGCATTTTTCCATATTTTATACAATAGCATTTTATATTTTCCAACTAATTTTTTTGGGTACATCATATCCGACATTTATTCCTTTTCTTAATACATAACTTTTACTTTTTTCATTATATTTATAGATTGATGGATTCCAATCTCTAAAAGCTCTATTACTTATTGGTTTTCTTCCACCAGACAATTCTCTACTTGCCTGTTCGTGAGCTTGTTTTAATATTGCATAGTCCACATCTATACTCTTATTTTTTCTTGTAGTTGTTATATATTGTTTTGTATATTCAATATTCTTTTTTCTGTTTATTTGTTTTCTTATTTCTTTTTCCTTTAAATATCTATTATCTTTTTGTAAAACTTGAGTAACTGCACTTTTTGATATTGCAAGTTTTTTAGAAATATCAATTGGTCTTAATTTTTCTATGAAATACATTCTTATAATTATATCTTTATTTTTGTTCATACACTCTAAAATTTCCTTACTTAACTTTTTACTAACAACTTTTGAATATGAATAAACTAATAGAGCTAAATATAACTCTACTTAATTTCTAAATCTTTCATAGCTTTTTTGAATTCTTTTTTACTCATTTTGCTTAAAGGTTTTACTTTTTTATATCTCCTCTTCTTTTTATGTATTAAGTATTTTATTATTGTAAAGGAGATAATCAGTAAGATAATTAAAATTACATACCACATTACTTTTTCCCCTTTACAATAATATTTGCCAGTCTTTTAACTTCTGCTGTTCCAAATTTTGAATATAACATTTTTATTTCCTTTTGTAATTCTTTTGCATTTACTTCGGTAGCACTATGTTGTAATGTGTGAACAGCCAGTTGTGCATAGGCAATTGCTGAATCAATATCCATAAGCTCTTGCATTTTTGACTCCATATTGGTCACCTCCTTTTTTTATCTACCCATATGAAGTCAAAAATTTTTGTCGATGTTGCAAATTTTGAAAAATTTTTTTATTTTTTTCGATTTTTTGAAAGTTCTTTAAATATAACAATCATAATTTCTTGGTATAGATCCTCATCAAATTTAAAATTTATTTTTGATCTACTTAATATTAAAGGCTTATACTCTTCTATTATTTTTAAAATTTTCTCATCTGATAAACTAAAATCATTAAACATTTCTTTTTCCTCCTATAAGATATTTCATTATTTTGTCTAGTGCTGTTGCCTTAATCCTCCATATAGTAGTTCTTTCTAAATTCATTTCCATTGCAATCACATTAATACTTTTATTTTCTTTATACAAAGAAAAAAGCACCATCTTCTCTCTCAAAGATAATGCTTTTATTGCATAATACAATTTACTATCGGAAATAACTTTTTCAAATTCAACAGCAGATTTAATCTCATTCTCACATTTATTAATAATTATATCAAGCACAGATTCTCCTTCTATTTCTTCTACTTCTTCCATACTCACACATTGATTATTATTATAACAATAGTTATCCTATATATATATCTTTCTTGCATTTACAACAATGCTTTTCAAATATGCTATTTCTTCTTTAGATGATCCTTCTACTAAATAATTCTTCCTTTCCATAAACATTCTCCAATCATTAAAATTGAACAATGTCCAAAACAAAGGAAGTTATATTCCGTTGTTATACTATTTACTTAATAAAAGTTCTACCCATCCATAATAAAAAATCCTCCTATTGGAAAACTTCCAAAAATAAAGGTATGTGTTGGTTATAACTATAATGGAAAAGTTACAACAGACTTTACAACCAATGTTGATTTTTGTTTAAATTTGCTTTATAATTATATTTGGTGATTTTTATGCAAACTATTGAGCTTGATAATAATTATGTTGTACAAGTAGTTGAAAATGATGATTTATGTCCTGAGGTTGATGATATACAATTAATAAATTGGAAAGATATAAAACAGAAAAAAAATTTAACTGTTAAGGTTGACTTTTCTTCTTTTAGTGCTTGTGATTACAAAAAGCTATTAAGAAAATTTTATTGTTTGAAAAAGAAGACATATAGATATCATCTAAGTTTCGGTATAGAGAATGGCGATAACCATGTAGTTGCTTTTTTATATAATTTCAATCAAAGTAACCAACATCACATTGATTTTATTAATTGTTTAAATGCCACTTTATATAATAATAAAGTTGACATGTATAATTATATATATGATGAAGTTTGTGAATTTTTAGATAAACAATTTTTAGAAAGAAATTTATGCGATTTTAAGGATGATAGATGTGCATATAAAAGAGGAACTTCTTGTACAGTTGGGTGTTGTAGACATTTTAAGATTAAATTACTTCCTTTAACAAAATTAGTAACTTGCGAATATTTGGAAAAAAAATCTTGCACAGCAAAATGTATTTCCTGTAAGCTTTTTACTTGTGACTATTTACAAAAAAATGGAGTAAAATTCAAAATAAAAGATATTCCGTTGTTAGATACCTTTTTTAGCCCAATACAAAAATATTTTATTAAGTATAAAGTTTTTACTCCAAAAGAAAAAATTATAAAATTAATTTGTTTTTTTAAAATTTAAAATTTTACTAAGACCACTTGTTTTTTTTAATAAATTTATATTATTATTAATTATGAAAAAGGGGTGGTTTTTTTATGCCATCGAGAGCTAAGAGTAAAAAGTTTATTAAGAATTTAAAAAGATTTAGAAGTGCTAAATTTAATTATGCTAAATTTGTTAAAGATTATTATATAGAAAAAGGGGAAGCTTATATTTCTGCTAAAGTTACTTCTATTGATGATGTTATTTCTAAGTATTCTACAAAAGGTTATGAATGGATTAACCCTGATTTTGCAAGCTATATAGAGGAAAGTGCTTATTATATTCCTATTGAAGAGAGAATTATTATTGAAATTTGTGGTGGTAATTTTTCTGAGGAAGAACAGGCTTTAATCACTAAAGTTTTAAAAGATTATTTTGGCCTAAAACTCGGAGATAAATATTTGGATTTAGATATTAATAAACATAAATCTTTCGTTCTATTTTTATTTGGTATAATAAGTCTTGGAATTTTTGCAGTTCTAAGTAGATTTTCTCTTATTACAGCATTAAATGAGGTTATTCTACTTCTATTCTGGTTCTTCCTTTGGGAGTATGCAGATTTGGGATGGATTGAGAGAAGTAATATCCAAATTGAAAGGCTTGAGGCAGGGCAACTTTCAACTGCTAAAATTGTTTTCTTAGATTAAAAAATCCCCTTAAATAAGGGATTTTTTTTATTTTATTTTTCTATAATAATCATAATCTAATATCATTGATGACATCTTAAATTTTTGATAAACTATTTGGCTCATTTATTCTACATAGTCAGGTTCTAAAGTCTCCCCTTCATTTGGAATAAATACATCTTGAACAGAGTTATATCTTTTCTTATCAGTTATAAAGTTTCTATCTGAGAATATTACTATAGGCTCTATATTGTTTGATAAAATATCCTTCCTCATTAATAACCTTGAATCATATTCAATTCCAAATAAATTTAATACTGTTGGCAAAACATCTAAGCTTGAACATACTTTTTCAATTTTAATAGGTTCTTCCATACTTGAATTCCATATTAGAAGTGGCGTATGGTGCCTTTCAAATTTATTGTCTCTTTTATATGTTGATAGTTCGTTTAATTCAGAAAGCGTCAAACCATAAGGGTAATGGTCTGGGCTTATTACAATTACTGTATCTTCGAGCTTTCCTGCAAATTCTAGTCTTCTTATTAGCTCTCCTATGGCTTTATCTAATTCAATTTGGCATGCAAGGTATGATTTTGCTTTGTGTGAATATTGTAGATTTTTTACTGCTTCCCAGTTTTTTGATGCCATGCAATTTCCATTCGTTGTATAATTTAAGTGCCCGCTCACAGTCATATAATATGCTAAAAATTTTTCAATATCAATAATTTCTTTGTTCTGCACAATCTTTCCACCACAAAACTCTCTTTCTCCAAATTCAATATTTTCTAGTCTTTCTAATGATTGAATTCTTCTTTTTATTTCTCTAATTCTTGCTCCAATATTTTGTAATTGCCAAGTTGAATGATTTTCATCTGCCTTTATAAGTTCTCTTTGTTTTTCCAAATATTCTAATTTATCTTTTAGTTTTTCAATTGCATTTGGATCATCATTATAAATTACTTGAGTGTTTTCTATATTTTTAGCTTTATCTTCATAATATTTACTTTTGCTGTCTTCTTTAATAGAATTCCTTATATCATTATGAGCCTTCTCTATTAGTCTTCTATGTTTCTTTTCTGAATGATGTCCTACTAATATTGGTTGTCCGTGGTGTAATTGCTAAAATTCTATTTGCATTTGAATTCATATACTGCTGTGATTTTTCTTTTGCTTTTTGTGCCATTTGTTCATATCTTAATCTTCGTTCTTCTTTTCTTTCTTCATAGTCTGATCTTCCTCCCATTTTTTATCACTCTCCCTTCCTAAAATTAAACAACAATGTAAAAATAGTGTTATTGTTCCTCCAAACATTGCACCACCAATAAATGTCAATAAATACATATCATCTTTTCCTTTCCAATAAAAAAAGACTTCTGTAAGTTGTGTGATAGTTTAGCTCTTCTTCACTCTTCTTACAAGTCTTATTCAAATTCTTCCTCTTTTTCTATATTTTGTTGATATTTTGCTACTCCTAATGGATCATATTCTTTTAATTTTTCTACATCAAAAACAACCATATCATACATTCCCATATTATAATTGACTGTAGCTATTACTTCTTTAATAATCCCTTTTTTAATCAGAGCATTTTCAAGTCCTAAATCTTTATTAATAGGTTGTATAAAACTTTCGTTTTCATCTATTGAATACCCTGATAAATTAATCGTAATATCTCCATATAATTCATCTTTTGTATAAGCTATTATTGCTATATTTCCGTTGTTTCTATATTGTCCCACTTCTAGAAACAATTCTTCATTTTTAAATTTCAAAGACTTTCTATCCATATTTACCTCACTTATATTTCAATTTTCTCATATTTGTCGTAATTCTTCCCAACTAAATTCTTCTCTTCCGAAATGACCATAATTTGTAGTTCTAGCATATATAGGCTTTTTCAAATCCAAATACTTTATTATTCCATTAGGTGTTAAATCAAATGCTTCTTTTATTATCTTAATAATATCGCATTCTGGAAGTTTATTTGTACCAAAGCAATCAATGTATAATGAAAGTGGCTTTGCTATTCCAATACCATATGATGCTTGAATTTCGCACTTTCTTGCTAAACCATTAGCAACAATATTTTTTGTTATATGTCTTAACATATATGCAACAGATCTATCAGCTTTTGTTGCATCTTTCCCTGAAAAAGCTCCTCCACCGTGATGAGCATAACCTCCATAAGTATCAACTATAATTTTTCTACCTGTAAGTCCAGTATCTGCAACTGCACCACCAATAATAAATTTCCCTGTTGGATTTATTAGGAATTTTGTTTGATAATCAATCATGTCTTCATCAACTGTTGGTTTTATTACTTTTTCTATAATATCATTTTCTAACTCCTCAATAGCAATATCTTCTTGATGTTGGGTTAAAACTAATATCGTATCAATTCGCAATGGGAAGTCATTTATATATTCTACTGTTACTTGTACTTTCCCATCTGACCTTAAGTATGGAATAATGCCTTCTTTTCTAACTTTTGTTAATTGCATTGCTAACTTGTGAGCTGTATCTATTGCATAAGGCATTAGATTTTCTGTTTCTAAACAAGCTTATCCGAACATTATTCCTTGATCACCTGCACCTCCAGTATCAACTCCAATTGCTATATCTCCACTTTGTTTTGTTAGGTTGATATCTATGTCACAAGTTCTGTAATCCATATTATATCTAGCATCATCATAACCTACTTCTTTTAATTTCTCCCTTACAATGCTTTCAACATCTAAAATTGCATTTGATGTTATTTGTCCTGCTACTGTTACCTTTCCGTTAGAAATAAAAGTCTCAACAGCAACTCTTGAATTTTCATCTTGTTCTAAACAAGCATCTAAAATACTATCAGAAATCAAGTCACACACTTTATCAGGATGCCCCTCTGTTACACTTTCTGATGTCAAAAAATATCTTTTATAATTCATTTTATAATTCTTCCTTTCTTTCGCACCACAATCGATTCTGTGGCTTTTAAAATACTAGTATGGAATACTATCCCAATTAAATTCTTTCATTCTATATTTTTTTACTTCTCTTGTATAAATCATAAATACCTTTTCTTTACTAAATTTTGTAAGATATTTAAAAAAAGATAATAGCTCTTGTATTATCTTTTGCTTATATTTAGTTCCTATATCTGAATATTCCAAATATTCATTATCTACATAGATAGATGCAATTCCATCTATCAAAATGCTATATAAAACCTTTTTCTCATAAATACTAAACTCATCAAATTCTTTGATTGCAGTTTTTGTATTATAATTAATAAATAATAATAACAATGAAGATATACTTTTTACAACTTCTTTATCAACAACTTCAAAATCATGTAAATAAATCAAATTATCTGCTAATATATTTACTAGTATAATTTTTGTATCTTCAGACATTTTATTATAATAATTTTTTATTTTTATATTTTCCAAACCATCACCTCTTCCTTTTGAGCATTAAAAATAGGGAACTATAAGTTCCCCAATTGTAGTATATGATATTAACTTTTGTGTTTATATGATTAACTCTTTATTTTAATCGTATACACACAATTAACAAAATTATTATGTATTTTTATTTTTTTTATTTAATAATTTTACTTGAAATATAGGCATTTTCTTGATGTTGTGTTTATATGAACTACACACCTGCTGCTTTAGATACGCTAATCACTCATTTTAGAGATACAGGTAGAAAGCCAAGTTATTATGATTTAATTATTACTGGAGACCTAGGTTACATTGGAAAAGAAATTTTAGCTGAGCTTGCCGAAACCAAAGGCTATAATATTAATGCTAACTATAATGATTGTGGTGTCCTTATTTTTGATAAGGAAAGTCAAGATACTCATTCTGGTGGTAGTGGCTGTGCATGCATTGGCACTGTTTTTTCTGGATATTTCTTTAAACAATTAAAAGACAAAAAAATAAATAGAATATTGTTAATTGCAACTGGAGCATTAATGAATTCTATGAGTTCACAACAAGGCGAAACCATTCCCGGAATTGCTCATGCAATTTCCATCGAAAATTTGGATTAATCGTTTAGAAATTTACATTCTCAGCTAAGGAAAGGAAATTATTATGCAAAATTTTTTTAATACTTTAGATTGGTTTATGATTTTAAAATCGTTTATAGTTGGTGGTATTATTTGTATTATCGGACAAGTTTTAATTGATAAAACAAAACTTACTCCTGCAAGAATTTTAGTATTATTTGTTACTTTAGGCGCTGTTTTAGGTGGCTTAGGTATATATAAACATTTAATATCTTTTGCAGGCGCTGGTGCAACTGTACCTCTTACTGGTTTTGGAGCCAATTTAGCAAAAGGAGCTATAGAGGAAGTTAAACAATCTGGTCTTTTAGGTGCTTTTATTGGTGGTGTAAAATCTTCAGCCGGTGGAATATCCGCTGCTATTTTCTTTGGATATATTGCATCATTGCTAGCTAAACCCAAAATAAAAAAGCAATAATTTAAATTTATTTTACTATTAAAGCAGTGGCTGCCTCCTCTGACAGTCACTGTTCATTTACATCATTTTAAGCTATATTCTATACTCGTAATGATGTTATTTTCAATTATAAATTTCAATGCAGTTTTTCCTTGTATATATGTGTACATATTTTCTTCTCTTACATAGTTATTACTGTATTTTTCTATCATTTTGTTATAACTGTCCGTTATTTTTACATCTTCTTCTGTTTTAACCATATCATTTAATAAATAAATAGACTGGATTCTCTCTTTTCCATCTCTTTCATATGTTGTTATTTCGTAATTTTCATATTTATATATTCTATCTAATCCTTCATATGCACAACTTATAATTTCTGAATACTCTTTTTCCTGTCCATACTTTTCCCTTGAAAACTCATCATCTATTTTAATTTTATTATTATTATTATTATTGCAAAATACATATTCTTGTATATTGTTTACTTCATCGTTTTCCGCATTTCTATTTGATATAATATGTATACACACTATAATAATTGCTATAATCAAAATTATTATAATACTATTTCTTATATTTTTGTTCATCTCACTATTTCCTCTCATTTATTAATTTATTGCCTTATTATATTCCTGTATTTTTCTATTATATATTGAGTTAACTAATATATCCTGCCTATAATCCGTTAATTCATATTTTTCCTTTAAAATTTTGGAAAAATATTTTGAAAGTTTTGTTGCTCCTGTCAGATTCAAGTGTATTCCTGCATCATATGTATCATATTTATAATCTATTTTTATTTCATCAACTTTGTCTTTCAAATTAATGTATTGTAAATTGTTTGTCTCAGCATATTTTTTTATCTGGTTTTCATATTCATCATACCAGTATGGATATAAACTTGGTGCCTTTATTAATATTAGCTCAATATTATTTTTTTTGCATAAGTTAGTTATTTTGTCTAAATAGTTATAACAAATTTCATCAAACTCATAATTTCCTAAAATTTTTTTAGTAGGTAGACTTCCTACACTTTTTATTTTTTTATTAATTAAAAATCCATTAAATGTATTTTTCTTCTTTGAGAAAAGATAATTAATATCTTCATTCGTTAGTTTGTCAAATCGCGAATGATATCGTAATATTGGAAATACATAATAAATGAACTTTTCCTCTTCTGTCATTGATTCTTTTATTATATTTACCTTTTCTTTTGACCACTTCATCTTATCTATTGTCAATCTGTTATAAGCTTCACTAATCGGTTCAGCATATCTCATTGAATTAACATTGAATACAACTATCTTAGGTTTTTCATACTTCAAAGTTTCTTCCAGTATTTCATATGATTGCCATATTAATTGTTGCGGTGTTCCTCTTATATATGCTGTAATCCCCGCTTCTTCATACATAACAATAGGTGAAAAATTAGCATATACTTCACAGTCGCCTATAAAAATCACTTCATGTTTTTTAAGTTCGTCATAATATTCTGCAATCATGTTGCCCTCTATAAAATCTGTCATGTATTTGGGTGATAATAGAATGTTTAGAAACACAAATATTATCAAAAATAGTATTAATATTATTGACATTTTTATTTTTTCCATTTTACATTAAATTCCTCTCTTGTTTATATATTGCTCTTAGAATTTACTATAAATAAATTCGTTTACATTAAATCCTATCCCATAAATTCCTAATACGGTAGTAAGCAATATGAGTGAAAATAAAGTTATCATTTTAAATTCTAGGCTCTTTCTTTGAAAGAATTCCATAATTTGTTTCTGGTTAGATTCATATATAAATAATACTATTGTAAATATGAATAATACTATTATATTAGGCATATTCAGTCCTAAATTAGTAACATTAATTATTAATTCTTTATAATTTGACTTTGTAAATACCGACATTAACATTTGCAAAGCTACCTTGGTATTGTCCCATATAAAAAAACACCATGTGAATGAAATAATTATATAATTTACAATTCTGTTTATTATTTTGCTTTTAGTTTTATAATTGCCTATTGATACTAATACTCCATGAACTAGTCCCCATACTATATAATTGATTCCATGCCAAAAACCCGATATTGCAAAAGTAATAATAATATTGATTTTATTTTTTATTTTACTGCATCTATTCCCTCCTAGTGGAATATATATATAATTTTTTAGCCAGTTGCTTAAACTCATATGCCATCTTTTCCAAAATTCTTTTACATTCTCTGACATATATGGCGAATTAAAATTTTCTACCAATTTAATTCCCAGCATTTTGGAAATTCCTAATACCATGTCTATTCCACCGCTAAAGTCTGCATATATTTGTATGCTGTATAGCAACATTGCAAATAATGCATATGCACCACTATACATATTGGTTTTGATTGTTGATATTATAATTGCAATTCTACCAGCAATAACTAGTTTTTTTAATGCTCCCCATACAATTCTTACAAGTCCTTGTAATATGATATTTGAATCTATTATTACTTTTTCTTCAAATAATGTTTTCTTCATATCTTCATATTTATTTATTGGTCCAATAAATAAACATGGTATATACATAATACACAACATATAACGCCATATTGATTTTTCAGGTTCTATTTTATTATTATACACGTCCACTATATACGCTATAACCTGAAGTGTGTAATAAGATAAGCCTACTGCCATAAATATATTAAGGCTGTTAAAACAATTAAACTCTTGTTTAACATATAGCATAACCTTTGGAATAATTAGTACACTTGAGTTTACAATAATTGTACTAACTAAAATTAATTTTTTTCTCTTTTCTTGTTTTGTAATATGCTTTCCTGCAATGAATGTTGTAATAATGCTAAACATAATATAAGGTATATTTTTCCATCCAAAGCATGCATATATTAATATACTAATTATTAGTAATATAATATTTCTAATTTTATTTTTCATATATTGCTCCATTTAATTCGCCTCTGGCCATTTAGTTCTATCCCAATTTCTGTGTCTCATACATGAACTTTCATACTTTTCTACATCTGTTGCTGGTCCTATTATGTGAGCACCTGGAGTTGAATCATAATGTCTCCACACTCCACCTTCTAAAACTAAATTCCAATAATGTGTTTTATCCTCTGTATATATAATCTTATTAGAAATTCCTTGCTTATTTAATGCTCTTTCAACAAGTAGTGCATGTACATAACAATTTCCTACTTTGTTACTTAGTCCATACCATATTGGATCATCTCCACCCCAATTAGTATTGTAGTCAATTTTATTTCTAATTGTTGATACGATTCCTCTTATATCTTTTCCTGCCAAATTTGTATTGTAAAATTCATTGAATTTTTGTGTTGTATCCTCTTCGTCATGGTTAACTATTATTTTCCTTGAACGGGTTGTTGTGTTTCCTTTCAAGTCTCTTGCCGTATATTTTGCATAATATGTTCCAGCTCTATTTATATTAACACTCGAGTCATCTACTGCAAATTCTACTGTACCATCTATCTCATCTACCGCATGTACACCTTGTTTATAATCTATTCCCTTATGTTTGTCTGTGTATATATCATATAGTCCTGAAATTGTAGGTCCAACATCATCTTTTTTCACAATAAGATTTGCTGTTTTTACAACCTCGTTGCCGTTTTTATCAATTGCTTTAATTTCAATTTTATATGTTCCTATATTATTAGTATTAATTTCAGAATTTAGTGTAGTAACAACCTCTCCTGATGCATCTTCTACATTTTCAATAAAACTTTCTTTTGTCACTGCTATATTTTGTTCTTTATAAACAGTTATATCTCTTAACGTTAAGGTTGGAGCTTTAGTATCTTGAACTTTTACTTTACATATATATGGTTGTCCTTCTAATTCTACGTTTATTTCATATTCTCCTATTGGAGAATTGTTAATTGTTTCTATGTACTTGTCATCAATTTTGTCTTCATCGGTTGATATGTCAACTAAATCTGATTTTTTTAATTTATCTCCTAATTCCAATGTAAACTGCTCTCTTAACCAGTTTATTATCAGTTTGCACTCTCCTCTTGTAGAATTACCTGATGCATCTTCTACAATAATTGTTATTGGATATTCTCCATATTTATTAATCTCAGGAATATTCTCAGCTTTAACTGTCAATTCCGACATGTCCTTCATTTCTTTTATGAAATCATTTGGATTGATTTCATAGTTAATATTTTTGAATACATCTTGAAAAGTAACTTCTGGTTTAGTTGTATCTACTAAATTCATTTTTACTATTTTTTTCTTATCTTTATATAATATTTCTATATCATAGCATCCGACCTTATTTATATCTATATTTGACATATCTGTAAGAATTTGAACATCATTTTCTATTATTCTTTTACTATTTATAAAATCTTTTTTCTGCGGTAATGTTGTACCAATTTCTATTGTTAAGTTTTTAAACTTTGGTTCGTTTAAAAAAACATACATTATTACCAATGTAATTAATAATAATCCTAAACAAATTATTATTAATAAATAATTTCTTGCAATTTTAGTTTTATTATTTCCTACATTATTGTTTATTTCTGCTTTTGATACTTCTTTTGTTTTCTCTTTTACTTTATTCATTTGTACAAACACCTCTTTATATTTGTATAATATCATAGTTTATTTTTCATGTAAAGTAACTGGGGATTATTTACTAATAAGTTTTATTTTCTTATATACATTTACTCACATATGTGCTATAATAATCTATGTAAAGGACGGTGTTTATGATTAAAAAAGTTCATTTTTATTTTATATTTTTATTAATTATATTTATTATCATGTTTATATTTTTGTTTAAAATTTTCAACCATAATATTAAATCTTATGCTGTTGAAGATTCTTATTCTGATGCGCAACCTGTTAAGGATTCTCTTCCACCTACTACTGATACAAGTTTACCAATTTCTCTGGAAGATATTTACACCCCTGAAGCTGTTACTCCTTTACATCTTTTAGATAATGGATTTGAATTACCTTTAAATGGCTCGAGTGGCTACTGCTCAATAAATCTCTCTTTATTATCTAATCCAGATTACAATTCTAGTAAGGTATCTTCTCTCACTGCTGGAACAGGTTTTAAAATATTAAAAGAAAATAATGATTGGTGGTATGTTTCTATAAATAATTGTAATGGTTGGTTACCTAATAAATACTGTATGATTAATTTGCCTGACGTAATTCCTTCAATTATCTATGATGATACTAATAGTTACAAATCTCTTTTCTTGTCATCTCAAAAGGAATTACCTAATATAACAGGTAAACAATTATACAATGTTTATCAATTTAATTCCAGACTTAATAAAGAAGAATTTATTATGCCCATTATGTATCCAACTGCAAAAAAAATAGCTAAGGTACAACATCTTGCTTTATCAAATAACCAATCTTTAAAAATTTATGAAACTTTTAGACCTTTAGACGTGCAAAAAAAGATAAGCTCTAATTTATCTTTTTTGATGAATAATGATTCAACTGTTTTTAACGGAATTAATAGAAATAGTTGGAATGAAAGCTGGTTTATTGCCCAGTCTATTTCTAACCATCAGCGTGGTATAGCTTTAGATGTTAGCTTGGTAAATGTAATTGATAGCACATATAACCAAATCGGTAAGTATAGTTATACTTCTATTATAGAATATAAAGAATGTAAAATGCCCACAAGAATGCACGAGCTTAGTGCCGACGCAGTTTCCCTTAAATATGGTGTTAATAGCAATTCCAAGACTGCATGGCAAAATGTACCATTATCTAACACTATGACTGAATCCGCTATATGTTTACAAAATTATTTCACAAAATGTGGGTTTTGTCCTCTTGCTTCTGAATGGTGGCATTTTAATGATTTAGATACAAAAGATCTGCTAGATGGCATTTATAGTTCGGGACAGTATTATATTAGGGAATGTTTAAGTTCCATTCCAGAATAATTCTATTTAATGAAAATTATAGACCTATGATTAAAGTGGTAGTATAATTGTTATATCCTAGAGTCAGCCTAGCAGAAAGAGCTGTGCGATGCACAGCTCTTTTTAGTGTTTTATGCTTTTTTTGCTATTTCTGCTATTTCTGTAAATGCTTTTGGATCGCTTACAGCTATTTCTGCTAACATTTTTCTGTTTATAACAACATTAGCTTTTTTTAATCCATTAATTAAGTTGCTATATGTTATTCCATTCATTCTAGCTGCTGCATTTATTCTTGATATCCATAGTTTTCTGAAATTGCTTTTTCTGTCTTTTCTTCCAACATATGCATACATACCTGATTTCATAACAGCTTGTTTGGCCATTCTGAATCTATAGTGTTTTGCACCATAATATCCTTTTGCTCTTTTTAATATTTTTTTATGCTTTTTACGAGTTATAATTGCTGTTTTTACTCTTGCCATTTAAAATGCCTCCTTTTTAATCTTCATTTTTCTCTTTGAAATTTTAGTTACCATATGGTAATAATCTTTTAATTCCAGCTTCACATGTCTTGTCTGCATATGCATCTTGAACTTTTCCTCTTGATTTTGCTCTGTTTGTTTTTGTAGCTAAACGATGTCTTCTATTTGCTTTTGTTCTTTTCACTTTTCCTGTTGCAGTATATGAATATCTTTTCTTTGCTGCTTTATTAGTTTTTAATTTTGGCATAATTTTTTCCTCCTTTATTTTGTGAATTATTTATCTGTTTTTTTAGATAATATAATAAACATATTTTTACCTTCTAATATTGCTTTTTTATCAGGTGTAGCAATATCTGACAAATTATCAATAAATTTGTTTAAAGCTTCTTCTCCCAATTTAACATAGTTTAATTCTCTTCCTCTAAATCTAACTGTTACTTTTACTTTATTTCCGTCCTCTATAAACTTCCTTATGTTTTTTGCTTTAAAATCAAAGTCATGTTGTTCTATGTTTGGAGTAATTCTTATTTCTTTTAGCTCTGTAACTTTTTGTTTTTTCTTTGCTTCTTTTTCTTTTTTAGACTGTTCAAACTTGTATTTTCCATAATTCATTATTTTACAAACTGGAACTTCTAAATTAGGCGATACTAATACTAAATCTAGTTTTTTATCAAATGCTAAATCTAATGCATCATTAATATTCATTACGCCTTTTTTCTCTCCGTTTTCGTCTATAACTTGAACTTCTTTTGCTCTAATTTGTTCGTTAACAGGTAATTCTTGCTTTATATAAAACACCTCCATTTATTTTTTGTAATATTTACTCGCTACTAGTAAATTTACAACAAAAAAAGATTGATTTTTAATCAATCCACATACATAAAAAAGCATTAACTTTTTATTAATATTAACCTTTTTCCATTTAGATAAGGTGAGCAGTGGATTGCTTCTTTTTTTTACACAAATTATAATAATACTTTTTTTATAATTTGTCAATACTTTTCTTGACTTTTGCGTAATTTTGTATTAGAATATTATGTGTTATGTAAAAATATGACTAAATTACAAACTTCTCCCCGGTAGTTTAATATTTAGTTTCATATATATAAATATTAATTTTGAATGGAGGGTATATATTACCATGAATAATACAACATATAGTATTAAAAAAAGTGAAATTGAAAGAAAATGGTATATAATCGATGCAGAAGACAAAGTACTTGGAAGAGTTGCTACAGAAGCTGCTAGATTATTAAGAGGAAAACATAAACCAACTTATACACCTAATATAGATGTTGGTGATCACGTTATTATAACAAATTGTGCAAAAGTAGTTTTAACAGGAAAAAAATTAGACCAAAAAATTTACAGACATCATTCTGGGTATATTGGTGGAATGAAAGAAATCTCAGCTAGAGACTTACTTAATAAGAACCCAGAAAAAATGATGATGCTTGCTGTAAAAGGAATGCTTCCACACAATAGCTTAGGAAGACAAATGTTAAAAAAATTAAGAGTATATGCAGGAGCAGAACATGAAAACATTGCTCAAAAACCTGAAGTTTGGGAGGTAAAATAATATGGCAAAAGCAAAATCAGAAAAAATAATGTTTTATGGAACAGGTAGAAGAAAAAAATCAATTGCTAGAGTAAGATTAGTAGAAGGTACTGGAAAAATTACTATTAATGGTAAAGATATCGATGAATATTTTGGAACAGAAACTTTAAAAGTAATTGTTAAACAACCTTTAAATTCTACAAATACATTAGGAAAATATGATGTTATTTGTAAAGTAATAGGTGGAGGATTTACAGGTCAAGCTGGTGCAATTCGTCATGGTATTTCCAGAGCATTATTAGAAGCTAATGGAGAATATAGACCAACATTAAAATCTGCAGGATTCTTAACAAGAGATCCTCGTATGAAAGAAAGAAAGAAATATGGTCTTAAAAAAGCAAGAAAAGCTCCACAATTTAGCAAGAGATAAAAAGAGTTTTTATCAAAAGCAATTCAACCTCAGAAGTTTCAATACTTCCGAGGTTTTTTGTTGTTCGGTAATTTTTACTATAAATATCCTCAAACGTACCAATGTTGTAGGGGCGATTTTAATCGCCCCTACATTTCAAATTCGCATATAGAACTTACTATTTACTATACTTTTATTGTTTTATATTATTATCTTCCTATTTTTTTACTGTCTAATGCATCTAAGTTATCCAGTGCTTTTCCAGTACCTAATGCTACACATGATACAGCATCTTGGGCTATCATTACATTTATTCCGGTTTTCTCTTGCAAAAGTTTATCTAAACCATCTACTAAGCAGCCCCCTCCTGTCATATATATTCCCTTATCACTGATATCTGCTGCAAGCTCTGGTGGTGTTTTTTCCAATACCGAATGTACACTATCAACTATCATCATTGCAGGTTCTATCAATGCTTCTAGCATTTCACTTGAATGTACTGTTATTGTTTTAGGTAATCCAGTCACTAAGTCTCTTCCTCGTATATCCATATCCATATCTTGTATTTTAGGATATACACATCCAATGTTTATTTTTAAGTCCTCTGCCGTTCTTTCTCCTATCATTACATTATGTTTTTTCTTTATATATTTGACTATTGCTTCATCAAATTTATCTCCTGCGACTTTTAAAGATTCACTTACAACAGAACCACCTAATGAAATAACCGCTATATCAGTGGTTCCTCCACCTATGTCTACAACCATATTTCCACATGGCTTTGATATATCTATTCCAGCACCTATTGCTGCTGCAATTGGCTCTTCTATTAAATATACTCTTCTTGCACCTGCTTGTGATGCTGCATCTATAACAGCTTTTTTTTCCACTTCCGTGACTTGTGATGGTATGCATATCATAATTCTTGGCGAAAATACAAATTTTCCACATACTCTATTTATAAAGTATTTAAGCATTTTTTCTGTTACTGTATAATTTGATATAACTCCCTCTCTTAGAGGTCTTGTTGCTACAATATTCCCTGGTGTTCTACCTAACATTCTTCTTGCTTCTTTTCCTACTGCTAAAACATTACCTGTGTTATTGTCTACAGCAACAACAGAAGGCTCTCTTAATACTATTCCTTTGCCTTTTACATAAGCTATAACTGTTGCTGTTCCTAAATCTATTCCTATGTCTTGCCCCCACTTGAACATACTTGCATCTTCCTTTCAATAATATTGATTAGATATTATTATTATTACGATTATGTTACAATTATATTACATATATTCGTATATTTCAATTATTTTTTTCATTTTTATAATAATTTTAGTCTAACTGGTAATATGGCATGTTACTAGTTAATATATTATACAGCTACAATGTTGAAACATTAACTTCGAAAAACATTATCTAGTAACATAGGTATATATTTTTGGTAAATTAACATACTTATTTCCGCAAAAATAAAAATTTATTGAAAATGTAAGAC
>OICN01000126.1_pt1 | contig 30086 bp, 33 predicted proteins | sample 1581301 | NCBI WGS metagenome assembly OICN01 (sample SAMEA3882557, study PRJEB24775) | human gut metagenome | biome: human-associated habitat; feature: intestine environment; material: feces | place: Netherlands | collected 2009/2010
TCTTTCCACCCTCAAAGCCGCTTCCATTTGCAAGAGAAGCCGCAATTTCATCTTCGGTGATAAACCTGCCGGTTTCTGGAATAGCCTCCATATCGGAGCGGAATTCCTTTCGCGGAAGGGACAAATCTTCCAAACGTGTGAGAAGTGCCTGCGACTTGTGGTAATGGAAGCGCAGCAGCGCACGGTTTTCGCGGTAGGCGTCCATGAATACCTTGTATTCCGACAGGAGCCTATCCCGGAACGCCGGATTCAGCAGATCATCCGTCAGACGCTCCGTTTCCTCTGGAAAGCTGGTGCTATGGATATTACCCAAGCAGGATAGATACCCCAGCGACTTTGCTTCATCCGAGAAATCGTGATAAAGGTTCCAGACATCCACAGCAATACCCAGCCGCTCATAGCGCGGGGCTTCCGTGACCTCAAGATTGGTGGCAAATGCGCCGCCGTCCAGAAGCTCCTCAATACGCTCCGCCGCATCTGCCCAGCCTATCACTTGGGCAGAACGAAGATAGCGAGAGGTATCTCCGGTTGCAATATGGATACCATCGTCCCCGTACCATGCGGAAAACCTGCCGTTGTCCGTAATCAGGCCGTTGCCGCCGTGGTAAAGAGCTTTCAGAAATGCCGCGCGATCCTCTAAAGGTTTTTGCTTGGAGAATTCCGCAGCAATTTTCATCCGCGCTGCATCCGCATTACCGCCCGCGCGCAGGATGTGGTCAATATCATCCTGAGAAATGAACATAGAAAAAGCGGAGGGTGTTACACTCTCCGCTTCTGCGATGGATTGAATTTGTTCTGCCTCTGAGGGGAAGAAGGACATCTGTGCCCCAGCAGGGGCATCGAACATATTTAGCTGAACACCAGTTCCGTGAGGATCATTTCCTCGGCCTGCGCTTTCAGCGAGTTCATCAGCCCTACCCACTTCATCGGGTCGCTGGCTTTCAGCGATTCCGTCACGCCCGCCGACTTCATCAGCTCCGGCATCATCTGTTCCAGCCGGTTGTTCGCCGCCTCGTCGATCTCCCGCAGATGGGGGTACAGCTTCTCGGACAGCAGCAGGCTGTTCCACAGCACCGGACGATGCTCCTTCAAGTAATCCTTCCGCATCCTGCCGTACTTGCCCAGCGGGGCTTGCGGCTGCTCTGTCAGGCTCAGGTCGGGAATCAGATAATCCCCGCTGCGGGTGTAGGTCAGTTCGCTCATGGCTTTCGCTCCTTTCCGCGATTTTCTCGCGCTCATAATTCTTGATGGTGACTTCGATCTGCCGCAGCACCAGCTCGCTGGACTGGCTGATGGCCGTTCCAAGAGCGGCGACGGTCTGCGGGGTGTTGAAATCAAAGACATTCAGAAAATCCTCATGCTCGAAGTAATCTCTCGGCTGCATCCCGCAGCGGGACAGCAGCGCATAGGTGGTGCTGACAACGGCGGCGTTCCGAAATGCGGCTCCGATGTTGAACTCATCATAGTCCTCCAAAAAGGAACCGTCAACGATGCCGACAACATCGCGCCAGTTGTCGTGCCAGTATTCATCTACAAGCTGCGCCGCCACACGCTCCATCTGATCGGCAAGTCCGTTTTCACCGGAAACGTCAAAGCGCTGTTCCAGCGCCGCAGATACCACCTCACGATGCTCCTGCCGGTATTCCCAAAGATAAGGGCGGCGAGAGTTCTCGCCGCCGCTGGTATCGGAAACATCGAATACATATCGGAGTTTGGGTTGCTCGCTGCTGGCATCCACAAGGGCGATGCCCTTGCTGCCTTGCCGCACATAGCGGCGCATCTGCTTGTTCCAGAGATCGTATTCCGCGCAGGCCGTGGCTTCCGGGCGCTGGGCGAAGATCATGAGCTGTTCATTGTAGGGGTACTTATACAGCCTTGCGGCGGTGGTCAGAAATGCCGTCCACTTCTGATAGCTTCCCGTGATCTGCTCCGCCGTGCGGTCTGCCATCTGCGCATAGAGCTGTACTTTACTCGGCATCCATATCCTCCTTTTCAAAATCGGGGAACAGGTCGAGCGCGTCATATTCCGCGTCGCTCATCCTGCGCAGCTTTGCGATGGCGCTGTCCGTCAGCTCCCGCAGCTCCGTTTCATCCGCGGCGAGGTAGCCGCGCATTTCCTCCAGCGCCGCGATCAAGCCCGTGCGGGTGCCGGTGTTGTAGAGGCTCATAAGCTGGCGTTCTTCAAAGGTGATGTTCATATCAAAGCTCCTTTTCCGCGCTCTTTTTGGGCGCTGTTTTGTGTGGACGTTCTTGAGCCGGTTGGCTTTTGAGCTGCTCCAGCACAGATTTCTTCTTTTCCCGGTGTGCCGCCTCTGCCAAATCCATCAAGGAGATGGACATACCAGCTTTGACCTGTGCTTCAAGGTCGGCGACGGTGGGCTGTTTGGGGCCGTTGTTGATAATGCCGTCAATCATGCCGTAATCATCTTCCATCGACATCTCGGCGGCTTTCAGATAATTCTCCGGTTTCTGAAAGGCGGGCAGCTCCTGAAATCCCATGCTGTCACAGTAGTGATAGGATACCTTGCCGTCCTGTTTCAGCGCAACGATGTCGCTGACGGAGAGGCTGTGTCCCACAAAATCGCCGGGGCGCTCGTCGTTGAAAATGTAGTAGAAGTTTTCAAGGATTCTGCCGGTATCATCGTCCGGGTACACCTCACGGGTATAGACGGCTTCATAGTTGGCCGGGTCAGGCGGCGCGGCCAGACTGCCGAGGTTGGCAAAACGCAGCTCCACCGGCGCATCCCGGCGCAGTTGGTAGATCGCCATAGAATCGGTGGGACTGTTCAAAAAACGCTGCTCCACATCGCGGGGAGGAATATGGCCTTTGACCGCATCCCAATCCGGTCTTGTGACGCCGAACATTCCGTCGTGCTTGATGATGTCCTCGGCTTCAAAGACCATTTCCTCGGCGTTGTCGGGATAGAGCATATAAACTGTGATGTCATGTTCCAGAAGCTCCACCGCCCGATCCTTGGAAAGCGGGAGCATATCACTATCCAGATACCCATAGCTGCGCATATCGTCCACCGTCAGCGTGGGGTCAGGCATCGGGACGGCCTGTTCCAGCTCCGGGAGCATGGTATCTTCCGCATCGGTGGGAACAGCGACTGTGCCGGTGATCTGTTCGCTGTCCAAGGGCGGCGTAATCTGCGCCTCCTGTAAATCCTCCAGAATTTTCATATCTGCAAATGTCACCTTGGTTGGTGTCATGCCCTGAATGGCAAATACCTCCGTTCGGACAGCCCCGGCAACAGATGCAACCGGCGAATCTTCAATGGCGCTGCTGTCAATAACACCGCCATCCAGCAGCTTTTTGCTTTCCTTGTCGTAGAGCGAATAGTCCCAACCACCGCCTGTATGCTGCACATGGAGATATACCGAGCCATCCACAAGATAAAGCGCTTCGTCTGTTTGTGTGGCGCTCACTTCTTCACGATTGATGCCGCGCTCCTTGCAAATCTCCGCAAAATGCCGGTCAATGTCCGTAATCAGCTCGGAGGCAGTCTTGTTGATAGTTTCCAGACTGGCGCGAAGCTCTTTCAGCTCCTTGCCCTTTGACCATGTGGCGATATAGCCGAAGCTGTTTTCGCCCGTTTCAATGCCGTAATACTGGCAGACCGCATAGGAGATGCTTTCGGCCTCGACCTCCTCGGTGTTGCGGCTCTTTTCACCGGGGACAAGGATCGTCTCACCATCGTCCGCAAGCTCCGTCATGTGTTCGTAGTCGTGGAGCTTGGCGTGGGCAATCTCATGGACGGCAGCGCATACCGTCTGCACCTCACTCATACCGGCGCGGATGGTGATGCTCTGCGCCTTAATGCTGAAAAAGCCGTCCGTATCCCGCGCAACGGGCTTTATCTCCATCGGAACGGGAGAAGCACGGCGCAGCGCCTCCATGAAAACCTCATACTGCTGCACATTGCCGCTCAGATCGGCGGCAAGCTGGGGCAAGGGCTTTCCCGCAGTCTGTGACACATCAAAGACGGACACCACCTTGAACATAGGAATACGGATTTCCTTTTCCTCAATGATGGCCTTGCCGTCTGCATCCAGTATCGGCGCGTTGGTTTCGGGGTCGGTCTTGATTTCCTCGACCTTTTTCTTATAGGGAGTAGGAGCGATGATGCGGATACCTTTTTCGCCTTTCAGGACGTTCCTGCCGAACTGATCGCGCCACTTGTTGAAGCCCGCCACATGAGTGGCGTCGGGGCGCTGCATATAGATGAGCATGGTATTATTGACCGAGTAGCGGTGAAAGCGGCTCATGGTGGAGAGATACTGCTGGTACTTATCGCTCTCGAACAGCTCCTTGATGCCATTTTCGATGCTGTCAACGATCTCCCGCATCCGGTCTTTGTTGGTTTGTTTTTCAGCCATGATGATCTCCTTTCAGAAAAAATAGCGCCCCTGCGCAGAAGAAAACACATCCTGCACAGGGGCGATTCTCCGCAGATAGACGTTGTTTTTGAGCTTGCGGATAGAATGACGCAGCCCCTTGTGATTCCGCATGGAAAAAGCCTTGCGGCACGGGGCTTTTACGCCCTCTATCTGCGGAGGTTCCAGTATTGTTCACGCTTTCGTTTGGCGTCCTGCTTTCGGCGCTCCTGCTTGGCGCAGGCGGGGCAATATTTGGCGCGATTGGAGGAAGAATAGACCGGCTTACCGCAGACGGCGCAGCGCTTCCCCGGCCTTTCCCGCATCACGTCGGCCAGCAGCTCATGGTCGGCGGGAAGTACCGCGTTTCGGAACCAGTTGCACAGCAGCGAGTAGGAAATACCCTGTACGCAGACGCAAGGCTCTCCATCATCCAGCGCGAGGCAGTTGCCGTGATCGTAATTACAGCAGAGCTTCCGAATGAGCTTCTTGGCGCGGCGGAGCTGCTTGTGATCCATACGCGGCGCATCAGCCATTGTCGAACACCAGCTTATAGCCCGTGCGTTGCCCATCGTCCTCCAGAAGAACGCTGGCATCATAGGTTTTCCCGGTCTTTTCCGAGTAGCAGCCTTTCAGCGGGGCGCGGCCATTTTTCAAAAGCGCAGCGGCAAGGGATTTTGTCAGCACCTTTTTCTTGGCTGTGAAAAAGCGGCTGTTTTTCCAGAGAACAAAGGAACAGGCACGGTTCTCACAGAAAAAGCCTTTCGGTGATTCCGTCACCTCGGCTCCGCAGCGGGGACACCTGCCGACTACCTCACGCCCGGAGGGGAACAGGACTTCCGTACCGGGGATGGGTTTGTAGGTCTGCACCAGCTCATGTAGCATGGCGGCGATCCCATCCATGAAGCTGTCCGTGGCGATTTCACCGCGCTCGATCTCTTTCAGGCGGTGTTCCCATTCGGCGGTGAGCTGCGGTGACTGGAGCTGTTCGGGCAGAACGGTGATAAGTGCCGTGCCGGTAGAGGTGGGCAGCAGATTTGTGATCTTCTTGGACTTCCTGCGCTCCACAAAACCGGAGGACACCAGTTTTTCAATGATACCGGAACGGGTCGCCGGGGTTCCGATGCCCTTGCGCTCGGCATCATCTGGCATATCCTCCTTGCCCGCGTTCTCCATCGCAGCCAGCAGCGTATCCTCGGTGAAGTGCTTGGGCGGCGTGGTTTTTCCGATCTTGACCGATGCGGCAGATACGGAAAGCGTCTGATTCTCCGTTACCACCGGCAGCGCAGGCGCTGTCTCTGCCTGCTCCTGCTCATAGCGCTTCCAGCCGGGAGCAAGGACGGTTTTTCCCTTGGCGGTAAAGCTCTGACCGGCACAGTCCACCGTAATGACCGTTTCTGCGTAGCGATGTGGTTCATCCACGGCACGAAGCAAGCCCTTTGCCGCCAGCTTCAGCACCTCGCGTTCGCCCAGCGGCAGAGAGGCCATATCTACCTTTTCCGCGCTGATGGTGGGAACAATGGCGTGGTGATCGGTGACTTTTTTACTGCTGCATACCTGCTTGGCGCAGATGGTCGGAGGCTTCTCCATGCCGCAGACAGCGGCAGCGGCGGCGACAAGGCCGGGGACGCTGCCCTCCATATCGTCGGTCAGATAGCGGCTGTCGGTTCGCGGGTAGGTACAGAGCTTCTTTTCATAGAGCGCTTGGAGATAGTCGAGGGTCTGCTGAGAGGTGTAGCCGAGAACGCGGTTGGCGTCGCGCTGGAGGGAGGTCAAATCGTAGAGCGCGGGCGCTTTCTCAGACTTTTCCTTGCGCTCCACGCTTTTGACGGTTACTGCCTTGCCCTTGCAGGCGTTGGCGATGGCGTCGGCGTCCTTCCTGTCCTTCATTCGGCCTGTCGTGGCGGGAAAGCCGCAATCGAGCTGGACGGTGTAGAACGGTTCTGCCACAAATGCGGAGATCTCCGCCTCGCGCTGTACCAGCAGCGCCAGCGTGGGCGACATGACGCGCCCGATGTTCAATGTGCGGCCATACGTCAGGGAGAAATACCGCGTGGCGTTGATACCCACCAGCCAATCAGCCTTGGCGCGGCACAGGGCAGATTGATGCAGGCCGTCATAGTCGCGCCCAGACTTAAGCTGCTGGAAGCCGCTGCGGATGGCATCATCCTCCATTGAAGAAATCCAAAGCCGCAGAATTGGCTTGGAGCATCCCGCAAGGCAGTAAGCCGTGCGGAAGATCAGCTCGCCCTCGCGCCCAGCGTCGCAGGCGTTGACCACCTCTGCCACATCCTCCCAGCGCATCAGCTTCCGCAGAATGTCAAACTGCTTCTGCTTTTCAGAGCGGACGATGAAGCGGAACGAGGTAGGAATGATGGGCAGCGCCGCCAGCGTCCATTTGGCATCATCGGCATTGTAAACGGCGGCGTCGGCCAGCTCTGCCAGATGCCCGAAACACCACGACACGATGTACCCGCCGCCCTCCAGATACCCGTCATGCCGTGATTTAGCACCCAGCACGGCGGCGATGCTCTGCGCCACGGAGGGTTTTTCGGCGATCACAAGGCGCATGGTGCAGCCTCCATTCTCTTTACGTCACGGTAGCAGGGACGAACGCAGCTCTGTCCGAAGCGCTTACAGCCATAGCAGAAGTGTTCCTTGGCAGCGTCGGGAGGGCTGTCCTCCCGCGCTGCTTTCGGCTTCTGCATCATCAGGCGTTCCAGCGGATTATTGGTGAAATATCTCATGCGTTCGTATCCTCCGTAGTATCCTGTTCCGGTTCGTCCTCATACGGCTCAAACTCATATTCGTCCTCGCCGTAGTCATAATCGTCCAGATTGGCGCTGCCCTTGGTCTGCGGCTTGGCCTTTTTCTGCTTGAAGATGTAGAACGCTGCACCGCCGCCCAGCGCGACGATCAGCAGAACGACAAGGATGCCGCCCACGCCGCTCTTTTTCTCCGGTTCCTCGGCGGCGGGTTCTGTCGGCTTAGCGGGGACTTCGGGCTTTGCCTCCTTGCCCACGCACTCGGTCATGTTGACCGCGCAGACGGGGCAGGATGTATTGACCGTACCGGCCACGCATTTTGTGGTGCAGGAGCAAGTGGCGGGCGTTTCTTCCTCGCCGGTCAGCGCCATCAGGTCAGCCTCATCCACCTGATTTAAGAAGTGGACGGTTTCTTCGCCCTCATCGTCACGGTCAATAATCATGTAAAATACATTGCCGTTCTTGCTTTCCAGTGTAATGAACTGTTTCCCCACCTTGGTGCTGGAGCCAATATCGTCGATCAGCGTCAGATTGCCGTCCGGTGTCAGCGCGTCGCTGCCGCCCGTCATGCTGCCGAGAAGGAGCTGCCAGAGGTCGGCCAGCTCTTTTTCATCAAACGGAAGCGTAATGCCGCCGATGCTCACGGTGCTGTCGGCGGCGTCGGTGACGGTCAGATAGCTGCCGTACACATAGCCCACACGGGCAGGTAGCAGGATTTTTACCCAATCGCCATCCCTGCCAATCACATCGACCACCGTGCCGTTGGGGAGCTGTGTAAACGCGGTATTGTCCAGTCCCGCGCCGGTGCGGACGTTCAGGTTGCCGCCGTTGGTCGTGACCGTGCCGATCTGTTTTGTTTCCTGCGTGTCTGCGGCGCTGCTTTCGGCGGTGGGCAGCGTATCATCGGGATAGTCGCCGCCGCTGGCAAAGGCGGAAACGGGGAGAATCCCGATACACAGGAGCATCAGCAGCAGACTGATAAAAATGCGCGGTGTGTTCTTAGTCATGGTTCAACGCCTCCTTTTCCGAAGTGGCCGGTGCAGGCGCGGCCTGCATACGGCGGAACAGCTCGGCAAACTGCTCCATCGTCATGCCGTTCTCACGCACCATGCCGATGATGTCGGTGTCCTCCAGCTCACGAATCTGCTTTTCCAGCTCGCGGTTGCGGCCTTGCAGATCGGAGATTTTGCCTTTGTTCTTCTCCAGCTCTCCACGGAGCTTCATAATTTTCGGGTTCATATCGTTCACTCTCCTTTACGGCAAGCGCCCATAACGGTAGAAATGGGACTGCCAATAGTTTGAATTTAAGTTTGCATAAGAGATCGGGTCGCCACAGTGGATCATCATATTGTTGCCAACATAGATACCCACATGGCTGACACCGGGGGTATCATACGTTCCGGTGAAAAACACCAGATCGCCCGGTTTGACATTGGCAGAGGGTACGGGCGTACAGATATTGCATAGCCCCTGCGCTCCCAGCCTGCCCACATCCCAACCGGAATGATTGATGACCCAACTGACGAATCCCGAACAGTCAAATGAGGTAGAGGGACTGCTGCCGCCCCAAACGTAGGGGTAGCCGAGATATTTTTCCGCTTCCTTGATAATGGCGGCGAATACCTCATCGTCCAGCGCCTCCGGGGGAATGTCGTAGTCGGTATAGCTGCCCTCCACATACTTGCCGATGTAGCCTGAACCGGGGAACAGGTCGGGACGGTTGCCGAGGGTGGCCATATAGGTGGCGTACATTCCGAGCTGTTCCTCGCTCATAATGTAGACGGGAACATGAGAGAGGTTGAAGTTTTCCAGCGTGACCGTGCAGATGTAGTAGTCATACGGCACCTGATAGGTGTCCGTGTGGGTGTTGCCGTCCGCGTCCGTCCATGTGTCGGTTTCTGTGCGGTAGCGGGTTTCCACCACCACATCCTCGGTCAAAATGTACTGGCGGTCAAAGAGCATCTGGAGCGTACCCTGCACCTCATCCAGCGTCCATTCCCCTTGATGCAGCGCCGTAATCATGGAAATGAGTACATAGGGGTCATGCTCGATGGTGTCCAGATCAAAGTGGTACTCATCGTAGTCATGGGTGCTTTCGTAGGTGTCGAGGTAGCGCTGAAGCTCTGCTTCCATTTCGCAATACTGCGCCTCCGCACCCAGCATATCGGCGTCCTGCGACGGATAGGTGCTGGCCGCGATCCCGGAGCCGACGCCATCCATTATCACCGAGCAGGAGGACAGGCCGTTGAGCAGAAATGCCAGCATCAGCAGAATCGCGGCGGCAATGGCAAAGCCGCGCCGGTGTTCCCACACATATTTGCCCGCTTTCTCAGCCTTTTCAGCGGCTTTTTTCGCGGCCTTGGCGGTATTCTCTGCCGACTTTGCCGTAGTCTGCGCCGCCTGATTGTGCTTGGCAGCGGCATACTGCTTCTTAATTGCCTGCTTCTGCTGCCATTTGGAAACGGGATTGCTGGTGGGGTTGTCGATCTCCGCTTTCTTCTGGAGCGCGTCAAGATTGGCTCGTTCCAGCTTTTTCTCTGCACGGATGGCAGCACGATAAGGCTTGAGCTGATGGGCGCGGTGGGCAGACTGCACCAGCCGCCCGCCGCTCTCCACGGCTTGCTCTGCCTTGTGCGCGGCCTCTACGCCTACATTGTCATCCTCGCTCTGCCGCACCTCCCGGTGAACCTGAGAGAGAATGAGGTTGGCGGGGGCATCCCGCACGGCATGGGTCAGCTTTGAGGGCGGCTTTTTCTTATCCACTTCCTCAAACCGGAGCTGCGTTTTGACCTTGCCGGTGGCAGGATCAAAGCCGCGTTCCTTTTTGACCACGGTTTTCTTGGGGATTTTCGCCTGCGCCTTATCCGCCTTGGCCTCCGCTTTTTTCACCCGTTTGATGGGCTTTTCCAGCTTCGGCTCGGCAAGATCGGCGTCGGAAAACTGCAAACGCGGTTCTCTTTTCATGCTGACGCCACCTCTTGCGGTTTGGTGGTCATGACGCGGTACAGCTCGGTGTCCTTCGGGAAGTGGTCAATGAAGGGCAGGATCGTGTTGCCGTAGAACAGCAGCCCCTCGCCCTCGCCGGAGTGGGTCACATAAGAAAGCTGATGCGGCGAAATGTTGAGCTGCTTTGCGAGAATCTGCCGGTCGCCAGCGGCCTGATTGAGCATATAGATGAAATCGCTGTTCTCAAAAATGTTCTCAACCTCGCGGCTGGATAACAGGTCGTAGGGTAGGGTAAAGGCGCCTTACCGCCGCTGGCAGTAGGTTTCCTACACCCTCCCTCGGAACCGGACTTACTCCTCTCGAAGTATCCGGCTCCCCATTAGTAATTGGCGTATTGATTAGTGTCTGTGTATTCTTTCATGGCACTTGCTGCAAACAACAAGCGTTTTTCTCCGCTTCTTTTTCATCACGGTTTCCCAATCAGATTTGCCCAATTCGTTTAAGTTCCGTATAACGTGAACCTCATACAAATCGGCTTCTTTACACCCACAAAATTCACAAACTCTGGCATTGAGCCGTTGTCTGATAGTGGTTTTCCAGCTATATTTCTTTCTTTGATAAATGATGTCACTCGCTTCGCCACGCTTACAGTCTGCGATTTTAACAGGGCGAACACGTTTTGTCCCTGTTTTGGTTTCATAGGGGACAGACCATGTTTTCCCGTCTTTATACTGGCGAATGATTTTGCGGATACTGGTTTTATGCTTGTTGGCAATCGTCTTTAAGCAACTGTACTCCATGAGATAGCAGAAGTAGTCCAGCGTGTGATAATCACAAGCCAGATTGTAATAGTTGCATAATCCTCTTGCTTCGGCATTGTACTGTTCCACAATCTCATAATCCGCAAGGTTGAGAAGTCCGGCTCGGTGTACCGGCTGAAACTCCCCGTTTTCCTTTTGGCGAATGACTTTCTTTGCAAACATGAATTTCTCAATCTTTTCCGTATGGGGAACAGACAGGGCAACTTTCATGTGCAGGGTACGGGATTTTCTCCACGTTCCGTTTTTCATTCTGTGACCTTTGACTTCCTGATTTCTGCGGACGCAAATATCATAGCCAATGAAACGGACTTTTTCGGAGCTGTGCGTTATCAGCGTCTTTTCCTCGCTTAGAGTTAATTTCAGCTCTGTGCTTAGAAATTCAGCGATTTCGGCTTTCAAGTCCTCACATTCCGCTTTTGTGCCGCACACGCCTGCCAGCCAATCGTCCGCATAACGGACAAAAGTGAACTTCTTGTTGTCGGCAGGTTTGCAAGGCAGATTTCTCATAGCTTTCTTCTGTGCCCTATGCTGGTCAATCAGTTCTTGTCTTGCCGCTTCATCAGCGGTATGGTCAATCCAATAAGACAGTCTTTTTAATTCTTTGCTTGCCGCATGATATTCCGGTGTCTGATATGCAGACCTTGGCTTATCAAAGCGTTCTGCGATTTCCCGAAACTTCTTGTCCAGCTCATTCAGATAGATATTTGCAAGTATCGGAGAACAGATACCCCCCTGCGGGGAACCGCTGTAAGTGGCGTTGTACTTCCAACTCTCGATATACCCAGCTTTCAAAAACTGGCGAATGATGTTCAGAAAACGACTGTCCTTGATTTTCCTGCTCAAAATCTCAATCAATTTTTCGTGATTGATGTTATCAAAACAACCTTGTATATCGCCCTCGATAAACCAGACCACGCCTGTGAAGTCAGAAGAAATCTGACGGAGTGCGGTATGACAGCTTTTGCCCGGTCTGAAGCCGTGGGAATGGCTGTCAAAGACAGGTTCATAGATAGCTTCTAAAATCATTCTGACAACTTCTTGCAGGAGCTTGTCACGGAAAGACGGGATACCCAGCGGACGGAGCTTTCCGTTTTTCTTTGGAATATACTCACGCCTTACAGGATTAGCCTTGTAGGTTCCGTCCTTTAGTGACTGCATTAACTCTTTTACATAGAAGTCACTGAAACCGTCTGCGGTATCGTCGTCGATACCCTGTGTTGTTGCACCTTTGTTTGCATAAAGTTTCTGATAGGCGGCGTAGTAAATATCTTCACGAAGTAAGTATCTGTAAAGTCTTGTGAATACGCCGTCTTTGTGTTCGCTGGAACACTTTTCAATACGCTCTAAAATTTCAGATGTTGGTTTCATTGAGGTTTCTCCTCCCTTTCATTCTTACATTTTAGATGTTACTAACTGGCTCCCTTCGCCATGTAAGGGTTATTATCCCTCTCGGACTACTATGGAGCCTCCGTTACCATATCCGGCAAATGAGCCGGACTTAGGCAATCCCCAGTTAGCACTGTGCATAGGTTAGTGAAGATTGTCGGATATGCTTTCGGTTCGTTGTGACGTGTTCTCACGCCTGTTTCATAACGTGTTGGCAGTTGTCCCGCCGTGAAAGATGACGTGACAGCGTTATGACATGGGTTTCAGGACTTTTCCCACACCTGCAAAAAACAGGAACTGGAACCTTACATTCGATAAACCCAATCTTATCCTCATATCTTCTTAACATTAGGAAACAGTCGCACCTAAGTCCTTTGGTGACTATTCCTTTTTCTGCCATGCGCTGTTCCCGTAAAGGATTTCTCCTTAGTCGGTAAGGCAGATTGTTTCGCACACTGCCGTGTGCGGCAGTACCTTAGACTGCTTTGCACAGCGCCCTATCTGGGCGCACTTTGACATTTTGCGTGATCCCGGTGGGGATGCCGCCCCATTTGCGATAGCGTTTCCAGATTTCGACACTGTACGAAGCCGTCTGTTCCTCCTTCAAAAGAAGATGGAACTCGTCAAGATAGTAGCGGGTCGTTTTATGGGCGGCGCGGTTGATGGTCACACGGTTCCAGACCTGATCCTGCACCACCAGCATCCCGATTTTTTTGAGCTGCTTGCCCAGCTCCTTGATGTCATAGCAGACGATGCGGCTGTTCACATCCACGTTCGTGTGATGGTTGAACACATTCAGAGAACCGGTGACGTAGATTTCCAATGCAGTGGCAATGTACTGCGCTTCCTTTTCATCCTGCGCACGGAGGGCGTTATACAAGTCCTCCAGCAACGGCATATTCTCCGGCTTCGGGTCGTTGAGGTAATCCCGGTAGACGATGCGCACACAGCGGTCGATGATGGTCTTTTCCACAGGGGCAAGCCCGTCCTTGCCGCCGACGATCAGCTCACACAGCGACAGAATGAAGTCGGATTTCAGGCTCAGCGGGTTATCATCGTCACTGTAATCCAGATTCAAGTCCATCGGATTGATGTAGCAGGGCGAACCGTCGTAGCCCTTGCCGGTGGGCGACAGCTTAATGACCTGACCGTGCAGGCGCTCCACCAGCGGTGTATATTCGCCCTCCGGGTCACAGATGATGATGTCATCCTTGGGGCAGATGAGAAACGCATTGGTGATCTCACGTTTTGCCGAAAACGACTTGCCGCTGCCGGGAGTGCCTAAAATCAGACCGTTGGGATTTTTCAGCAGCTTCCGGTCTACCATGATAAGGTTGTTGGAAAGGGCGTTGATGCCGTAGTACAGCGCCTCCGAACCGTTCTGAAATAGCTCCTGCGTGGTGAAGGGAACGAAGATCGCTACGCTGGAGGTGGTTAAGCCCCGCTGAATCTCGATCTGATTCAGCCCCAGAGGGAGGCTGCTCATCAGTCCTTCCTCCTGCTGGAAGTCCAGCCGGGTCAGCGCGCAGTTATATTTCTGCGCGATGCTGGAGGTCTGGAAGATGTTGTTGTCGAGCTGCCGGGGTGTGTCCGCCGTGTTGAGAATGAGGAAGGTCAGCAGGAACATTCGCTCGTTGCGGGACTGCAAATCCTGCAACAGCTTCTTGGCCTCTGCGCCGTAGGTAGCAAGGTCGCTTGGAATGATGTCCATGTCGTACCCGGCGCGGACGGCTTTTTTCTGTTCTTCGATTTTGGATTTGTCGAGATCGGTGATCTTGCGCTTGACGGTCTTGATGGCGTTGACCTGATCCACAGACTGCACATGGAGATTGACGAGGACGCTGCTCTCCATATCCAGAAAATCCGCCAGCATCCGGTCGTTCAGCTCCGGTGCCAGAATCTGCACGAAGCTGACCGCGCCCAGCTTTTTGCCCATACGAAACTGCCTGCCGGTCTTGAACTCAAAGGAGCTGGGCGCGATAAAGTCCTTAGTGGACAGCCCAGAGGGAGCCAGCCAGTCCCACGAAAAGCGGAACGGTTCCTGCTCGTCCATCCGCAGAATGTCGTGCATGACGTGCAGGCGCTCAAAGCCGTTCAGCGGCGCAGCCACAACGCCCAGCCGCTTGAAGTTGTTCAGGAGGTCGGTTTCGATGCGCTCCAAACGGGGCTTGGCAGCGCGGAGGTTGTCGGCCTCAACGCCGAACGTGAGATACTTGGTCTTAATGAGGCCGTTGTTGCCGCGGGCAAGCTGATTTTGCAGCATACCGGCGTACTCGGCGCGGATGCCGTCAAACTCGTCCCCGCAGGGCGGAATGGAAATGCTCCGTGCAAAGGTTTCCTGCGAAGCCGAGAGGTTCACAAAGGAAAGCTGGAATTGCACGGAGCTGTCAAAGTAGTTCAGGAAATCGCACCACGCCTCAAAGATGGCGGTCTTGTCCTCGTTCTGCGAGAGCTGGTAGTTGATGTCCTGATACTGGATCGTTTTGGTGTAGCGCGTGTCGGTCACACGACAGATGCCGTCCGGCCACATACGCTGATACGGGATGCTGTCCTGCGCCGATTTTTCTTTCTTATCCGTTCGGTTCGCTCTTGCGATGGCGGCTTCGATCTGTTTTCGTTCGGCGCGGGTCAGCTTTTTCTTTTCGGACAATTTGATACACCTCCCGGTCTAACTGGTTTTGCCGCTCCAAAACGGCATAGAAATTGTTGGTCTTATACGGGCGCTGCTTTGGCCTCTGAAAGCACACGCGGTAGATGTTTCGGATGACGACCTCCAACGGCTGACCGTTCTTTTCATACATGGCGAACAGCATAGCCGGGATCATCACCACCATCATCACCATGGCGGCGGGGCTGGTGCCGATGCTGCCCTTGAGCAAGAAGAAAAGCGGTACGCCGATGAGTGCGCCGCTTCCGAAGCAGATAAGCTGCCGTTTCGTGAGGTTGAATAATACCTTGGTCTTAACTTTGGTTAAGTCCTTTGGGACGTTGACATAGGCCATAGAAATCCCCCTTTACAAGAGCTTTTCATATCGAAGTTTCATCTGCGCCGGGTACAAAGCGGAGGCGGGCTTGCGGCTGCCTGTCCAGCATTTGCCGCCTGCCATGCCTGCACAGCTCCAGCCAGCGGCGCGGAGGCTGCTGCCATTCTCGCTATCCAGCGTATAGGTGATGATCTTGCGGTATCCCATTGCCTTTGCCGCCCTCGCAGATGCGGCATAGAGAATACTGCAAGCGTTTCTCTCGCCGGTGGTACAAAGACGATTGACTTCCAATGTCCAGCCATCATCCAGATACCGGCTTACCGGACGGCCTACGATTGCAACGCCAACAAGCTCTCCATCCTTGGCACAGCCGATGGAAAACTTATGTCCAGCAGTTGCCTTGTGGTGCCGGTGATGCGCATTGACAAATGCGTTCGCTGTTGCAAGCGCGACGGGCGTGAGTGTCAGCATGGTATCACCCCCGTTAATGTGCATTGAACACGGACTTGGCAAGGCTGCTCGTTTTGAACAGGCAGAAGCACAGCAGCACCGTGTAGCCCATGCAAGTCCAGATGGCGTAGATGATGTCATCCACAAGCGCGATGTTCTGCACCAGAACCGCGTAAATGGCAACGCAGACGATAATCAAAAACGCTTGGAAGCCCAGCGCCAGCAGAGAACGGATGTAGTTCTGTCCCATGCCGCCCCATTCCTTGCCCATCATGGTCGCCATCGGAATGGGGGCAACAGAGGTGACGAGATATATTTCAATCATTCTTCCAAATGTGATAATGAAAATGCAGATGGTCAGCGCCCACATGGTAATGCCAACGAATAGCGACTGGAACCACAGACCGAACAGCGGCCCCAGTTCCATTTCCATCAGCCGATCCTCGATACCCACCATAACGCTTGAAATGTTGATGCTGGTGTCGCCGATAATCAGCCCGGAGGCGCTGGCAACGACGCTTTGGGCAGCGTCGAACACGCCCATCACAATCGTCCATGTGTTTGTTACAATCAAGACAGCGGCAGCGGACTTGAACGCCCACTTGAAGAATATCCATGTGTCCATGTCGTTGAGGTTATTTTTGTCGGTAATGAGCTGGATCAGTTCCAGCGTCATCACAAAGGCGAGAATTGCGCCTGCGATGGGGACGATCACGGTTTCCGACAGGTTTTGTATCATGCTGAAAATGCTGCCGTTCCATGCCTGCGGCGATAAGCCCACCTGACCAGAGATCTCGGCAACCTTTTGATTGGTCGCATCGAACATCCCGGACAGATTGCTCACGATACCGCCGATGAGCATTTCTTTCAGCCATTCCGTGATCTTATCCCATAAGAAATCCATAGGGTTGCCCTCCTTTCGGGAGGATGCCGCCCGAAAGCGGCACCCTCCGTGGATTTACGGGAAGCAAACGAGCTGCCGATTAGCCGAACAGACCGGACAGAAGCGGCACGAGGGTAATGCCGATCAGCGCCACGCCGCCGCCCGCCATGAGCTGCTTCATGCCCTGGGACTTGGCACCGGGGTTGTCGTTGCCGTAACCCTCCAGCAGATTGATCGCACCCCAAATGCCGAGGCCAGCGCCCAGCGCCACAACGAGGGTCTGAAGAACACCAACAGCAGAATTAAAGAAAGCCATAAATAGTACCTCCGAAAAATATGTTTTAGATTTTGGAGGGTACATTTCTTCCACGAAGTTTCATCGAGTCGTTGTCAAAACAGGCTGCCGCCGTCAGGCGACAGGTTCACCGGAAAGGTCTGCCTGATACACCTCAACTGCATCATCCGGCTTGAGCTTGAGGCGATGGGACAGAAAACGCTCTATGTCAAAGGCGTATTTCTTGTCATAATCCGCTGTGTAGCGGTAGAGGGGATGCTTGGTGAGATCATATTTGTTGGACAGAAACGGGCGGACGCCGCGAAGCTGCAAGATACACTTGCCGCCATCCAGCACGGCAAGCTCATCCACGCTCATCAGCTCCTTGCCCAATTTCTGATAGTTCAGCGAATGGGAAACCTCGCGGCCACGGCTCTCGCCAGTGTTATAGCTGTCGATGGTTTCCTTGCCCAGCGCCGCCGCCAGCTCTTTCAGCGTACCGGGTTCCTTTCCACCCAAAAAGATGGAGCAGTCCATGTTGCCGATGATCGTATCCGCGCTGTCTTTATACAGGGCTTTGAGCTGGCTCTGTGCCTGCAAGACAAGGCAGCAGGAGATTTCTCTGGAACGGATCGTCGCAACCAGCTTTTCAAGTCGCGGTATCTGGCCGATATTTGCGGCCTCATCAATGAGGCAGCGGACATGAACCGGCAAGCGCCCACCGTACACATCGTCGGCTTTTTCACACAACAGGTTGAATAGCTGGGTATAGCACATGGAAATCAGGAAATTAAAGGTATCATCCGTGTCGGACATGATGATAAACAACGCGGTTTTCCGGTCGCCCAGCGTATCCAGTTGCAGCTCGTCATAGGCCGTCAATTCCCGCAGCTCCTGAATGTCAAAGGGTGCCAGCCGTGCGCCGCAGGAAATTAGAATACTTTTGGCCGTCTTGCCGGCACTTAGCTTGAATTTGGCATATTGGCGGACGGCGAAGTGGTCTGGCTTGCGCTTTTTCAGCTCGTCGAACATCAAGTCCACCGGATTTTTGAAGTCCTCATCGTCCTCGCGCACCTCCATCGCATTGATAAACTCAATGAGCGTAGAGAAATTCTGTTCCTCCATCGGCGCTTCATAGTGGATGTAGCCGATAAGGGCGGTGTAGAGCAGTGTTTCCGCTTTCACCCAGAAATCGTCACCGGCTTTACCCTCGCCCTTGGTGTTGGCGATCAGCGTCGTGACCAGCTTCAAAATGTCCTTTTCCGAGTGGATGTAGGCGAACGGGTTGTAGTGCATGGACTTCTTGAAGTTCAGGGAATTGAGAATCTTGATCTGATACCCGTTCTTTTGCAGCGCATGGCCGCAGGAAACCACGATGTCCCCTTTGGGATCGGTGACGACGAAGCTGGTGGGATAGGTTTTTGATGTGCATTGGAGCAGATTGGGCTTCAACCAAAAGCGGGTCTTGCCCGAACCGCTGCCGCCGACGATCAGGACATTTTTGTTCCGCGCCGTTTTCGGGTCTTTGGGGCGACTATTCATCGTCAGACGCTCCGTCTGCGTGAGAATGATGTTGTTCTCAAACGCGGGATCGACGTAGGGCTTGATGTCCTCGGCGGTTCCCCAACGGGCGCTGCCGTACTCCAGATTTTTGCGAAATTTCTTGGCATTTTTGCCCTTGATATAGACCGCCAGCCGAATAGCGATGGCGGCGGCAACGCCCACGCACAGGTCAATGGGATGAAAGCTGGGGACAAGGGAGTGAAACGCCGTATTCAGACCGGTCATAATGTTCAGCAGCTTCGCGGAAGCGTCCGAACCGGGAGCCAGCCGCACCGCCTCGCTGACCTTGGTGGCCAGCAGCGCGATGAACACATACGGAATATTGGGAAGGATGAGCTTTTTGACGTTGACTTGCTTCATCGTTCCAGCTCCTTCCGCTTTGTCCTGTCCACCACAGCCGCCTGAATGAGCGACTTGAAGTGTTGCAGCTGTTCCAGTACCGAGGGGCGTTCCGCCTTTCTGACCTGCTTGGCGGTATATTCCTTGAACGCGGCGGTCATGGCGTCGGCGTCCGGCGCTTTGAAGAACACCATGTATCGCTTTTCGCCCTTGACCTTGAATGGAGCGAAGTCAATGCCATACTTCCGGGCAATCCGGTTGAATGAGACGATATTCTGATCGGTGACTTCAATGCTCTGCAATCCCTTATCCTTGGCGGCAAGCTGCTTGACGGTCATTTTTCCGTGGGGATTGGCCTTGCCGTGCTGATATTTCTGATAATCGTTTTTTAGCTGTTCCAGCAGCTTGGCAACGGCCTTACGAAATTCCTGTTCACCCAGCTTTCCGCAGGAGATCATCAGGGATACGATTCTCTGTTCAACTTCTTCCTGCATGACTTATCACGCTCCTTTCCTTCGATTTGCAGGGAGAATGCCGGGACACTAAGGCGGAACCACCAGCCGGTGCAGAAGATGCTTATTCATTTCTGCGCCCCTGCCCCTTGACGGTCAGGATGCCGTCCAGTGTGGTGGCGGTGATCCGCAGGCGCTCGGCCACGGCGATGTCGTTTTTCACACTTTCATCCACGGTGCTGCCGCAAACCACCAGTACACGAGCGCGGCGCAGATACTCCCGCGCCATGTCGATGCAGTCCTTGTGCTCCTGCGGAATCTCATCGCGTAGGAACAGCGGCAGAAACAGCGTGGGGCAGACGGGCGAAAAGCCCGCGTCATAGACCGCCCTGCAATACTTGGCGGCATTTTCGGTGTTCTCAAACTCATTCTCGCTCCACGGAGCGGTGATGTAGGCAAGGGGGCGTTTCATCGGTATCAAATCCTTTCTCCCGGAATCGGGCATGAAAAATGACGGCCTTTAGGGGCCGCCGTGAAAATCGTGATTGACCAGCATGGCATAGTGGTTGTCGATGGTGGAAACGGAATTGAACAGCGCCGCCATAAGATAGGCTTTCGTGTTCCAGACGCGGGTGGTGTTCTCGCGGATACCGTCCATGACCTTTTCGATGTGCATGGAGGTGATCTTTTCAAAGCGCTGTTGCACGAAGCCGGTGGGATACTCCGCATCCCGCCCGATCTTGACTGTGGGGCTGCGGTTCATAGCAACCTCCAGCATAATCTCCACCAGCTCATCAAGCTGCATCCGGTCATACTGCTGACAGAGAATGTCGTATTCGATTTGCTCTCTGATCTCCGCTTTTTTCTCAAATCCGTCCGTCATTCCGTCCGCCGCAGGCAGAAAGAATGAATGAGTGCTTGATAGATCAGTATTTGATTTTTGAGTATTAGATTTCTTAGTATTTAATTGCGCGGGATTATCCGTATCCGGTGCCTCCGTATCCGGGTTATCCAGATACGGGTTTTCCGTATCTGGTAAAGTCGTATCCGGTGGAGAGGGCTTTCGGGGCTTCTCGAAGATGGTGTACTCCGTGTCGGAAATGCGCCCGTTTTTGCCGCGAAGCTGACGGCGGATGATGTAGCCCGCCAGCTCCAGCTCCTTGAGCGTTTTCCCGATGGCGTCCACGCCCTCCTTGCAGATCGCAGCCAGCCCCCGCGTGGTGTAATTCCACTCGTCGGGGAGAGAGAGCATCATGGAGAGCAACCCCTTGGCTTTCAGGGAAAGATTGCTGTCTTTCAGGTGATGGTTGCACATCACCGTGTAATCCCGCGTCCGTTCAACGCGAAATACAGCCATATTGCTTCAATCCTTTCCGCAGGGCTGTCAACCTGTTTGGCCGTCCTCCTCGGCAAACCGCGTATCCAGCCGCTTTACGCTCCAGTTCTGCTTGAACTGTCCCAGCGGGCCGGTGCCGAACTGCGCCAGCGCACGGCGATCCAGCTCCAGCAGCTTTTCCCACAGCTCCGGGTGATGCTTTCGCAGCTTCCGCAGCTCGTCGATACGCTGGAACGGACAGCACCAGCAGGACGCGCGGTGGTAAATCTCATACAGCCCGCCGAAGTCAAAGCCACGGTCGTAACAGGCTTGGAGCGCCTGCGCCTCCGTGATGCCCCATTCCACGAGGGGATACCGCTCATCCTTGCAGCGCCACGCTTCATCGGCGGCGATACCGACATAGTGGATCGCGCCCAGTTCGCCTTTGAGCCGGTTGACCTCCTTGGTGATGAGGTGCGTTTTGAGCTGCCCGGTACACCAGCGGACGCGGATTCCCGGCCAGCCGTTGCCGTAGGGCGGGATGCCCAGCTTTGCACGGTTTTCCAGACTGCGGGGCTTCTGCTTGGGTTCGTCGAACATCAGGTATTCAAAGCCCTTGGGATGCCGCAGCGTGGTGATATGGATGCCGCGCTCCCGGAAAAGATGCTCGTCCAGTTTGGCAAGGTGTTCATACATTTCCGGGAACTCCATGCCGGTGTCCGCTGACAGCACCATATTGATGGGCATATCCCGTTCGATCATCAAAAGCAGCATGGCGGTACTGTCCTTGCCACCGGATAGGCTGACGGCGTGAAACTGCTTGCCGTTTGCGTTCTGAATGGTTTCCCGCATGGGGAAGCCGCTCCGTTTTCACTCCTTTCCCACATCACAGCTCATAGATGGGCTGCTCGTGTTCGTAGTAGGGATCGCACAGGGCGGCAAGCTCGGCCACCAAGTCCTCCAAATCCAGAGAAATCTCGCTGTCTGCCCAATCGCTGCCCTTGTAGACGCGATACTCGGTGACGTATTCGCCTTCTCCGGCGTTCACGCTGAATTTGGCAACGACGGCAAAGCCCATATCCTCCAGCAGCCACAGCTCCATCGACCGGGCGGCAAGCACCGCGCCGATATAGCTGTCGCCCACGTCCTCATAGAGAAGCGTTGCTCGCTGCTTGAACAGCTCCGAGCTGCGATAGTCCAGACTCAGCGCATTTTTGCCGTCTGCGCGGTAGGCATAGACCGTTTCAGCCTTGTTCCAAACGGCTTGCAGCAGGGCGTGATAGTCGATGTTTTCCAGAAACTCGTCGATTTCCGTTTCCGTGTAGCCGACCTCCGTACCCTTGCGGAACAGCGTGGTCAGCGCGTTTTCCAGCTCTGTAACTTTGCTCATGGTAATTCCTCCATTCATTTTAGTGACGCCGCTTTTTCCGGTCAGGGAGGATATGCCCCTCAATGACGGCGGCGTGTTTGCGGATTTTGATTTCTCCGCGTTTCTCGGATGCCTGCGCCTTGGCATATCCCACGTCGGAGAGGAACAGCCGCAGCCGTTCGCCCTTTTCGCCCACAGGGGATTTCCATGACAGGACATCGAAAATAATCATGTGGCGGGTTTCGTCCAGAAAGCGCTCCAGTGCCAGAATGTCATGCCCGCCGACAAAATCATCAGCGTTCATATTCGGCACCTCGCGCTCTGATCTGAAAGGCGGCAATCCCATAGCGGGCGATCAGGGTGGCATTGACGATCAGGCGCAGCGCCTCCGGGTCGATCACCTCCGGTTCCGCCAAGTCCGCCATCGTGACAGCCTCCGTCTTGTCGCAGAGGTCACGCGCCGCCATGAACAGCGCGTAGTTGTGCGGCGAGGTGCTTTTCAGCACCGCATAGCCGAACTCGATCCCGTCCTTGCAGAAGCAATTTGCCGTGCGGCGGTAAATGTCGTCATTAGAGGTCAGCAGGTACATGGCCGCATAATAGGCGTTGGTATCCCTGCGGCGGCGGTAGCCCTGCACGGCGCATTGATACTGCATTCGGCGCTCATGCTGCTCGTTGCTCCAAAGGCTTCCGGGATAGTGCTTGATCAGCAGGTTCAGGCGCTGGAACAGGCGGCGTTCATGGGGAAATGTCTCTAAGACTGCCTCGCGGTAGCCGACCACACCGGCCTCAATGCGCTCGGCCAGCCACGGGCAGCGCAGGGCGGTACAGCCCAGCTTTTTCACATACTCGGTACAGAGCTGGCAGCTCACATCCTTGGGCGTGTATTTGAACGTGTTGATATACATGGCGTCCTCCTTTTGGCATGAAAATAGCGGACAAACAAACTGCTTGTCCGCTCATCGGCTCTGATCGCGCTGGCGCTTTTTCTGCCATGCGTCCAGTAATTTGAAGATGGTGTTCTCAATCTGAAATGGGGTATAGGAACGTGGGAAATATTTGCGGAGCTTTTCACCGGAAAGGGTGATGTCGTTCTTCTCCGGTTTCTTCTGCTCCATCATAATGGAGAGCATGGTGTCCTCGTTCAGCTCACCGCTCTGACTGAGCTTTTTCATCCGCTGCGCCTGTGAGAGCGAGGGGGTAGCCTGTTCGCTGCCGATGGTTTCCAGAAGCAAGCCTTGCTCCTTGGGTGTCAGTGCCGCGATCTGGTAGGCAGGACTGAGGGCAATTTTCTTTTCGTCCACCATCTGCTGAAGCTCCGGGACTAACTGCGTCAGGGCGATATAGTTGCGAATGGTGTCGCCGCTCACACCGGCATCCTGACCAACCTCATCATCGCTGCGGAACTTCGCCGAAATTTTCGGCGAAGTCAGATCCGTCCGCGCGCCCTGCCGCTTGATGGCCTCCATCTTCATCTTGTAGGCTTTGGCGCGTTCGGAGGGGAGAATGTTCTCCCGCTGGAGGTTGCTGTCCACCATGATGATGGTGGCAGCGTCCCGGTCAATGTCGCGGACAATGACGGGCATGGTGGCCAGCCCCGCCAGCTCACAGGCGTGTTTGCGGCGGTGGCCTGCAATCAGCTCATAACCGCCGTCCTCCCGTGGCCGTGCCAGCGCGGGGACGAGGACGCCGTATTCCTTAACGCTTTCGGCGGTTTCCTGCATGGACGCATCCTCCCGCACCTGAAAGGGGTGATCCGGGAACGGATGCAGCTCAGAGAGCGAAATCTGAACAACTACTTCCTGCTGCGGTTTCGGCTTTTTGGATGGCGCGGGCTTTTTGCCCGGTTCTTTCTGCGCTGTTTTTTCAGTCATCGTGTTCCTCCTATCGGCATCTGATTTTGGGTACAAAAAAAGGACATTTCTTCTTTTCAGAGGAAATGTCCTGATTTCTTGGACGGGCTGACAGCCCGCCCAAACAGTATTTAGTTTTTGTCGTTACTATAACACCCCCTACGATATAACTACTTCGCGGCTCGATTTTTCGGTTTGGAAAAGGATGAAAAACCTTGCCAGATAACCGAAAACCCTTGATATACGGGGCTTTTCCGGTTTGTCGTAATTATACCGTAAGGGCACAGCCATATTTCACTTCTGATTGAAATGGGCTATTCGGCGGTAGCGATTGCTGACCGGGTGGGACACGAAAGCATCAATATCACCTACAACTACGCCCACCTGTTCCCATCCACGCAAAGCGATATGGCGGACAAGCTCAATCAATTCAGGAAGGGCGGTACAGATAATGTCATTGAAGAACAGAGACGAGCATAATGCCCTGACAAGGCGGCTGAATGTCAACGCCGGACGGCTGCTGAATGAGTACGGCATCCGATATGAAAGCAGCCGCACTCGGAACGAGCGCACTGTAAAGCTTGCAGCGACAGAGCGATCGTGACGATATGTGACGGTGTGACGATATTTCTATGAGCGGGTGCGGTATCAAAAATACCGTCACCATCGTCACACACCGTCACAGAAGTTTCGGCGGGGTGCAGGGTGACCTTTTCAAAGGGCAGCCCTGCTGGGGAGGCAACCGCAGTTGCCGGGGCAACGCCCCACTGAGCGTGGCATTGTGCTGCGCTCAGTCTCCCCCTCGGAGAGCGCAATAGCATCTTTTGATGGCCGCAGGCTGTCAAAAGTGCTTTTGCGTTACTCTTGACAAGAGTAACAGAACCCCGGCTGCGGCCGGAGGGTGAAAGGAAGTGAGATTTTATGAAGAGAACGATCAGCGCCGAGGTTGGCAAAGGCTCTGTCAATCAAAATAGTCGCAAATTTCGGGCAGAGAATGTAGACGGAAGCCGCACGCACCTGAACATTGATTATTGCAATGAACGCATCCAGACGGTATACCACCAGCTTTTCGATGAGGCTCTGAAACGCTACAACGAGAAGCAAATCCGTGCAGACAGGCGTATTCCAAACTACTATGAGAAGATTCGTTCCGGCAATCAGGAAAAGCCATTCCACGAGATCATCCTGCAAATCGGGAACAAGGAGGATATGAGTGCCACCGGCGAATATGCGGAGCTGGCACGAACTGTGTTGGATGAATATTATCGAGGATTTCAAGGGCGAAACCCTAACCTCAGGGTATTCTCGGCGCACCTCCATATGGACGAGGCCACGCCGCACATCCATATCGATTTCGTGCCGGTGGCAACCGAGCAGAAGCGAGGGCTTGCGAAAAGAGTATCGCTGAAACAGGCGTTGGCGCAGCAGGGCTTTACAGGACAGTCAAAACGGCAGACCGAATGGAACGCCTGGGTAAACAGTGAGAAGCTGGCACTGGAGCAAATCGCCCAGCAGCACTGCTTTGAGGTGATCCACGGTGACGGAGGCCGACCGCATATGTCGCTTCCGGAATACAAAGAGGCAGCGAGGGAGCTGGAGACCGCAAGGCAGGAAATTGAAGCAGCGAGGGCGGAAGTGTCGGAGCTGCAGACGGAAAAAGAAACGCTGCAAGGCACGGTCAAGGAGTTAAAGGCAGCGAAAAAGGTGTCGTTGGATCTGGACAGAATAAAGCCGGAAGAAACGATGATGGGCAATATCAAGGGCATTACTTTGAAAGAGGTTAAGCAGCTAAAGGCATTGGCGGTACGGGGCGCAGAGGCCGAGCAGACGGTAAAGCAGCAGGCTAATACCATAGAGCTTCAGAAAGCGCAGATAACTTCTCTGGAGCGGCAGCTCCGTCCGTCCATTCAGAAACGGCTGAAGGAGGCGCAGGAGCTGTCTGACCTGAAGGATGAAAACATGGCGCTGGAGTATGAACTGAACCGCCAGAAGGATCTCACGGCGAGACTGATGCAGCGAGTAGAGGCTGCGCTGAACTTCTTGGAGGAAAAGCTGCCGGAGCAGTTTCGGCCATATGTCCAGCGGGCAAGGGCACATATCATGCCGGAGCCAAAGCAGAAGCATAGGCACGACCGAGGCATGAGCATGGGCGGAATGGAACGGTAAAAAACCGGACTTGCGTTTGCAAGTCCGGCACGGTATAATGGCTTTAGAAATTTTCCCAAAAAAAGTTTTGATAATCTAAGCGACCTGCAAGGGGTAGGGGCCCCTTATATCGTATTCCCAAAATCTCAAAAATATTCTCTCTGAAAGGGAGAAAGTCGGAGGGGAAAAAGGGGGTGAGTGAAGGCTGTGGGAATGTGGTAAACCCGTTAGGGTTTTCCATCATTTCCATGGCCGGAACGAGGGGGAAAAGGGGGAGGTTACTTTCTCTTTAAGGCCGACCAGCGGGAGGCCGCTCTTTGGCTCCCCCTTTTCCCCCTTCCCCGCCGCAGCGGTTTTCTTTTTGCTTCTTTTTCTTTTGGAGGTGGTTTTGCATGACCGAGAATTACAGAGGATGCTATGAGTACCTGTCGGCTCAGTTTGAGCAGGTGGGCGGCTATGATTTTTACCGGGAGCTGTTTCCGGACAACGAGCTGTACGGGGTCAAGTACGATGATTTCTCTCATCCGAGTGCTGTGTATCTCTACCATGGAGAAGATGAGCGGCTTCATCGGCGGAAGATGTATCACGATACCTGGGAGCAGGACTATACGGAGTTTGTGGAGCAGAATCCCTTGACACTGTGCAGCGGTCTTGTCTATCGACGGAATAAGAACCGGCTGGAGCACGCACAGCGGATGAACGCTCTTATCTTTGATTTGGACGGGGTAGGTATTGGGGAGCTGCGCAATCTCTTTCTCCGCTTTGATGGAGATCCGCAGCGTGTCCGGCGGCTGCCTATGCCGACTTTTCTTGTTCTGTCCGGGAACGGTCTGCACCTGTACTATGTGTTCAAGGAGCCGATAGATCTATACCCCAATATCAAAGTCCAGCTTAAGAGCCTCAAATATGACCTCACATTCCGCATCTGGGAGTACAAGGGAACATCACAGCTAAAGGCGATCCAGTACCAGTCCATCAATCAGGGTTTCCGCATGGTGGGGAGCATCAACGCCAAGTACGGTACGGAGTTGGTGGCCTTCCGCACAGGGGAGCGTGTGACGCTGGATTATCTGAACGCTTACGCAATCAAGCCGGAGAACCGGGTGGATATAAATAAGCCGTTTCATCCGTCCAGAATGACGAGGGCGCAGGCGAAGGAGGCATACCCGGAATGGTATCAGCGTGTGGTGGTAGAGGGCAATAAGAGAAAAAAGAAGTGGGATATAGCCGGAAAGGTACACGGCGATGATCCGTATGCCCTTTACCATTGGTGGCTGCGGCAGATCGGCAGCATCGAGGGCGGCCATCGGTATTTCTATTTGATGTGCCTTGCTATCTACGCCTATAAATGCGATGTGCCGAAGCAGCAGCTCCGGCAGGATATGCGGACAGCGTTTGAGGACTTGCAGATGGTGAAGCATGAGAACGCTCTGACCGAGGAGGATATACGGAGTGCGCTGGAGGCATACGACAAAGAGTATTATAACTTTACGATTGCAGATATTGAGAAACTGACCAATGTTCGAGTTGAGAGAAATAAAAGAAACGGTAGAACGCAGGAACAGCATATGGAGGTTATGCGGGCTATTCAAACAGTTACAAATCCAAATTGGAGGAAGGGAAATGGGCGGCCATCAGCGCAGCAGCGAGTATATGACTGGCGGGAGCTGCATCCGGACGGCAGACCGAAAGAGTGTATTGCCGAAACGGGACTGTCGAAGAACACGGTTTATAAGTGGTGGGATAACCCACCAACGGTGCGGTATGAGGATGGCGGTCTGACGGTAAAAATACGCCCGTCACAGGCGTTGAGTGATCTGATACAGGAGGATTTGCGAAAGGGGCTGTAAACGCCCCAGAACGGCCTCTACGCCGTTTTTGGGCGTGGTAGGGTAAAGATACTGCCCCCTCTGCTTTTGAGGCCGGAAAACCGCTTAAATCAAGGATTTTTCGACCCCTAAATGGTAACATAGGTAAAAGTTATTTATGGAAAGGAAACAGCATTGATATTTTAGCATAATTATGATAAGATAAAGCAAAGGAGGCTGATGATATGAATATGATTCGACCTGTTTCTGATTTGAGGAACAATTTTGCTGACATTTCAAAGACCGTGCATGAAACTGCTCAACCTGTTTTTTTGACAAAGAATGGATACGGTGATATGGTTGTTTTGAGTATGGAGGCATTTGAGAACCTGCAATTTGAAAGCGAGGTGTATTTCAAGCTGCAGGAAGCAGAGAAAGAGGCGGAGCTGACGGATCAACGCTATTCTTCCAAAGATGTGCTGAAAGCAATGAAAGATGCCATTGGAGGGGAACGGGTTGTATAAATTAGAGTATTTGCCTGTTGCCCGGAAAGATATGATTGAAATTGTTCGGTATATCAGCAGGGAACTGCAAAACCCGGATGCGGCGGATCGTCTGGCGGTAGAGCTGGTGAATGCAGCGGAAAGTGTGCTGACTTTTCCGTATGCTGCTCCGGCCTACCAGCCGATCCGGTCACTGAAATATGAATACCGAAAAATTTTGGTACAAAATTATCTGATGTTTTATTGGGTGGACGAAGAAGAAAGGCTGGTGACCGTTGCCCGTGTAGTCTATGCTAAACGGGACTATGGCCGGCTGTTGGAGTGATGGGAATGGAGAGGTTGGTTGAAGTTACGCTGGAGATTGATGCCGAGCTGAAAGAACAGGCAGAAAAGGTCTTTGCAGAAAATGGAATAACTTTGGAAGAAGCAACGATTCTATTTTTTGAGGAAACCGTTCGTCTGGGGCGGCTCCCATTTGAGCTTGATGATGATCTGAGGGAGTACATAGCAAAGCAGTTGGACACACCCGCCAGCGATAGTGCGTGGAGTGTGAGACCATGAAAACGATTCGACAGATAGCCGACGAGATAGGCGTATCGAAGCAAGCGGTATATAAGCGGTACAAAGGCAAACTGCATACGGTTTGCGCTCCGTATGCGCATACGGAGCAGGGGGTCTTGTATATAGAGGAGCAGGGCGAAACCCTTATAAAACAAGACTTTTTGCATACGGAGTGCTCCATTGGAGCGTATACGGATACGCATACGGAGCGCTCCAACGGAGCGGCATTGGAGCACCCGGAAAATGTGGGGGTGATAGCAGTATTGCAGACAACAATCAAAAGATGAAAGGAAAGAAGGAATATGAAAGGAAGAACGGAAGAGGGAAAGAAGTCCAAACAAACTGTAGGCTGTAATTTTAAGTCCTTGAACTTGCCCATGTGCCAACTTGCCCAAGGACAAGATTGTCCTTTGAGGAGATAGAAAAGTTGGAACACTCCTTGTCCTGCGATAACAGAAACATTTCTGTTACCGCAGGACAAAAGAATTTACATTAATAAATAAGTGTACCCGAGATACACCAATAACTATTACTTTCCCCTTCAGGAGCACCCTGTGGTATTTTTACGGTGATGCTGTGTTCACCCGCTTCCAGATCACCCAAATAGATGTATTCGGGATTGGTCACCGTACCCGGACACCAGTTGGAACGGCTCAAGTCGGAAGAGCTCAGTCCATTGGAGAAATTACCCGAACAAGGATTCCAGTTACGATAAGTTCCACAATCATCCCGCCAAGGTACGAAAGAGATCACCTTTTCACCGTCCAAATAGAGAGTATTCGGTTTCTGGTTGAACTCATCACCGCCTCCCCAACCGCCATGTCCCGTGGTGAGGTAGTACAGACGGGCGTTCTTGGCAGGCTCCTTCAAGGTGAACTTTACGGTCAGAGAATTCTGACGCATGAAAATCGGATAAGGCTGTCCTGCCTGCTCCAGATAATTCACTGTATTGAACAGCGGAAGAGTATTATAAACCCGATGTTCTTCATCAGGATAATACTTCAGTTTCAACGACAGACGATGTCCTTTGGCATCCCAGTTGCCGATGTAAGCGCCAATCCAAGCTTCCCCTTCCAATTTTTCGGCCAGTGGGGTTACCTCCATTTTGTAAAGTACGGAGTCCACCCAGTCCTGTCCCTTCACCTTATTATAATTGAACTTGCGCACACCGAAACCGGTGAAGAAACGCATCAACTCTAAAGGCACATCATACTCCGCTGTGGAAATCAGCCCGTGGTAGTCCGTATTTTCCGAGCGGAAAGAGGGAACTTTCTTCAAATCACGTATGGCAT
>OICN01000127.1_pt1 | contig 30033 bp, 28 predicted proteins | sample 1581301 | NCBI WGS metagenome assembly OICN01 (sample SAMEA3882557, study PRJEB24775) | human gut metagenome | biome: human-associated habitat; feature: intestine environment; material: feces | place: Netherlands | collected 2009/2010
GTGGCGGCGGCAGCAAATGTCTCCGCGCTCGATCTGCGCGTGATTTTGATTCAGGAATAAATTTATAGATATCGACAGAAGGAGTGACAGAAAAATGGCAGGAACAGAGATCCGCTCCATTACGGCAAGACAGGTATACACGAACCGCGGCAACCCCGGCGTAGAGGCCGTGGTCACGACGGAAAACGGCGCGACGGGCCGGGCCATGTGCACGTCCGGCATTTCCATCGGCACGCATGAGATCCATTTTGACTTCGACGGCGGCGAGCGCTTCCGCGGCAAGGGCGTTCTGGGCGCGGTGCGGAACGTCAACGAGATCATCGCTCCGGCGCTGAAGGGGCTGGACGCGGCCAACCAGCGGCTGATCGACCGCACGATGCTCGATATTGTCCCGGACGCGAAGGCAAAGCTCGGCGGCAACGCGACGGCGGCCGTCTCCGCGGCTGTTTTAAAGGCGGGCGCGGCGGCGCTGGGCATCCCGCTTTACCGGCATATCGGCGGCGCGAACGCGATGTATCTGCCCGTTCCGGGCGTCGCGATGGTCGCGGGCCATGAGCGCTACGGCGGCGGCATCACCACCCCCGGCGGCAAGCCCACCATGTCCGTCATGTGCTTCGGCTTCGACACGTTTGCCGACGCCTCCTACGCCTGCTGGGATATCCACACCCGCTGGGCCGAGAAGATGGACAAGCGCTTCGGCGGCGCGCCGAACATCCGCGATTTCATCGTCGTGCCGGAAGGCGTGTTCAAGTCCGACGAGGAGATCTGGGAAGCTATGACCGAGACGATCATCGAGGCGGGCTATGAGGGAAGAGCCGGCTTCCAGATGGACGTTGCGACCGATACCTATCACAACAAGGAAGACGGCAAGTATTACGGCCTGTTCAATAATCAGCCCAAGACGAAGGATCAGCTCTACGAGTTCTATCTGCATATCATCAAAGAATTCCCGTTCGTCATTCTGGAAGACCCGTTCAACGAGGACGATTATGACACGACCGCGGCACTGACGAAGGATTCCGGTATCCAGATCGTCGGCGACGATCTGTTTACGACGAACATCCGCCGCGTGGCCCATGGCGTGACGAAGGGGGCGGCCAATACGGTCTTGCTGAAGGTCAACCAGATCGGGACGATCTCCGAGGCGCTGGAGATGATCCAGTATGCGTACAAGTTCGGCTACGCCGTCATGCCGTCGGATTCCAGAGGCGAGGGCGAGTCCATTGCGGATTATGCCGTGGGCATCAACGCCGGCTCCGTGCGTGAGTGCGGCATCGGCCCGCGGGCAAACCGGTTCATGGAAATTGAAGCAGAGCTCGGCAAGACCGCGAAATTCCTCGGCGCACGCGGTCTGAAGGGCTTCAAGAACCAGCAGCGTGCGGACGCGCTGGAGAGAAAGGAGTAAGCAGGATGTATCAGCAGTATATTGGCGGCAAATTGGTTACTGGCCTTGGAAAGCCGCTGGACGTGCTCGACCCGTCGACCGGCGAGGTCGTCGGCACGGTCGGCTCCGCGAACGCGGCGCAGGCGCAGCAGGCGCTGGATGCGGCGGCGGAGGCGTTCAAGACCTGGTCGAAGACCCCTTTGCAGACGCGCATCGACTGGATGCTGAAGCTCCGCGAGGCATGCCTTGCCGAGCGCGAGACGCTGGTCGAGCTGGTCAGCCGGGAATCCGGCAGAACGTATGCGCTGGCCTGCGGCGACTTTGACTGGTGCATGACGAGCTTCCAGTATTACGCGGAGGAGGTCAAGCGCGTCTACGGCACGTCCTTCCCCAACGCGGCAGGGACGTATGGCAGCGGCTATCATATTGTCGAGCGCCGCCCGATGGGCGTTTCGGTCGGCCATCTGGCGTGGAACTACCCGCTGGGCAACGCGGGACTCAAGATCGCGCCCGCGGTCGTCTCCGGCTGCTGCTGCATCATCAAGCCGTCGAGCCAGACCCCGCTGGCCACGCTCTATCTCGGCGTGATCGCGGAAAAGATCGGCTTCCCGGCGGGCGTCATCAACATCATCTCCGGCCCGGCCGCAGAGGTGGGAAAGACGCTCAACTCCAGCAGCATCCCGAAGCTCATTACGCTCATCGGTTCGAGTGAGACGGGCCTGCAGATCATGCGCGAGGGCGCAACGTCCGTGAAGAAGTATTCCTTCGAGCTGGGCGGCAACGCGCCGGTCATCGTGATGCCGGACGTGGATCTGGACGAGGTTGCGGCGAATATCGTGGCGAAGAAGACCGGCTTCGCGGGCCAGACGTGCGTGAACTATAACCGCATTTATGTGCAGGAGCGTATCTATCCGCAGCTGTGCGAAAAGGTTGCGGAGAAGCTGCGCGCTGTGAAGCTCGGCCGGTGGAAGGACGAAGGACAGGTCATGGGGCCGCTGATCAACAAAAAGGCGCGCGACCGTATGCTGGAGCTGGTGGACGACGCGGTGAAGTCCGGCGCGAAGCTCGTGATGGGCGGCGAGGTGCCGGAGGACTTTGCGAAGGGCGCGTACATGACGCCCGCGCTGCTGGTGGACGTTACGGACGATATGCGCGTGAGCAAGGAGGAGATCTTCGGGCCGATCATTCCGATGCAGCCGTTCAAAACGCTGGACGAGGCGATTGAAAAGGCCAACAACACGATCTACGGTCTGTCTTCTTACTTCTTCGGCCACAACGCGAAGGAAATTTCCAAAGCGTTCGAGGGCATGGAGGCCGGCGAGATCTTCATCAACGGCTCCGGCGGCACCGAGCAGACCCCGCACGCAGGCGTGAAGCAGTCCGGCGTCGGCTGCGACAAATCCCCCTGGTCCCTCGAAGAGTATTTCGACTTCAAATACTGCGCCATGATCCCGTGAACGCGGAAAGGGGAACGAAATGGAAAAGAAATTTGACGTCATTGGCTTCGGCGACCCGTTTCAGGATCTGGATATCCAGCTGTCCAAACTCCCGGAAACCAACGTCAATATGCGTATGAACGACTACTGCTTCATGGGCGGCGGAAACGTCCCCACGGCAATGGTCGCGGCGGCGAGACTGGGGCTGAAAAGCTCCATTCTCGGTGTCGTCGGTGACGACATGCTTGGGCGGCTTGCCACAGCGGATTTCACCTACAACCATGTTGATACGTCACACTTGAAGGTAGCTGCCGGCAAACGGACGAATTTCTGCCTGTGTGTGGCCGAACAGGAAATTGACGGCAAGGAATTTATCAGCAAGCCCGGCGATTTTGACCCGTTGACCCCGTCAGATTTGGATAGGGACTATATCCAGTCGGCAAAGGCGCTGCATATCGGCCAGTTTACACCGGCCATTATCAAAGCCTGCGAGTGGATGCACGAGGCAGGCGGCGTCGTGTCCATTGACGCAGCGTATTACCGGCCGGATATCTATGAAAATTACCGCCATCTGGACATCTTCATCGGCTCTGAGACATATTACAACGTCATGTGCCAGACCGAGGGCTATACCGGCGGCAGAGCGGATATTCGGCGTGTCCTGCGCGCCATTCAGTCGCAGGGGCCGAAGACCGTGATCTTTACTTTTGGCGCTGATGGCTGCATCGGTCTCTGTGGAGACGAATTTTTTGAAGTTCCGGCTTTCAAGGTCAAGGCAGTCGATTCGACCGGTGCAGGCGATGTGTTCCACGGAGCCTATATCTACGCATGGCTGCAGGGTTGGGACGCAAAGACCTGCTGCCGGTTCTGCTCCGGTGTTTCAGCGATCAAATGCACCCGCCCCGGCGGACGCTCCGGCATTCCGACGCTGCCGATTCTGGAAAAATTCCTCGCCACGGGCGAAATTGACGGAACCGAGCTGGACGAGCGTGTCCAGCATTATAAATATGGACTTCTGAACGCTTGACAAAAAGAAAGACAGGGAGGAAACCATTATGCTGAATTATCATGTCAAGATCGGTCTGGTGCCGATCCGCAGAGACTGCACCCCGCGCCCCGGTATTTTCAACTGGGAATACGCGGAAGATCGCGCAAGAAAAACCGTAGCGTATATTGAGGAGCATTTCACCAGCGAAAACGTCTCGTTCGTCGATCTCAAGAGCATCAACGAGGTTGAAGTTCTGTATAACGAAAAGGATGTGCAGCCTGTCGTCGACCTGATGCGCAAAGAGCGCGCCGATGCAATCTTTATCATCAACAGCAACTTCGGCAACGAAGAGGTCGCCGCCATGGTCACCAAAGAGCTTGGCCTGCCGGTTTTGCTCTGGGGCCCGCTGGACGACGTATTTGAGCCGGACGGCAGCCGCCACACCGACAGCCAATGCGGCCTGTTCGGCGTCAGCCGCCAGATGCAGCGCTACGGCGTTCCGTTCAGCTACATTGAAAACTGCCGCGTAAGCGACCCGATTTTCGCCGACGGCCTGGACAAATTCGTCCGCGTTGCCTGCATGATCAAGAATTTCCGCGGTATGCGCATCGCACAGGTCGGTCTGCGTCCGAAGCCCTTCTGCTCCGTTATTTTCAATGAGGGTGAGTTGATGCAGCGCTTTGGCATGCACATCATCCCAGTCAACATGGCGGTCATTATTGACAAATATAACTGTATTCTCAAAGAGCGCGACGCGGAGCTGGAGGAGGGTGCGAAGATCCTGTTCGAGCGCTATCAGATGGACAAGGATACCCCGCCGCTTGCAAAAAAGATCTACGCATTTGTGCTTCTCTATAAGGAAATCTTCGAGGAATACGATGTCGATGTCATTTCCTCTGAGTGCTGGACCTCCATGCAGCTGGGCGTCGGGGCTATGCCCTGCACGGCCTACAGCATTCTGGCCGACATGGGCTACATCGTCTCCTGCGAGAGCGATATGCACGGCGCAATCTCCATGGCGCTGCTGTCCTGCGCAGCGCTGGGCAAGAATCCTCCATTCTTCGGCGAGTTCACCGTCCGCCACCCCGAGGACAAGAACGTCGAGCTGCTGTGGCACTGCGGCCCGTTTGCCTACTCGCTCAAAAAGCCCGGCACCGTCGCGCGCGAGGAGAACCAGCGCCAGTGGTTCCAGGTCAAGGACGGCCAATTCACCATCTGCCGCTTCGATCAGGACGACGGCCACTATCAGCTGCTCAACGGCACGCTGGAAAGCGCCGACGGCCCGTACACCTTCGGCACCTACCTCTGGGCGCGGTTCAACGATCTGACCAAGTGGGAGCGCAAGCTGATCGACGGCCCGTACATCCATCACATGGCCGAGGTCGAGGGCGATTATACCTGGGAGCTGCGCGAGTTCTGCCGCCTGATCCCGCATCTGGACTCCGATACGGTGGATTAAAAGGAGAAACTGATATGCTGACTGATTTAAGATCCATTCTTGCGCTGGCTGAAGAAAAAGGCTGCGCGATCCCGGCGTTTAACTGCTACACGCAGGAGTGCGTCATGGGTGTTCTGGAAGCCGCGAAGGAAACCGGCGCGCCGGTCATCTTCCAAATGTTCAGCCGTCTGGCCGATACCAACGACGGTAATTTTGTCGCGCCCGCCATCCTAGAGGCCATCCGCCAGATCCCTCAACCTGCGGTCATGCACCTTGACCACGGCGCGGGTATCCCGGAGGTTGTCCGGGCCATCCGTCTCGGCATGACCGGCGTAATGATCGACGCATCGACCCTGCCGCTGGAGGAGAACATTGCCACGACGAAGCTTGCGGCAGAGCTCTGCGGCTATGTCGGCGTTCCGGTTGAGGGTGAGCTCGGCCATGTCGGCGCGACGAAGGACGAGGTGCTCGGCAACTATACCGATGTCGCGGAGGCAGAGCGCTTTGTGAAAGAAACCGGTGTTTCCACCCTGGCTGTCATGGTCGGTACGGCGCATGGCCGGTATAAAAAAGCGCCTGTGCTGGATATTCAGCGTATCCGCGACATCCGTGAAGCAACAGGCAAACTGCCGCTGGTGCTCCACGGCGGCTCCGGTGTGCCAGACGAACAGATCCGCATGGCAGTAGAAGCCGGCATTCGCAAGGTCAACTTTGCAACCGACCTCTGCTACGCCTTCCTTGATCAGGTCATGGTCACAGAACGCACGACGGTCGCGCTGGACGTGTTCATGCGCGAGCCCATCCACGCCATCCGCGATTACTGCATCGGCAAGATCAGACTGCTGGGCACGGACAGGATCCTGTAACCATTAAGCGCCTGCCGGGACACCGGCAGGCGCAGTGCTGTATGAAAAGGAGAAACCATATGAAGATTACAAAGCGTCCGTTCGGCACACTTGCAGACGGTACTGCCGTATCCTGCTGGACGATGGAAAATGCGCATGGCCTGCGCGCGGAGCTTTTGGACTATGGTGCGACGATCCGCAGCGTTCAGGTTCCCGATCGGGCAGGACGTCTTATCGACGTTGTGCTCGGCTATGACGATTTGGCCGGCTATGCCGGCAACCCCAGTTTCTATGGTGCGACAATCGGCCGCTTCGGCAACCGCATCGGCGGCGCGGAATTTGCGCTGAACGGAAAGACGTACTGGCTGGCGAAAAACAACGGTGAGAACCATCTGCACGGCGGTCTGCGCGGCTTTGACAAATACGTCTGGCAGGGAACGGAGGAGCCGGACGGTGTCCGGTTCACGCGCGTCTCGCCGGACGGCGAGGAGGGGTATCCCGGCACGCTGACGGTCTCCGTAAAATTCAGCTGGCAGGGCGACGGGCTGATGCTCCACTATACGGCACGGTGCGATCAGGATACGATTTTGAATCTGACAAACCACAGCTATTTTAACCTCGACGGTGAGGGCACGGTGCAGGAGCAGCTTCTGAAAATTCATGCTGACCACTATACGCCGAACGACGCGGGCTGTCTGCCGACAGGCGAGCTTGCGCCTGTCGCGGGCACGGCAATGGACTTCCGCAGCTTCAAGCCCATCGGCAAGGACGCGGACAGCGACGAGCCGTGCGTGAAACCCTTCCGCGGCTACGACGTGAATTTCTGCCTGGACGGAAGCGTCCCGGCGATCGAGGCGAAGTCTCTTAAAAGCGGCATCGTCATGTGCGTGACGACCGACCAGCCCGGCGTGCAGCTCTTTACGGCCAACCATATGAAAGAGCGCATCGGCAAAAACGGACAGAAATACGGCCACCGCTCCGCGTTCTGCCTCGAAACGCAGCATTTCCCGGACTGCATCCACCATCCGGACTGGCCAAGCTGCGTCCTGCGCGCGGGCGAGGTCTTTGACAGCAAGACCATCTATTCGTTTACGACGGAATAAGAAGGAAGGAAATTTATATGGCTGATTTTACAATGGACCGGTTCAGTCTGAAGGGCAAGACCGCCCTTGTGACCGGCGCGGAGCGCGGCATCGGGCTGGAGATTGCAAAGGGTCTGGCCGCGGCGGGCGCGGATATTATCATCGCGGGGCTGATGGAAGAAGAATTTCCGAAGGCGGAGGCCGCCGTGCGCGCCAAGGGCGTGAGCTGCACGGTGCTGAAAGCGGATATCTCGAAGGAAGAAGATGTGCTGCGGCTTGCGGAGCAGGCATGGGAGATCTTCCCGAACGGACTTGATATTCTGGTCAACAACGCGGGCGTCAACAAGCTGGCGCCCGCGGAGGAAATGCCGCTGGAGGTCTGGCAGAAGGTCGTCGGCGTCAATCTGACGGGCACGTTCCTCATGTGCCGCACGTTCGGAAACCGGATGCTGCAGCAGGGACACGGCAATATCGTGAACGTCGCGTCCATGTCCGGTCTGGTCGTGAACCCGCTGCCGCAGCAGCAGTGCGCATACAATTCATCCAAGGCGGGCGTCATCATGCTGACGAAGTGCATGGCCAACGAGTGGGCGCAGCGCGGCGTGCGCGTCAACGCGATCTGCCCCGGCTTTACCGACACGCCGCTCACGGCCAGACGGCTGAGTACGCCGAACGACCCCGCGGTCGCGAAGTGGCTCGGCGGCACGCCGATGGGAAGAGTCGCCCAACCGGACGAAATGGTCGGCCTTGTGCTCTATTTTGCAAGCGGCGCGTCCACGTTCACGACCGGCGCGGTTCTCTCCGTCGATGGCGGATATACGTGCCTGTAAGCAATACAGACTCAAAAATCTCCCGGAATACACGATTGTGCGTTCCGGGAGATTGTCTTTTCAAACGTTCTGAATACGGTAACAAGCATATTGAAAGTGCTGCTTTTTTATAATGAATGTATGTCGCTATTTTGTCGCACATTTTTCACAGATTCGCTCTGTTTTGGCTCTTGTAATGTCGCGCTGCTCTGTGATAATCTTATCATAGAAAATTACGGAAACAGATGTTTTGCGCGTCACTGCGCGGAAACATCTGTTTTTGCTTTCCATTTTGATTTTGCACGGATGGGAGGAACACTATGGGGCCCACATGCAAAAGCTACGTTCTGGAACTCCTCGAGAATTCTTCACATCAGCTGCGGCAAATTGAACTCATGCGGTATGAGCTTCAGCATATACCGCAGGTTCCTGATTCGGAAATGATTGAGGCAATGTCCCTGCCGCCCTTGACAAGCAGCGAAAAAGCGACTAACTCAAAAGCTGTTCCGGACGTTGCGCTTTCCTATAAGAAAACGGCTGAACGGATGAATGCTGAGGCGCTGGGCGAACTTGTGTCTGCGTATATGGATCTATGGCGGGAACATGACCGGCTCCTGCATTATATTGGATTGCTGGATGAGCGCCAAGGCAGGGTGCTCCAGCTATACTACTTTGAGTCGTATGTGTGGACAGACGTTGCAAAGGCTATGCACATGACAGTGCGGACAGCACAGAGAATCCGGCAGCAGGCGGTGGATGAGTTGGAAAAATTATACGCATTCGCCAAAGACTTTTTTCTAATTTAGTTGTTGTAAAAATAGGAAAGGATGGTTAATACAATGTCATTACCACAGGTTTTGATCAAAGACAAATACTGTCTGACGATTGATGAGGCTGTTGCCTACTTCAATATCGGCGAAAAACGAATGCGTAAAATCGTCGAAGAAAACCAAACATCGGATTTCATCATACAGAATGGTGTAAAAACATTGATCAAGCGAAAAAAGTTTGAAGCATTTCTTGATCGCCTTTCCTCCATTTGAGAAACATCTTTCAAATTATAGTGTCTCCAGCGGCTAGGAAAGAAGCCTCTGACATGATATACTGTTTGTATATCGTGCCGAGGCTCTTTTTCATGAGGAAAGGAGCATGGAACATGAGCGAAAAAAGACGAGATCAAAGAAATCGTATTCTTCGCAATGGAGAGAGCCAACGCAAGGATGGCCGTTATGTATTCAAATATCGGGATATTAACGGTCAGCCGCAATTTGTATATAGCTGGCGGCTGGAGCCGACTGACAGACTGCCTGCCGGCAAGCGGGACGGTCCTGCGCTTCGGGAATTGGAACCGAAAATCATACGGGATCTTGAGGATAAAATATCTCCGCGCGGTGGTGACATGACTGTCATGGAACTGGTTCAAAAGTATCTGCGCACCAAAACCGGCGTCAGAGCAAGCACCAGGGCTGCTATAAAACCGTTCTGAATCTTCTGGAGAAGGATTTATTTTCCGGAATCCGCATCGATCGTGTGAAGCAATCCGATGCAAAAGTATGGCTGATTGACCTGCAAAAAAGCGGCAAGAGTTATAGCAGCATTCACTCCATTCGCGGTGTCCTGCGTCCAGCATTCCAGATGGCCGTTGATGACGACCTGCTTCGTAAGAACCCGTTCGGTTTTGAATTGGCAAGTGTGATCGTTGATGACAGCGTGACCAGAGAAGCGATATCACGAAAAGATGAACGCACTTTTCTGGATTTCATCCGAAATGATAAGCATTACTCGCAGTATTACGACGGTATGTGCATTCTATTCAAAACCGGATTGCGCATTTCCGAATTTGCCGGCCTGACACTCAACGATGGCGATTTACGCGCCCGCGTGATCCACGTTGATCATCAGCTGCAGCGCACAACGCAGATGGAGTACATTATCGAAGATCCAAAGACAGAGAGTGGGACTCTGCCATGGGATATTGTTTATATGCCACACGCGCGGGTTAAGGCCACTTTCGGTAGTAAAATCCAGTATATGGACGCAATTTACTACTTTTGTACTACTTTCGCCGGATACGAGGTACCATGATACGCCACAATATGCCAAGAAAACATATTCTGTTAATTTAAAAAACTACGAAGAAGCAACGAAATACCAAGATAATCGAGGAAAAACCAAGACGGTAAAGATTTTGTTTATTTGCCACGGCAACATCTGCCGCGGTACGGGAAGCGGGACTGACGTCTGCAATTCAGATCGATTCTGCAGCGGTCAGCCGGGAGGAGATTGGAAACCCTATCTATCCGCCTGCGCAGCGGCAGCTGCGCGCGCACGGCGTGCCGTTTGACGATCACCGGGCGCGGCAGATGACACGGGCTGACTATGACACATATGATCTGCTCATCGGCATGGACGGCAGTAATCTCGCGGCCATGCGGCGTATCTGCGGCGGCGATCCAGATGGGAAGCTCCGGCTGCTGATGGCATATACCGGCGCGGCGCGCGATGTCGCCGACCCATGGTACACCGGCGATTTTGACGCCGCATGGCGTGATATCGAGTCCGGATGCCGCGCGCTTCTGGACGCGCTGCGTTCCTCCCTGTGAGCAAAAATCCCGGCCGCAGCTGCGGCCGGGATTTTCGTATCTGATTTACTGCTTCGGCTCCTGTGGGGGTTCCTGCTGGGCGGCGAATTTTGCTCTGCGCTTTTTGCGGGCGTTTTTGACCAGCACGATTACAACGATGACGATCACGGCCAGCAGAATCAGCGCGGGCAGCGCGGAGGCCAGACCCAGAATGATATTCTGCACGCCGCGGGTGAAGCCCGTCCAGCCGTCGGACAGGGAATCAGACAGCTTCTGGCTGAATGTGCGTCGAACTGGGACAGTCGGCGTGTAGACCTCAACCTCGCGCAGATCAAGATCCACGGTCGAATACTTGATCTGCATGTCATAGTTGCGCAGGCTCCGCTCGATAGATTCGATCTCATAGCGCACGTCGGACAGCCGCTGTTCAAGCGCAATGAGTGTTTCCACGTCCTCGCTCTTCGAGAGCATGTCGAGAAGCCGCTCCTCCTGCGTGTTGAGGCTGGAAAGCCGCGCTTCGTAATCGGTGTAGGCCGAGGTGACGTTCTGCGCGTCGCGGCTGGTGGAGATTACGTTGCCGAAGCCCTCCGTCTCGTGCAGAAAGGCTTCAAACTGCTCGCACGGGATGCGGACGGTGTAATACGCCCAGCGGTTGACGATGGAGGTCGTGCCGTCAGCATTGTACTGCGTGTCGCCCGTCACATTGGAGCTTTCCACGAAGCCGCCGATCTTCTGCACCTGCGATTCCAGCGCGGCGACCGCCTTGTCAAACTCGGTCGTCTCGATGGAGACGGAGGCGGTATAGATGATCTTGGCGGTGTAGTCGGCGACGGAATCGTCCGGCTCCGGTGTTTCGGCCGCTCCGCTGCCCGCTTCGGTCGTGGCAACGGTGTCGTAGGCGAATTCCTCCTCCGGCTCGGCGGGCGCCTCCATGGGCGTCTCGGCGGCGGCTGCCTCCTGCTTGGAATCGTAATAGCCGTTGGGCGCGGACGCGGTGTCCGCTGCCGCCATTTTAGAGTTTGCCGCGCAGCCGGTAAAAATGGTTAGAACCAGCAGAGCGGCAATGAGAATGGCAAGAATCGATTGCTTTTTCATGGTGGGTTCCCCTTTCTTTTGTGTTCTATCTTTAAAGACGGGATTTCAGGGGCTCGGTTGCATTGGTTGGGAAGAATTTTTTAAAAAATTGCGAATTCCGGGACGCGCTCGCAGGCGCTGACGGAAAGTTCGTATGCGGTGCGTGTTTCGCTCGTCTCGCCCAGATTCTTGAGATAGGTCCGGCTTTGGAGGCGGCCCGTGAGCGTCAACTCCGTGCCGGTCGGGTATTCGGCGGCGGCCAGCGCCGTCCGGCCCCATAAAATACAAGGGATGTAGTCCGTCCTGCGGTACAGGCGCGGCACGGCCAGACACAGATCTGTAATCTGCCGGCCAAGCGGTGTCTGCCGGTAAACGGGTGGCTTGCAGACCGTGCCGGTCAGGACGGCTTCGTTCTGCATGGGCGCGTCCGTTGTCATCATGGAAAGCGCGTAGACGCACAGAATCAGACGGCGTCCGGTCGGCTCGCGGTTGTTGAACGAGCGAATCTGGCCCTCAATGGTAAAGCGTTCGCCCTCGAACAATTCCGCCTGCTCCAACACGTCCTCCGCCGCCAGAACCGGCAGCAGGTCTTCTGTGCCGCTCAGCCGCTCGACGGCAAGCAGAAAGCGGAAAAATCTGCGCTCGTGGTTCTGATGCGAATATTCCGGCAGGGACGCCAGCGTCCCGGTCAGGGTAATGTGATTGGCTGTGTTTTCCATAGTTCCACCTCATCTTTTCTTCGTATGGAAGACTATATGAGGGGAATTCGTGCAATAGACTACCGGCGGGGCGGGCGTTTTTTGGCCGGTTTTGCGGGCGTGGTTTTTCGGTCGGCCGCCTGCTCGGGCGCGCCGGATTTTTTCTCCTTCGGCGGGTAGGGGCGGATGAGGCATTTCGGTGTAAAGCCGATCAGATCTGTCCGGCCCGCTTTTTGCAGCGCCTCGCGCACGAGAAAATAATTCTGCGGACGCCGGTACTGCATCAGCGCGCGCTGCATCGCCTTTTCGTGCGGATTTTTCGGCACATAGACTGGCTCCATTGTCCGGGGGTCAAGGCCGGTATAGTACATGACGGTGGAGAGTGTGGATGGCGTGGGATAGAAATCCTGCACCTGCTCCGGCTCGTGGTTACTATCGCGCAGATATTCTGCCAGCTTTACAGCCTCTTCCATCGTGCAGCCGGGGTGGGACGACATGAGATAGGGCACGACATACTGCCTCATGCCCTCCTGCTCGTTGATCCTTTTGTATTTCTCCACAAACTGCTGGTAGACGGCATGCGGGGGCTTGCCCATCACGCGCAGCACCTGATCGGACACATGCTCCGGCGCGACCTTCAGCTGGCCGGAAATATGATAGCGCACCAGTTCCTTGAAAAACGTGTCGCTCGGGTCGGCCAGCAGATAATCGAACCGGATGCCGCTGCGGATGAATACCTTTTTGACGCCCGGCAGCTTCCGGAGTTTCCGCAGCAGGGACAGGTAATCCGTGTGGTCGGCGATCAGGTTTTTGCAGGGGGAGGGGAACAGGCACTGTCTTGTCGGGCACGCGCCGCGTTGCAGCTGCTTTTTGCAGGCGGGCTGGCGGAAGTTCGCTGTCGGGCCGCCGACATCGTGGATATAGCCCTTAAAGCCCGGTGTATGCGTCATGCCCTCGGCTTCCTTGATGATCGACTCCTGCGAGCGGGTCTGGATGATCCGGCCCTGATGGAACGTCAGCGCGCAAAAGCTGCACGCGCCGAAGCAGCCCCGGCAGGAGGTCAGGCTGAATTCGATCTCCGCGATGGCTGGAATGCCGCCAAGTTTTTTGTACGACGGATGGAACGTGCGGCAGTATGGAAGATCGTAGACATGATCCATCTCCTTCTGCGAAAGCGGCTTCTGCGGCGGGTTCTGGACGATGAATTCGTGCTCGCCATACGGCTCAATGAGCCGCTTGGCGCAGAAGGGGTCGGTGTTGCGGTATTGGACAGAAAAACTCTCGGCGTAGACGCGCGGGTTTTTCTGCATATCCGGGAAGGCCGGGAGCATAATAGAGGGAACGGACGTGTCCGGCTCTCGGGTCTTATAGACTGTGCCGTCGATATATGTGATGTCCTGCGCATCCATGCCGTCGTTGAGCGCGTTTGCAATCTCGATGACGGCGCGCTCACCCATGCCGTAGATCAGAAGATCAGCCTGCGAATCGAGCAGAATCGACCGCTTGAGTTTATCTGACCAGTAATCATAATGCGCAAGCCTGCGCAGGCTTGCCTCGATGCCGCCGATGATGATGGGCTTGCGGCGGTAGGTACGGCGGATGAGGTTGCAGTAGACCGTCACAGCGTAATCGGGCCGCTTGCCCATCACGCCGCCGGGGGTATAGGCGTCCTGCTTTCGGTGGGCCTTGGAGACGGTATAGTGGTTGACCATCGAGTCCATATTGCCGCCCATGACGAGAAAGCCCAGACGCGGTTCCCCGAGAACATTGATCGAATCGGTTTTTTTCCAGTCGGGCTGTGAAATGATGCCAATCTTATAGCCTGCGTCCTCCAGTACGCGCGAGATGATCGCGTGGCCGAACGACGGGTGATCGACATAGCCGTCGCCGATGATATAGACAAAATCACACTGTTCCCAGCCGCGCCGCTGCATGTCGGCGCGGGAAATCGGTAAAAATTCCGGCATGGGGCTCACAGCAGCGTCAGGATCGACTTGAGATCCGGCAGAAGATAGTCGGGCTGTGCCTGCTGGCGCAGATAATCTGCCGGGAAGCTGGTGGCGAGGCCGATGGCTTCGATCCCGGCAGCGTGCGCCGCGCGGATGCCGCTGGGCGCGTCCTCAACGACGATGCATTCGGACGGCGCAAGGCCGAGACTGGCCGCGCCTGTCAGATAGATCTCGGGATCCGGCTTGGGGTTCTTGATGTCGGTGCCGGTCACAAGATGGTCGAACAGCGCTTCGTCTGCTCCAATGGCGGACAGGTTCATGAGAACCTTCACGCGGTCTGCCGACGAGCAGACGGCCAGACGGTAGCCCCGTGCACGCAGTGTATGCAGTACGTCCAGAACGCCGTCCGGAATGTTGGCCTCCTCCTTTACATGCTCACCATAGCAGGTATAGAGATAGTACTTCATCTCTGTGCGGTACGGCACGCCGTATTTTTCTGCCACGCCGCCGACGTAGCGGTTCTCGCCGCAGCCGACAAACTCCGCAAAGTCAGATTCCTTTGCGTTGATGCCGTATTTCTTCAGCGCACGGACACCGGTCTTCGCCATATATTCCTCGGAATCGATCAGAACGCCGTCCATGTCAAATAAAACTGCTTTCCAGGCCATAAAACTCTCCTTATCCATAGAAAAAGGCCGCCATATTGCATATGGCGGCCATAAAAATTGCTTACAGAGCCTTCTTTGCGGTCTCGACGAGAACCTTGAACGCCTCGGGATCGGCGATGGCGAGTTCGCTCAGAGCCTTGCGGTTCATCTCGATGCCGGACTTCTTCAGACCGTAGATGAAACGGCTGTAGTTGATGCCGTAGGGTGCGACGGCCGCGGAGATACGGGAGATCCACAGCTGGCGGAAATCTCTCTTCTTCAGCTTGCGGCTGACATACGAATAAACGCCGGACTTTGCAACGGCCTGCTTGGCCATCTTAAAGTGACGGGACTTGGAGCCCCAGTAGGACTTTGCGAGTTTCAGGGTCTTATTTCTTCTTTTGCGCGTCATCATTGCGCCTTTTACTCTTGCCATTATATTATCCTCCTATGTGTCGTCAACCCTTACCGATTATTTGTAAGGGATCATCTTCTTCACGATATCTTCCACAGTCACGTCGGCGTAGCCGTTCTTGCGCAGGTTGCGGGTACGCTTGGTGGTCTTCTTGGTGAGGATATGGCTCTTGAATGCATGCGCTCTTTTGACCTTGCCGTTCTTGGTGAGGTTGAATCTTTTCTTGGCGCCGCTATGGGACTTCAGCTTAGGCATAGTGGTTCTCCTTCCGTGTGATTGCGATTGTAGTTTATTTGGAATTCTTGGGACTCAGGAACATGGACATATTGCGTCCTTCGAGTTTGGCGTCCTTGGCGATCGTGGCGATCTCGCTGCAATCGGCGCCGAACTTCGCAAGAAGTTCCTGTCCGAGCGACGTATGCGCCATTTCACGGCCACGGAAACGTACAGTGACTTTGACTCGGTTGCCATCGTTCAGGAACTTGACTGCGCTTTTGACCTTGGTATTGAAGTCGTTGGTGTCGATGCTGGGGGACATGCGGATTTCCTTGATCTCGACGACCTTCTGGTTCTTCTTGGCTTCTTTTTCCTTTTTCAGCTGTTCAAAGCGGAATTTGCCGTAGTCCATGATCTTGCAGACCGGCGGAACAGCGTTCGGCGCAATCTTGACAAGGTCAAGGTCCTTTTCCTCGGCAAGCGCCAGAGCGTCGGACGAGGTCATAATACCAAGCTGGCTGCCGTCAGCCCCGATCACGCGAAGTTCCTTATCGCGGATCTCCTCGTTGATCTGATGTTCTAATTTACCGATTGTAAAGCACCTCCAAATGCAAAGTGCGGATGCCGCAAAGCACCCGCACATAAAATCCAACTTCCCGCACAAAGCGGAGGAAATTATGAACCTCTTCGCAGACTGCTGGAGGTGAGTTGCGGTGCTCGCCGCTCCTTCTTTGTTTTCTCCGGGCTATTATACAGGAGAAAAACGCGGTTGTCAACACAAAAATACAGAAAATTTTAGACTGGCGGCGTGAAAATCGGCAGATCCGGCGGCGCGAACGAAAACAGCGCCAGCGAGGCACCGTAAACGCCTGCCGTAATCACCAGTACGCCGCACAGCCACGCGGGAGAAGCCGCTTTCTGCAAATGCCACGCCAGCCCAAAGCCGCCGGCCATTGCCAGCGCGTACAAAATAAGGTCGAGCGGCAGGCCGTACAGCGCGAAGCCGGACAAGAGTGTGTAATACGCGCCCAGAAGAAGCAGCGGCGCGCCCAGAAGTCCCGCCAGCAGACCGCACCAGCTTTTTCGGCCGTCCGCTTCGTCCTTCGTCAGCACGAACGCGGCGGCGAGAAACGGCCAGTATAGCAGCTTCAGATGCTCCCAGACGCTTTCGTTGACCGGTGCAAACACTGCTGTCAGAGGGTTTGGCCACAGGTCATAGAGAAAATGGAGCGCGGAACCGGCGAGAATGCTCAGAAAACAGACGGTCCACCATTTGCGTTTCATAAAAAATCCCCCCTGCCATAGATGTATGACAGGGGAGAGCGGATTCAGAACGTTTTTATGCCAACAAGGGCCAGACTGCGTCCAGCGCGAGGCCGGAGGCGCGGAGGGCCTTCCGGGTGGTCTTCTCCGTAAAGCCGCCGTGGAATGCGCCTGCATCGGGCAGCCAGCGGACGGAACCGAGCGCCTGTTCACAGGTTTCCTTGGGGAGCCTTGTGTGGAAAAAGAACGATGCTTCAAGTTCTTCCGGATCAAGAAGTGTGGCAGGCTCCGCCGACCAGCTGACGGGCTGGCTGCGGCCGGGATTGCGGACAATGTCAATGACATCGCCCAGAACGGCGCTGGCCGTCGCCGGGCCGCCTGCGCCGGGGCCGGAGAACATGACCGCGCCGACGCTGCTGCCCAGCACTTCGACGGCGTTCAGAACGCCGGAGATGGGAGCAAGCGGCTGCGTGCCCGCAATGAAATGCGGTGAGACGAACACTGCGAGCGCCTGACCCTGCCGGACGGCCCGGCCGAGCAGCCGCAGTTTCATCCCGGCGGCCTCGGCAAATGCGGCGTCCACCGCCGTGATGGCGGAAATACCGGTCATGCTGACGCGGGACGGGGCAACATTTCTGCCGAACAGCATGTCGGCCAGAATGCAGATCTTGCGGCCCGCGTCGATGCCCTCGACATCGGCAGTCGGGTCCTGCTCGGCGTAGCCGCGCGCCTGCGCGTCACGGAGCGCCGATTCATAGCTTTGTCCGCGCTCGAGCATCTGCGTGAGGATAAAATTCGTTGTGCCGTTCAGAATGCCGCGCACCTCGTAAATTTCGTTTGCTCCGAGGCACTGACTCAGCGGATGCAGCACCGGGATGCCGCCGCCGACGGAGGCCTCAAACAAAAGGCTTACACCGTTGGCTTTTGCTAGCGCCAGAAGTTCCGTGCCGTGCTCGGCGATGAGTTGCTTGTTGGCCGTTACGACGTGCTTGCCTGCGGCAAGCGCGCGGCGGACATACTCCCGCGCCGCAGCCGCCGATCGTCTCTATAACGAGAAACACGTTCGCGTCGCGCTCGATCACAGAAAAATCCGTGACGACCTTGTCCCGGTACAGCCTGTCCGGCAGTTCGCGGCGTGCCAGCACATACGCAAGTTCCAGCTGTTCCCCTGCGCTTCGTTCAAGCAGGCTTACGTCCCGCAGCAGAATTTCCGCGCAGCTTCCGCCGACGACGCCGGGGCCGAGAATGGCAAGCTTTTTCATGACGGACCTCCTTATGCTTCGTTGGCCCTGCGGTAGATCGCAAGGATCTTCTCGTAGTCCAGCACGCGGAACGTGCCGATCGTGCGTGTTTTTCCGTAGCTGCACCGGCTGGCAAGGTCTGCAAGCCCCGCCTCGTCCTGCTTGCCGCAGGAGAGTTCGCCCAGGCACACGGGCATGCCGATAGAGCGGAAGAACGATTCCTGCTTTGCGATGCCGGCGAGGGCGGCGGCAGTGTCGTCTGCCTCCTCCACATGCCAGACGTTCCGTGCGAAGCGGGCAAAGCGTGCCGGGCTTTCGTCCATGACGGATCTTGCCCAGCTGCTCCAGACGGCGGTCAGGCTGTCGCCGTGGTAGACGTCAAATTTCTCGCTCAGTGCATGCCCCAGCTGGTGCGTGGCGAAATCCTTTTTGCCGCCGAGGCCGGTCAGGCCGTTGTGCGACAGGGAGCCTGCCCACATGATTTCGCTCATAGCCTTCTCGTCATGTGCGTCACGCACGGCGGCAGGGCCGTATTCCAGCACGACGCGCAGCAGTGCCTCGGCCAGTTCGTCCGTCAGGGCATTGTCGGTGACGGGGTTAAAATACCGGTCGAGCGTGTGCATGAGAATATCGCTCACGCCGCAGGCGACCTGATGCACCGGGAGCGTCGCGGCAAGCAGGGGGTCGAGAATGGCGAAGGCCGGGCGGTTGAACGGGGTGTTGAGGCCGCGCTTTTCGCCTGCTTCCGCGTTGGTCAGAACAGCGGAGTCGCTCGTCTCGCTGCCGGCTGCCGGGATGGTCAGCACGACACCGACGGGCATGGATTTTGTCAGCGGTGCGCGGCGCTTCCAGAATTCCCAGATGTCTGTGCCGGGGTTGGCAGCGCCGTGGGCGATGGCCTTGCAGGTATCGATGACGCTGCCGCCGCCGACTGCCAGAATCAACTCCGCGCCCGATTCCAGCGCCAGCTGCACGCCCTCACGGGCCAGCGCCACGCGCGGGTTCGGCTGTACGCCGCCGAGCGAGCGATAGCGGACGTCCGCCTTGTCCAGGAGCCGGAACACGCGGTCAAGCAATCCGCTTTTCTTCGCGCTTGCGCCGCCGTAGACGACCAGCACGCGCGAAAGCCCGCGCTTTTTCAGCAGTTCCGGCAGCTTCTCCGTGCTGCCTGCGCCAAACACGATCTCAGTCGGTACGAAATATTCAAATGCCTGCATATGCTTATCCTGCGACGCAGTCTGCCTTGACTACGCCCTTCCTTTCTGCGATTTGCTGGGTCAGCGCTTCGATGTTGCAGTTGAGATTGCTTGTCTCTGCCGAAATGGTCACCATGGCGCGGCCTCCGGTGGGGATCGACTGGTTAATGGTCAGTATATTCGCGCCGCAACTGGCAAAAATAGTTAATATCTCGGACAGGATGCCGGCCTTGTCCTTGAGCATGATCTGAAACGTGATGATGCGGCCCGCCATCAGGTTCTGAAACGGCGCGATGGCGTCGCGGTACTTATAAAATGCGCTGCGGCTGATGCCGACTGCCTGCGCGGCCACGTTGACCTTGTCCGTCTCGCCGGTTTCGAGCATCCGCTTGGCCTCGGCGACCTTCTGGAAGATCTCCGGCAGGGCTGCGGCCTCCACAATATAATACTTCGGGCTTTGTTCCATAGCGTTCACCTCATAATTGTCCGTGTTGGAAAAGCAAGTGTCTATAGTCAGACTCCAATATACACCACATACCCGCAAAATGCAAGCAGAAAAGCACAGGAGGAAGTTCAAACCATGAAAAGCCGCAAGATCTGGAAGACTGTTCTGATCGTGCTGGGCTGCGCGCTCGGTGCGTGGGCATTCGGCGCGCTGCTGCTGCCGGTGCTGCTGCCGTTTTTTATCGGGCTTGCCGTGAGCCTGCTGGCGGAAAAACCGGTGCGGCTTCTGCAGACGCGGGGGCATGTTCCGCGCCCGCTGGCGTCCGGGCTGTGTGTACTGCTGCTGTTCGGGATTTTGTTTGGCGGACTGTTTTTTCTGTGCCGCCTGCTGTGCTCGGAGGCGGCGGATCTTGTCCGTCAGCTGCCGCAGCTGGCGGAAAATCTGACTCCGCTTTTTGAACGCCTGAAATCACGCCTGCTCACACTTGCCGGACGGCTGCCGGACGGGCTCGGAACGGGCCTACGTGCGGGCGTCGAGGAGTTTTTCAAGACCGGTGCGGGCTTCGGTACGAAACTCTACGAGACGCTCTTTTCCTGGGCTTCCGGCGTCATCGGACGGCTGCCGGATGCGGTCCTGTTTGCGGTGACGGCGATTTTGTCCAGCTTTATGCTCTCCGGCGAACTGCCCGCCATCCGCAGCTGGCTGCGCCGCGCGGTGCGGCCCGCGTGGTTGGAAAAATTGCAGACGCTCGGCGGACATGTGCGCGCGACGCTCGGCGGCTGGCTTCGGGCGCAGCTGAAGCTGATGGGCATTACATTTTTGATTCTGAACGCAGGGCTTTTGCTGCTGCGGGTGCGCTATCCGGTGCTGGCAGCGCTGGTCATCACGCTGGTCGATGCGCTGCCGGTGTTCGGTACGGGCACGATTCTGATTCCATGGGCGCTGGCGCTGTTTCTGCGCGGCGAGACGAAAACCGGCATTGGCCTTGTCATTCTGTATGGAGCCGCAGCCCTCAGCCGGCAGGCGCTTGAGCCGCGTCTGGTCGGAAAGCAGGTGGGGCTGAATCCGGTGCTGACGCTGCTGGCGCTTTACACGGGCTACCGGCTGCTGGGCGTGGGCGGGATGATCGTGTTTCCCATCGCGGCCATGCTCTTCAAGCAGATCTGGGATCATTCCGGCCTGCAGCCGGAGGGATAGTGGCGCAGGACTTGCGCGCTGTGCCGCGGCACGGTATAATAGCGCCGAAGGAGGCGGTGCGCATGGTTTTGGAACAGACGGCCGCGCGGCAGGCAAAGCTGCTGTCGCTCCTGCGGCGGGAATTCGGCTTGTCTGCCGGACTGGTCAAGCGGCTCAAATGGCAGAACGCGCTGTTTGTAAACGACGCGCCCGCGCATACCGATGCGCCGGTCATGCCCGGCGACCGGGTGCGCGTCGTGCTGGAGGAGCGGACGGAGGGCTTTGAGCCGGAGCCACTGCCGCTTTCCATCCTTTATGAAGATGAATGCTTTCTCGCTGTGGACAAGCCCTCTGGAATGCTGGTGCATCCGTCGCCGCAGAAAAACAGCGGGACGCTGGCAAACGGCGTGCTGTATCACCTGCTGGCGCGCGGCGAGGCCTCCGGCGTCCATCCCGTGACGCGGCTCGACCGGGACACGTTCGGCGTGGTGATTTTGGCGAAAAACGCGAATATCCACGACCGGTTCTGCCGGATGCTGCGCGAGCGGCAGCTGGAGAAGACCTATCTTGCTTCGGTTTTCGGCCAGCCGCCGCAGGCGGAAGGGCAGATCGACCTGCCGGTCTATAAGATCGGCGGCGGGAATCTCATCCGTATTGTGGACGAGCGGGGACAGAAGGCGCTGACGCAGTACCGCGTGCTGGAACGGGCGGAAAAAACAGCACTTCTGGAACTGCACCCTCTGACGGGCCGCACGCATCAGCTGCGGCTGCACTGCATGGCCTCCGGTTTCCCCATCTTAGGCGACCCGCAGTATACAAGCCCGAAATCGACGGCGTATTCCGCTGCCCACGGACTGTTCACGCAGCAGCTGTGTGCCGCAAGGCTCGTTTTCCCGCACCCCATGACGGGGGAGCGGATGGAAATTTTGTCGAGGCAGGCAGTTTTCTTTCCGAAAGACTAGGCAAGCGCCATGCTTTTCTGATATAATGTATAATATTAAAAGCATAGGAGACGCTGCATGGAGAAAAAGAACGCAGTCTATACCATCACAGAAGATCAGTCGCCGGAGGAAGCCCGGCGGGAGCATGTTATGCTCGTTGTGCGCAATCTGGCGGCGGGCGCGGCGGCTGTTTTGTTTCTGGCCTCGTTTGCGCTGGCGGATATCCACAAACTGCTGCGCGCAGCGGCGTATTTTCTCGGCGCGGGCGCGTATTTTGCTGAGATCCTCGTCCTGACGGACGGCTTCCGGCGCAAAGTCCCGCAGAAGGAACTCTTCATGGCATACTGCTTCGGCCCCTTGTACATCTTACTTGGCCTGAGTTATCTGCTCGAAGCATGACCGCATAGCCGGCAGAACCCCTCCGACCCGGCGTACCGCCGCGCCGCCTCCCTGAAAGGGGAGGCTTTTTTCTGGGATGAAAAATTTTTCTTCAAACGCGCGCAACCTTCGCGGAAATTTTGCGTGTGGAAAAGAGAAATACAGCGGCGGACGCGGCGCGGCCCACAATATCTTGTGGCGGATGTTACGTCTACCTCGCAACATGGGGCGAAAGGGGATGAAATGCTTGGAAAAACAGCCATTTTCGTAAAAATTGGTTGCATTTTTTAATTTTTATGGTAAACTGATTACATAAAAATCTGCGGCTGCAACAGGCCGCAAATTGAAAGAGGTGCACTTATGAAGCGTACATTTGGAAGAATCATGAGCCTGCTGCTGGTCCTCGCCATGGTGTTGGCGATGGTGCCTGCGGCATTGGCTGCGGAAACAAGCCCGATAAAAAATGAGGAGGCAGCCCCGGGGCAGACGCTCGAGCTGAAGCTCCCTGCTGAGTTCAATCAAAAAACCTATTATTGGAAAGCGGGCAACAGCTATAGCGGCTACGGCGGCTCAAGCGGCTATCTGACTGTTCCGTATACCACAACTGCCTCTGGCACACAGCATTCAAATAACGTAATTGTGTCCAGCGGTATCAAGCAGACAGTCGATAACCTGTATGTCTATGTGTATAAGACCGCTACAGCCGCAGACAAGAACAAAGGATTCAGTGCGACCAATGATGATAAGGCGATCTATGCGTTCAAGATCAAGGTTACGCCGTGGTCTATTGCACTGGCTGTCGACCCTGTTTCTAGCGGGTTCAATAATACGCTTAACCCGAATGGTACGGTCACGCTGCGCGCGACCGTGACTGGACCAGCCGATAAGGTTACAACCCAAGCTGTCACTTTTACCATCAATGGCACTAAAGGAGTGGCAACGCTGATCGACGGTAGTCAGACGGGGCAGACGGTAAAAATTATGCCCACGCCAACCTCTGCAACGACAACGATGGCACAGGTCGTTTTGAAAGCAGAAAATGTCACTGGCCAGATTAGCGTTAGTGCGGCTGTAACACCTGCTGGCGTTGGAAGTACAGTTGCAGCAACCTATCCGTCTAATGGCACATATATCGAAGTTCGCAGCGGTGCGAGCTATGTCTTGACGCTGGTCGAAGAAAATATCTACGTCACAAAGGGCGGCACGGTCAAGTATATCCAGCCGAAACTTACGCGCGATGGCAAACAGGTGACGGGTAGTTATACTTATACGCCTGATTCTAAGACCAATACGCCTGATGCTACTATCTATCCCAACGCAACTATGAATATTGTTGTGAATCCTAACGGCTCCATCTATCCGCAGGTCGATGAAACAACTGCACCGGTCAAGGTGACGGTCAAAGAAGCAACCAGCGGCCTGACGAAGGACTGCTACATCAACGTCGTCAAGAGCGCAGCAACGATCACCGATCTGATCGTGAACACTGATTTGAGCGAAAAGAAATTTGCCAAAATCCCGACAGACTCCTCCAAATTTGAAAACGCTATGAAGGACATGTTGACGGGTACGGTTAATCTGCAAGCGACGGTCGTATCTGAAAGCGACAGTGCGGCCAGCCGCCTTGTCTGGACAAGTTCTAATGAAAAGATCGCGACTGTTTCCAAAGGCTCTGACGGAGCTGCAACGGTCACAGCAGTAGCCCCCGGCAAGGTCACGATTACGGCAACCATGCCGTCCACGTCTGGTACCGGAACGAGCAAGTCCGTCGACCTTTACGTCTGGGATACAAAAGCGTATAAAGAGATTGAGTTGCCAACGAAGGTCAGCGGACCCATCAACGATCCGTATACAACGTGCGTAGAGCTGGCCAAGCAGCCGTTGAAGGCGAAGCTTGTTAAGAACAACCAGATTGTCAATCTGAATGCGACCTATGCATATGACTATACCAGTGGTAAATATGTCTTTAAGGGTGCAGTTGACGGCATTGACGCAGCAAATAAAATTGTATATTACCCGACAAACGCGTGTACAGCTCTTAGTGACACAAAGGATTCTGTAACAGGTAAATATTTCACATTTGATGCTGGCAAAGCGACCATTTCCACCGTCCAGATCGATGGCCCAAAGGACGCAAGCTTCAAGGTCAACGAGAAGCTTGGTAGTCTGACCTGCACGATCCGCACGACGGATGCAGGTGATTTTATCACCACTGTCGTCTGGAAGGATAAGAACAACAATACTGTTCAGACGGATAGCACTGTGGCAGGCAGCAATCCGAAAATTGACGCGAACCGAACCTATTATGTTTCTACGTTGAATCTTGCCAACAAGATCAACAGCCCCGGCGATTATCAGTACTACTGCGAGATCACGACCACGAAGAATACAACGCCTATCCGCAGCGGCATCGCGAACGTCGTGGTCGGCGGCGATTACATCATCAGCATCAGCGGCCTGCCCGCCTCAGTCAAGGTCGGCGACACGATCACCTTCACGGCCACCCCGCAGCAGTACCTCAACGGCAAGTATACCGACGTCAGAGCCTCGAATTACACCGTCTCCTGGACGGTCAGCGACACCAGCGTCGGCACGCTGAACAAGTCCACCGGCTCCAGCGTCTCATTCTCCGTCAAGGGCGGCGGCAAGGTCACCATCACCGCTGAGACGACCATCAACGGCAACAAGCACACCGGCACGAAGGAATTCACCGTCACTGTCCCCGAGGCGGACACTGTCAGCGTGACGCTCGGCGAGAACGACACCTATGTCCTGCTCGACGGCAGCAAGCTTGCCGCGGCAGTCAAGACCGCCGCGAAGGTCACGCCCAGCACCTTTACCTTTGAGTCCCCGGCCAACGGCACGCTCTACACCACGAGCGCCATGTCCAGCACGGTCAGCACGACGACCAAGTATTCTGCCAGCGAAGTCAGCAAGATGGTCTACCGTCCGACGAGAACCACCGGCACGCACACCATCAGGTACGCTGCCTATGACGGCAGCACCCAGGTCGCGACCGGCACGATCAATGTCATGACCAGCGCAAGCACGGTTGAATACCACATCTCTGCCAATGAAAAGCAGCAGATGTCCGTCAGCGACTTCCAGCGCGTCTACGGCTCCGGCCTGAGCACCGTGACCTTCGGCTCGAACACCGATACCCGCGGCGCTCTGTACAAGGGCAGCACGACCAGTTCCGGCAAGGTCGGCAGCGAGTCCTACAGCGTCTCGACCGGCTCGAACCTGCTGAAGAACGTCTACTTCATCGCGGGCAGCACCACGTCGAAGTACACCGTGACCATCCCCTTCACGGCAAGCGGCTCGTCCGGCCAGATGAACGGCCAGCTTGTGGTCTATGTCAACGACACCCACACGCTGAACTCCACCGGCGCGTCCTTCCGCTCCATGGGCATTGCAAACGAACTCACGCCGGATAACGCCACCGGCAGCACCTACATCACCATTGACCGCATCGTCGGCGGTAAGCTTTACTCCGCCTACACCAGCATCAAGAACTGCACCGCGCTGACCAGCAAGGATCTCGGCAGCACGAAGTTCTACTTTACCGGCTCCAACAGCCTGGACAGCCTCTATGTCCTGCCGCTGGCCGACAGCAAGAGTGTCGAAATCTCCTATACCATCGACGGCAGCACGAAGGGCACCCTGTCCTTCTCGGTCAACCAGCAGACGGCTTCCAACCAGTTCACCGATGTGAGCGGTTCTTACAAGTGGGCAGCCAACTCGGTCGATTTCATGTACATGAACGACATCATCAAGGGCAACAACACCAAGAACCCGAAACTCTTCGGGCCGGGCGCCAAGATGACCCGCGCCATGCTCGTCACGGTTCTCTACCGCGCGGCAGGCGAACCCTCTGTTACCGGTATCACCAACAAGTTCACCGACAACAAGCAGGGCAAGTATTACTACAACGCGGTTCTCTGGGCCTCCAACAAGGGCATTGTCAACGGCGCGACCGCCACGACCTTTGACCCGGATGGCAACATCACCCGTGAGCAGATCGCAGCCATCCTGTACCGCTACGCGGGCAGCCCGTCCGTGACCGGTTCTCTGAGCGGCTACTCCGATCAGGCGCAGGTCAGTTCCTTCGCCGTCACGGCGATGCAGTGGGCCGTCGGCAGCGGCATCATCACCGGCGTCACCTCCGGCGGCAAGACGACCCTCTCCGCAAAGGGCAACGCCACCCGCGCTCAGGTCGCCGTCATGCTCCACCGCTTCCTCACCTTTGAATAATTCCAGATTTAAAACCGCCCCCGGTTCACAAAGCCGGGGGCGGTTTTCTGCGTGCGCACAAAAAGGGGGCATGCTGCAGCAGAAGCTTGTAGCATGCCCCTTGATTATTATTTTGCGTTGATGACCAGTTCGCCGTGCTGTACGTCGCAGACCAGCGTCTGGCCGGGCAGCACGTCGCCGCGCAGGATGCGCTGGGCAAGAAGTGTTTCGACCGTGTGCTGCAGATACCGGCGCAGCGGTCTTGCGCCGAACTGCGGGTCATAGGCTGCGTCAATGACGAACGACTTTGCCGCCGGAGTCAACTCGCATTTAAGCTGCTTGTCGGCAAGGCGCTTGTTGAGCGCCGCGATCTGCAAGTCGATAATGCCGGTGATATTCTCCTTCGACAGCGGCTTATAGAACACAATCTCGTCCAGCCGGTTGAGGAACTCCGGGCGGAAATTTCGGCGCAAAAGCGTCTGCACCTCGTTTTTCGCATCCTCAGAGATCTCGCCCTCCGGCGTGATGCCGTCCAGAATGGCCTGTGAACCGAGATTCGAGGTCAGAATGATGATGGTGTTCTTGAAGTCCACCGTGCGGCCCTGCGAGTCGGTGATACGACCGTCGTCGAGCACCTGCAGCAGAATGTTGAACACGTCCGGGTGCGCTTTTTCGATCTCGTCAAACAGAATGACGGAATACGGTCTGCGGCGCACGGCTTCGGTCAGCTGGCCGCCCTCCTCGTAGCCCACATATCCGGGAGGCGCACCGATCAGACGCGACACGGAGAATTTCTCCATATACTCCGACATATCGATCCGCACCAGATTCTTTTCATCGTCAAACAGCGCCTCTGCCAGCGTCTTGGCCAGTTCTGTCTTGCCAACGCCGGTAGGGCCAAGGAACAGGAACGAGCCGAGCGGCCGGTTCGGGTCCTGAATGCCTGCTCTGCTTCTCTGGATAGCCTCAGAGACGACGCGCACGGCCTCATCCTGGCCGACAACACGCTTGTGCAGCGTATCTTCGAGATGCAGCAGCTTGTCGCGTTCGCCCTCCATCAGTCTTGCGGTCGGGATACCCGTCCAGCGCTCGATGATCTTGGCAATTTCCTCCTCCGTGACCTTGTTGCGGAGCAAACTCGTCTCCTTGCTGCTTTGCGCCAGTTTTTCCTCCTGCTCCAGCTGCTTTTTCGCTTCGGGCAGATCGCCGTACTTCAGCTTCGCGGCCTTTTCGAGATCGTAACTCTGTTCGGCAGATTCAATATCGCGGTTGATCTGCTCGATGCGTTCGCGCAGCTGCTGCACGCGGCCGATTGCGTTCTTCTCGTTTTCCCATTTGGCTTTCATGGAGTTGAACGTTTCGCGCTGTTCGGCCAGTTCCTTTTGCAGTTCCGTCAGCCGCGCCTTGGAAAGTTCATCGTCCTCGTTTTTGAGCGCTGCTTCCTCAATCTGCATCTGGATGATCTTGCGGTTGATGACATCCAGTTCGGTCGGCATGGAGTCCATTTCCGTTCGGATCATGGCGCAGGCCTCGTCAATGAGGTCAATGGCCTTGTCAGGCAGGAAACGGTCGGTGATATAGCGGTTCGAGAGCGTTGCGGCGGCAATGATTGCATTGTCTGTGATCTTGACGCCATGGAAGACCTCATAGCGGGATTCCAGACCACGCAGGATGGCAATGGTATCCTCGACGGTCGGTTCCTGCACCAGAACGGTCTGGAACCGGCGCTCGAGCGCAGGATCCTTTTCGATATACTGGCGGTATTCGTCCAGCGTGGTTGCGCCGATGCAGTGCAGTTCACCGCGCGCGAGCATCGGCTTTAGCAGATTGCCCGCGTCCATGGAGCCCTCGGTCTTGCCCGCACCGACAATGGTATGCAGTTCATCGATAAACAGGATGATACGCCCTTCGGACTTTTTGACCTCGGCCAGCACGGCCTTCAGACGTTCCTCAAATTCGCCGCGGTACTTTGCGCCCGCGATCAATGCGCCCATGTCGAGTGAAAAGATCGTCTTGTCCTGCAGGGACTTCGGAACCTCGTTTGCGACAATGCGCTGTGCAAGCCCCTCGACGATGGCCGTCTTACCGACGCCCGGTTCGCCGATCAGCACAGGGTTGTTCTTCGTCTTACGGGACAAAATGCGGATGACGTTTCGGATTTCATCGTCACGGCCGATGACCGGATCCATTTTCTGTTCCCGCGCGCGCTTGACCAGATCCGTACCGTATTTGGCAAGCGCCTCATAGGTATCCTCCGGCGTGTCGGACGTTACGCGCTGATTGCCGCGCACCGACTGCAGTGCCTGCAGACAGGCCTCCTTCGTGATCTGGTACGGACGGAACAGATTTTTCAGCGTTGCATCCGCATTTTCAATCAGGGACAAAAACAGATGCTCGACGGAGACATATTCGTCCTTCATCTGCTTTGCGATGTCTTCCGCGCTGTTCAGCGCCGTATCAACGGCACGCGCAACATAATATTTATCTGCCTCACGGCCCGAGCCGGTCACGCGCGGGAGTTTTCCTAACTCTGCATCGACCGCAGCCTCAAAGCTTTCGAGCGTGATACCCATCTTTTTCAGCAGCTGCGGCACAAGGCCGTTCTCCTGCCTCAAAAGTGCGGCCAGCAGATGGATTTGCTCAATCTGCTGGTTCTGATTTTCAATGGTCAGTTTCTGGGCGGCCTGAATGGCCTCCAGAGATTTCTGTGTATAGTTTTGTGCGTTCATAGTTCACACCTCTTCTTCCAACGTTAGCACTCTATACATGTGAGTGCTAATTCACTTTGGCTTCATCATAGACCTGTGCCCGGATTTTGTCAAGAGGATAAGGGGATAAAAATTATGATATTTTTGTAAACATTTGATCGAAAAAAGTTTTTTCGGATTTAATAGTTATTTAAAAACTTGCCGCTAAGTTTTTTAATAAACCCTTGCTATTATAATCATGCAAGAAGCGATATACACTTTTTCATTTTCCCCTCATATTGATAAAGAATCCCCCGCAGACAAGCCGGTCACTTGTTTGCGGGGTTTCTTTTATATTCCAAAGCAATGACGATTTCTTTCGGTTTTCTCAACGCCCACTAATTCTTCTGGATTAAGAATTATGCGTTACCCTTCAGAATTTCCAGTGCCTGCTTTGTGTCGCAGTCGAACAGTTCGCGTTCTCCTGCCTCGACGAGCAGCAGCGCATCTTCGTGCCGCCGAATGACGGATGAGCCGCCGCGGTCTGCCTCCAGTGCACACAGTTCCGGGAAAAACCGCGACGGAAACAGGCACGGGTTGCCGCGCTTTCCGTTGTGCGCTGCGGCGGTAATGCAGTTCGGGTGTTCCTGCCATGCGTCCACAATGCGTCGTACCGTTCCGGCCTGCAGCAGCGGCTGGTCGGCGACCATGTATAAAATCGCGTCGCAGTCGAGCATTGCCTGCGTGCCAAGCTGAATGGTTCGGCTCACGCCCAGCTCCGGTTCGCAGTTCTGGATTGCTTCGAAGCCGTATTGCCGCGCCAGCCCGAGCGCCGGTTCATACTGGCTGACCACCATCACGCGCGCAAAAAGCTGCGGCGGCACGGCAAGAAGCGCCAGCTCCAGAAACG
>OICN01000148.1_pt1 | contig 27443 bp, 20 predicted proteins | sample 1581301 | NCBI WGS metagenome assembly OICN01 (sample SAMEA3882557, study PRJEB24775) | human gut metagenome | biome: human-associated habitat; feature: intestine environment; material: feces | place: Netherlands | collected 2009/2010
CCCTTTTAACGTTTTATCTTAGCTTTTTGCTTATATAATGAAGGTGTGCTATCATCTTCCGTTGCACTATCTTTCTTGGCTCCCTTGCCAAAGGGAGCTGGATTGCGACAAGCGAAGCCGTTATCCATACCTCTATGTTCAGCGATTATTTCAACGTTAAAATCATTCCCGTTTGACTGTCGCAAGACTGAGGGATCGTTGCTACAAACCTTATTGTCGCTTCTGCGTTATACAAGCAATTCTCAACAATTAAATTACGGCTTGCAATCTCAACGCTGAATTATAAACCGCAATTATTAACCGTATTTAACGTTGAGCTTACTCTCTGACCTTTGACATTTCCCACGCAATAACCGATGCCGCAACCGATGCGTTAAGGCTCTCCGCACTGCTTATCGGTATAAACAGTGATTTATCGCACAGCTTTTTCACGGTATCGCTGACCCCGTTGCCCTCGTTGCCGATAACAATTGCGCACGCACCCGAAAAATCACACTTGTCATAATCCGTGCCGTCCATATCTGCGCCGTAGACCCACACGCCTTTTTCTTTGAGTTCATCAAGCGTAACTGCGATATTGGTCACCCTTGCAACACGCATATATTCAATTGCCCCTGCCGATGCCTTGGCAACCGTGTAGCTTAAGCCGGCACTTCTGCGTTTGGGAATAATAATTCCGTGAACTCCGGCACATTCCGCAGTTCTTATTATTGCACCGAGGTTGTGAGGGTCTTCAACCTCATCAAGCACAACAACAAACGGTGCTTCGCCTCTGCTTTCGGCATATTCAAGGATATCTTCAACCGTTGAATAATCCTTTGCCGCCGCAAATGCGACAATGCCCTGATGAGTTGCTCCGCCGCTGACATAGTCGAGCTTTGTGCGGTCAACTTCTTTAACGGGGATTTTTTTGTCACGGGCTTTTGCAAGTATTCCCACAATCGCACCGCTCTTTTCGCCCCTTGCAACAAGAATTTTGTCAATCGGGCGGTTGCTGCGAACAGCCTCGCTTACAGGATTTCGTCCTGCAATTACATCGGGCTTTTGCTCTGTATTTTCAATTTTTTCGTTTTTCATCATAAATCAGCCTTGTTAAGATTTTTCGTGTCCACATCGGACACACTCTTTCATTTTCTTTATAGCGTTAATTATAACACAAAACAAAAAATTGTAAAATACCTTTTATCTTAAAAAATCAAACTCTGTACAATGTATCAAGAGCAATCGCTCCGGAGTCGATGTATTCGGGAATAATGCCGTACATTCCCATAGCCGTATCCTCAAAAATCACCATATGCGGCGGAAACACCGTAAAGCTGCAGTACACGGCAATCAACAGCAGAGTCAAAAATATACACGGCACAAACAGACATTCCGTTTTTTTATCTCCATACTCAAGCCATGTACCGAATGCAAACGCACACAGGCACGCTGTAACCGCACAGATAAACCTTGGCAGATTTGCGTTTTCAATTCCGAGGGCATAGATTAAGAGATATGACAAAATACAAAACGCACCGACAAGCCAAATTGATATCATTCGCGACACGGCAAAGCGGTGGAATCCCGACCTTTTGCCCACAGCCTCAACAAGACTCCATATAAAATATGACAGCATTACAACCTTGGTCTGTTCCCACATACTGTTGTTTACCGAGCCGAAGAAAATCCCCAGCAAAGCGCCGTTTGTGAGCGAATACAGATTTTTAAACAAAATTATCATCAGCGGCACAACGATAATTCCCCATATCTGCATTTTTACGGTTTCTTTTTTCATAAAACACACCTCGCCGTTGTATTCTATGAGCCGCAATTGTCAAATATTACCCTTTAAGGTTTTCAAAAACAGTAATCCCTGTTATTTCTGTTTGCAAATTTGCGATTTATTTTTCCAAATTGGCACATTTACATTCTGTATAATTCAACATTTTCAACAACAATGTGGAAAACTATGTTGAAAGTGTTAAAAGTCGTGTTATGAAAAGCTGATATTACACGAAGTTTACAAACCTGTAACTTTTAACATCCAAAAACCGAGTTTTCCACATTTCTCATAAAGAAATTTAACATTACAGTTCTATTACTAACTGTATAATATGTGTGTCAAGGGTTATTTTTTATGTTTTTTCAACATTTTTATTCCACAGAAAATACCCATAAAACCCATAAAAATCAAAAAACAGGTACACAGCCGTGTACCTGCAAATTTCAAGGTTATTTATCAATTTTTAGTTTCTGAGCAGATGAATAGCCGTTTCGGCTTTATCAATAATTCTCAAATCGTTATCGTATGAGCACATTTTCCGTGCCTGCTGCAAGTCAACCCAAATATAACTGTCAATTTCCTCTTCCTGAATCGTCACATTATCCGTAAATGCCTGTGCAAGAAAAAAGACAACCCTTTTGCGGATTTTGCCGAAAGGACAGTACTCGCTGATTTCACGAAAGTCGTTTTCAATCACAACATCAAGCCCTGTTTCCTCTTTAATTTCACGGATAGCCGTCTGATGTTCGTTTTCGCCTTCTTCGATATGCCCCTTCGGAAAGCTCCAATACCTGCCGTTGCTGTTCTTTACAAGCAAAATTTTCGTATTCTGTCTGCTCTTATAAAAGATAACAGCGCCGCAGGACTTTTCGTAAAGGCAAACAATACTTTTCAGCTTAATATTTTTCAGCCTTGAAAGCACCTGTCGAAGCTCCGGTTCGTAAAACACCTCGCCGAACTGTGAAACAATCGGGCGCTCGCCGTCCAAACCGTCAAATTCAGCCACCGCAACAACAACGCCTTCAAAATACTCTGTAACAGGCTTGTGCGAAATGACATATGCGCTCCTGCTCGTCACAGAGCCGGAGGTAATCTGTGCCGAATAAAGCCTGTCACTGATTTTTCCGAAAACATTCACTTTTACATTGTCCGCTATCATCGGCATACACCTCCTTTTCTGCGATAAATTTGAACTGTCAGTTAAAAAGCTTGCTCATACTGTCAAGCTGAACCTGAGTGTTTGCACTCATTACGCCGTTAACAAACAGCACCTCGTTAATACCGTTCGTTTTGCAGTAATTAACAAGATTTTGATTGAAATATCTAAAATCGACAACATGAACCTCTTCATAGTTATTTGTAAGATACGGAACAAGGGCGTTGCCGTAGCTTTCTTTTACAACGGCAATTTTCTTGCCTGCCGCCGCATTTTCAGAGCCGGACTTGAGAACGGTAAGAGCGTTGTCGCCCATAATAAACACACCGTAGGTGTTTGAACCGCCCTCTGCGGCTTCATAGTAAGGGCTGTCATAGCTTGCCGAAGAACCGTCGGCCTGAGTAATATCCATTGTCACATTATATGGTAGTTTCCAGTAACTTACCGTGTCACTGTCAAGTCCGTCTGCCGAGTTTGTAAACGAGCCGGTAAAGCCGTTAATCTTCTGTTCCTCACAGTCGTCAAGTGAAAGAACAGGCAAATCATTTGTATCGGCAAACGCTGTGTAGGCATAGTAAGAACCAAGACCTGTCCAGTGATGATCGCTCTTGAAGTAGATGTAATCCGTGTTATGCTCCGCAAGACGGTTGTAGCAGTTAATCGGAGTCACCTTGTCCGAAAGAGCCGCATAAGCAGCCTTGATGTTGTCTGCCTGTGAGGTTGACGGAGCGTCGCTGTCCTTAAGTCTTTGCGGAAGCCCCATTTCCGTATGGTTGGGAACAATCATATCGTAAACCTTTACGGAACTGCCGAACTTGTCGGCAAAGCCGTTGATTGTCTGCGCATAGTTCTGCGCTCTTGCGTTATCGCTTGAGAACAGTTCATAGCCGGTCTTGTTCCACACATAAATGCTGTAGGCAAGAGTACCGTTAGTATTGTCATCCTTTATGTTAGGCGTCATAAAATAGGTTGGCGAAAGCTCATCTGCGGCGCCGCCGGATTTATCGGCGGTTGTTGTAGTCTGAACGGCAGGTGCTGTTGTTCCGACTGTTCCTGTCGGAATTTTTGAAAGCGAGTCGTCCTTTGAACAGCCCTTTATAATAGATGACAAAATCAATATGATAACAAGCAAAATTACAATTGCGCTTGTAACAATGATAATTCTGTTTCTTGTTCTTCTCTTATTTTTTCTTCTGACAGGTCTTCTTGAGGAACGCTGAGAAGACGGCCTTGCGGCATAGCTTGCAGGACGGCGCTGCTGTCTGCGGCGATATTCGCGGCTGTCTATGCTGTCATCAAAATTATCAAGATCAAAATAATCGTAATCGTTTCGTCTGCTCATAGTGTTCTCTCCCAACTCTCCCGAATGAAGAATAATTATATAAAGCTGCCGGTTACTCACGGCAAATATTGTATTTAAGTCTGCCTCAGCCACGCTTTGGATGCACAAGGACATTATCACTTAGATTATACAACAGAAAGTCATTAAAAACAATACAAAAAGCACAAAAAATACAATTTTCGAGGAGGATAATTCTCTCACATCAAAAAATCCTTTAAAAAAGTTTATCGGAACAAATAAAACAAAATTGCAAATATGCCGTTAAATTTCTTGAATATATAGGCAATTCGTGATAAAATTGTGTGGTATGAAGTTTTTAAAGCCTTATCATTTTAAAAGGAGATACACTATGGAATATAAATTTTCCGACAGGGTTTCAAACCTCAAGCCGAGTGCAATAAGAGAAATCTTTAAATATGCGGCTGACCCAAGCGTTGTTTCGCTTTCGGCAGGCAACCCTTCTCCCGATGCTTTTCCGACAAAGGAGATTGCGGAAATATCGGCAAAGGTTCTTGCGGAAGACCCTATTTCGGTTTTGCAGTACAGCGTTTCGGAAGGTTACACTCCGCTGAGAAGGCACCTTGCGGAATATATGAAAAAGGAGCATAACACAGGCTCTGACAATGACGACATTCTCATCACGACGGGCGCACAGCAGATTATGGATTTATGCTCAAAGGCTCTTGTGAATGAGGGCGAGGTTGTAATCTGTGAGGCACCGTCGTTCATCGGTTCACTCAACACCTTCAGAAGCTATAACGCAAAGCTCGTGGGCGTTCCGGTTGAGCCTGACGGTATGAGCACAGAAAAGCTTGAAGAGGCTTTAAAAGCCAATCCGAACGCAAGGCTTATTTACACAATTCCGAATTTTCAAAATCCTTCGGGTGTTACAATGAGCCTTGAAAAGCGTAAGAAAGTTTATGAGCTTGCCAAAAAATACGGCGTTCTCATCATTGAGGACAACCCGTACGGCGATTTGCGTTACAGCGGCGAGTATGTTCCGAACATAAAAAGCCTTGATACTGACGGCATTGTAATCTATGCAGGCTCGTTCTCAAAGGTAATTTCACCGGGTATGCGTGTTGCCTACACAATTGCACCAAAGCCGATTTTCCAAAAGCTTGTTGTGTGCAAGCAGGGCAACGATGTTCACACTAATATTTGGTCGCAGTATGTATGCGATGAATTTATCACAAAGTACGACTTCAACGCTCACCTTGCAAGGCTGCGTGAGATCTACACAAAGAAAGCAAGCTTCTGTATGGAGCTTCTTGACAAATACTGCGCACCGAAAATAACCTATCATAAAATTGACGGCGGTCTTTTCATATGGTGCGACCTGCCCGAGGATATTGATATGCCGAAATTCTGCAGGGAACTCGTTCTCAAAAAGGTTTGCGTAGTTCCGGGCAATGCATTTTTAACAGATGAAAACGAAACCTGTCACAGTTTCAGAATAAACTTTTCAACACCGACTGACGAACAGCTTGAAAGAGGAATTAAAATCCTCGGCGAGTATGCAAACAGTCTTTAATCACGGAGGACAATTATGGAAAATCAGACAAAAAAAGAGGTTGTATTCAGCGCAATACAGCCCAGCGGAACAATTACACTCGGCAACTATCTCGGTGCGGTTCGCAACTGGGTTACAATGCAGAACGAATACAACTGCATTTATGCTCTTGCAGACCTGCACACAATCACGGTAAGACAGACTCCTGCCGTTATGCGCAAAAACATAATTGACGCTTATGCTTCAATTATGGCTTGCGGCATTGATGTTGAAAAAAGTCTTTTCTTCATTCAGAGCCATGTTCACACCCACGCAGAGCTTGCATGGGCGCTCAGCTGTTACACTCAGTTCGGTGAGCTTTCAAGAATGACGCAGTTTAAGGACAAGTCCGCAAAGCACGCAGACAACATCAACGCAGGTCTTTTCACATATCCCGTACTTATGGCTGCCGATATTCTTCTCTATCAGGCTGACAAAGTGCCTGTCGGTGCAGACCAGAAACAGCACATTGAAATTACAAGAAACATTGCGGAGCGTTTTAACGGTCTTTACGGCAATGTGTTCAAGATTCCGGACGGTTTCATTCCGAAGAACGGCGCAAGGGTTATGAGTCTTCAGGACCCGACAAGAAAGATGAGCAAGTCCGATGAAAATGTAAACGGCTGTGTACATCTTCTTGATACACCCGAGGTTATAATGAAGAAGTTCAAGAGAGCCGTTACGGACAGCGAGGCAAAGGTTCGCTATGCGGAGGGCAAAGACGGCGTAAATAACCTTATGGCAATTTACAGCGCAGTTACAGGTCTTTCATACGAGCAGATTGAAAGGGATTTTGACGGCAAGGGCTACGGCGACTTCAAGACTGCGGTAGGCGAGGCAGTTGTTGAAGAACTCCGTCCGATTCGCGAACGCTACGAAAAGCTTGTTGCAGACAAGGCATACCTTGAAAGCTGCTACAGAAAAGCCGATGAAATCGCTCTTAAAATCAGCAGCCGCACAATGGGCAAGGTTATGAAGAAAATCGGATTTATTTAATCGGGAGAAGTTATATTAATGACAAAAATCGAAAGTAAGGCAATCGGCTTTATCAAGAAATATATTCTTTTATTCCTGCTCGGTGCAATTACAATTTTGGCTGTTTTTATCAGAATTTGCGGAATGGATTTTCAAAGCGATGATTTTAACAGCTTTCTGAATCCTTGGTGGGGCATTATCAAGTATAATGATTTTACGGGGCTTGCAGCTCAGGTGGGCAACTACAACATTCCGTATCAAATCATAATCTATCTTATGACACTTTTGCCGCTAAATGCTCTGTATGCGTACAAAATCGTATCAATAATATTCGATTTTGTACTTGCAATTTCAACCGCAATGCTTGTTTATTCGTTTGCAAAAAGCAACGCAAGGTTAAAGGCGGTAATCGCATACTCTGCCGTACTTCTCTCGGCAACTGTGATTTTTAACTCATCGTTTTGGGCGCAGTGCGATTCAATTTACACCTCGTTTATAATTCTTGCAATCCTGTTTTTGCACAAAGACAAGCCGATTGCATCGTTTGTGTTCACCGGCATTGCGTTTGCATTCAAGCTGCAAACCGTGTTCATCCTTCCCGTTCTGCTTTATTACTGGATTTCGACAAAGAAAATTTCAATTCTTCATTTCTTTATAATTCCTGCGGTTGATGTGATAATGTGCCTGCCTGCAATTATTATGGGCAGACCGTTTATTGATATCATCACAATCTACGCTGAACAGACCGACTACGGAAAGCTTATTCAGATGAACTGTCCAAACTTCTACGCACTTATGTGTGACGGAAACGATATGACATATTATTATCTGTTCAAGCAGATTTCGGTCTTTCTCACAATTGCCGTACTCGGAATTATGATGTGCATTATCATCTATAAAAAGGTTGATTTGAAGAACATTGAAGTTTTTCTTCTGACAACAGCGTGGACCGTCTTCACCTGTATCATGTTCCTTTCGTCAATGCACGAACGCTACAGCTATCTGCTTGACATTATTTTAGTTGTCTATGTGGCAGTAAGCGCAAAGCATTTGTGGCTTCCGATTGTGTCAACGCTTATAAGCCTGAGAGGCTACTGCTACTATCTGTTCTCCTATGAGCTTGTAAGCCTCAAGGTGACCGCAATCATCTGCACCGCACTTTATGTTTATATAACATTCCTGCTCGTAAAAACAATTTTCAGAGCAAAATCATCTGATAATGTTTTTGCAAAAACAATTTAAAATTAAACATATTTTAAATAACAAACAACCGCCAAAATCCATTATATCGGGTTTTGGCGGTTGTTATTTTTATTTATTCAATGATTTTTAATTTTTGCAAATACAACAGCAACAAGGAATGTGACAAATTCTGTAATTGGGAACGCAAGCCATATGCCTGTCATTTGAACAGTGCTGTTTAAAAGCCAAATTACGGGGACTAACAGCACGCCCTGTCGCAACAGTTGAACTACAACGCCGGGCATAATACTGTCTGTTGCCTGTTCATAGGTTGCAATCATTGCGGAAAAGCCGCTGAACACAAATCCGAGTGACATAATTCTCATTGCCGGCACTCCAAAAGCACACATTTCTTCCGACGCCGAAAACAAAAACAATATCTCTTTCGGGAAAATCAGCACCAAGAGCATACCGACAATCATCATAACAGTCGCGATAATTGTTCCGCTCTTATTTGCTTGTTTAAGGCGACCGTACTCTTTTGCTCTGTAATTAAACCGCATTATAGGCAAACAGCCTTGAATTAGTCCGTTCACCGTCATAAAAATCAACTGCTGAACCTTGAAATATGCTCCGAAAAATGCAACCGCCGTGTCCGAATATCGCACCAAAAACATATTTGCAAAATTCACGGTGAATGCTCCCAACGCATTCATAACAAACGAGGGCAATCCGTAGGAAAATATCAGCTTTATCATCTGCGGTTCAAGGCAGTTTTTAAACACCGGCTTAACCTTTTGTTTTGTAAGAAACAGCTGTATCAACGCAATGATTGTTGAAACAACATAGCCTAAAACCGTGGCAACTGCAGCTCCGACCACACCCATTTTCGGAAACGGACCTATGCCGAAAATGAGCAAAGGGTCAAACACAAAATTGAATACAACACCTGCAATTTGAAACCACATCGGAGCAATCATATTGCCTGTTGCCTGAAGTATTTTTTGAATTACAATATGCACCATATTTGGTATCTGCATAAAAACGCAGACGCTCATATACGCAATTCCGTATTCAAAAATCTCTTTGTTTTGCGTAAAAGCCGAATAATAGGGATTTATTATGAAAAGCGAAAGGAAATTTATCAGCACTCCGACAACTACCGAAATTACCACTCCGAGAGCCGCTGCAGAATTTGCCTTTTGCTGATTTTTCTGTCCCAAATAACCTGCAATCAAAACATTAACACCCACACCTATCCACACGGACAACGCATTCATAAGCGTTGTAATCGGGAATGCAAGCGATACTGCCGCAAGTGCCTGTTCATTTATCCCCGCAACAAACATACTGTCGACAAGGTTGTATGAATACTGAAAGAACATTGAAATCAGCGGCGGTGCCGACATTTGAATTATAAGTTTGTTGACAGGTTCATAAGCCATTTTGTTTTCCGTTTTAACGCCCATATTAACACCCCTTGCGTAAAATAAAAATCGCCATACACCCATAATGAGTGTATGGCGAAAATAAGAATCACATCTTAGAAAAATCCATACCAATTTAGATTTATCATATCAATGAGTTAATTATATCATACCTGTAAAAAATATTCAAGATTATCACCAAAAATTTACTTTTTGCTTTCAAGCCACATATCAAGGGCTTTTTCATAGACATCAATGCTTGTGATTCCGAGATTCATAATGAAGGTGTGATAATCCTTTGCGTCAAAGCTTGAGCCAAGCTCGCTTTCGGCTGTTTCACGCATATCAATCATCTTGAGGTAGCCTACGGTATAGGGGAGAAAGTAACCCGGATTTGAACGGGCAAGGTCATATGCCTCTTTTGTTGCGGCTGTAACGCTCTCATCGTCAGCCGAACCGAGTGCCGTTGACATATACTCCTTGACTTTTTCATAATCCCAGCCGTTGTAGTTCACACCGACATCGACCATGGAGTAAAGAATATAGCCGAGAATATCATTTGCGTAGATAAGCTTCTTAATGCCATCGCTTGTATCAAGGTAATCAAGCGTACATTTCGAGGCATACTGCGCCCAACCCTCGGTTGCGCCCATAAAGCTTAAAATCTTGCGTACATTCGGGATATCCTTGTTTGCATTTGATGCGGTAATCTGATAAAGATGACCCGGATAGCCTTCATGGGCAAGGGTTGTGTACACCTTAGTCATACCCTTATTTGCAAAGTCGGGGTTGATTTTGATGATATTAACGCTTGTATCGTCAATTCGTCCCTGAACATAGTACGCTACCACATTGTCGCTCTTTGCGGAATCGCTCATATAATCTGCCGTGTAAGAGGTTGTAACGGGAGTCGGAAAGTCCTCCTCGATATTCTCAACCAAAAATTCAAGCACCTCGTCGGCATCCTTAAAGTCGGGATTGTAGTCCTGAAATTTGCTCAAGTCATCCTGTGAAACATTGCTCATGCTCATTCCAACCTTTGTAAAGCTGTTTGTAAGATATGAAGTAAGCTCTTTCGGAGTCATACTGCTGCTTGTTTTGTCCCTGACAATTGCCTCATAATATTTTTTGCCGATTTTGCCGTAACCGCAAAGACCTTCTTCGTTTTTGCCTGATTTTTTGAGACTTTCAAGTGCTGAATTTGCTGATTTCAAAGCAGGAATGTAGTATTCTTCAAAATACTTTTTGTTGGTATCGACAACAGTTTTTTTCTCGGAATCACTCAAGCCGAGTGATTTTATTCTCGATTCGAACTCATCAACAAGCACGGACTTGTCGTTCTTGATATGCTTTTCACACTCATCAATTGACTGCTTCGCAATTTCTTCTGTCATAAAGTAGCCGTCCTCAGCCTGTTTCTTTGTGAACGCAATGCACTCGTCCATATAGCGTTTTGTATCCTTCAAAACAGCGAGGTAGAGGTCTGTATCGTCCTTTTCATAGAAAGTAAACTCTGACAAAGTTGTAAAGAGGCTTGCAACAATTCCCGACTGCGGTGCAAATATACTCTGCAATTCTGTTGTACCCTCATATGAAAGCTGAATTTCAAAGTAGCTTGCAAGTGTGTCATAGGTTTGCTTTTGAGAGGAAGTAAGTCCCGAACGATCAAACTCCTCCAAATCCTTTTTTGCCTGTTTCAGCTCATCAAAGGATTCCTTTGTATCTTCATCGGACACATGACCGAGGGTATAGTCCTCCTCGTCATATTTCAGACCGTAGTCCGACGGATTTGAAATATCAAAATGTGCGGTAAGAGCGTCATCCTCAAGTTCTTCCGTAAACAAATCGTCACAATATTTGTCAAACTGAATTTGTGCGTCTGTTTTTGTCGGTTCGGCGTCAGAGTCAACATCACAGGCACAGACAGAAAACGCCATAACGGCACACAGCATAACAGCAAGCATACCCTTGAGCGACTTTTTATTTATAATTTTATTCATTTTATCCTCCGTAAAAGTTATTGTTTACCAAAGTATAACATATTATCGTGCTGTTATTCAATAATTATTTTTCTTTTTGTTCTTTTTCACAGTGACTGCGGCAGTCGTTGCCGTTCTGTTTTCAATAATTGTTGAAAACTATGTTGAAAATGTGTATAATAATCAGCCCTGCTCAATTGTATTTTTGTAAATTGTAACCATTTGTAATTATTTGTAATTTTTTCAGATAACCAAGTCTGCGGCATCTTTATTTAATTCAACAAGTCCTAAGGTATTAAATCCCGCTTTTGATATTCCCAAAGCAAGTCCGCCTGCACCTGCGAACAATTCAATTGCAGAAAAGTTTTTGTTTTTTTCTTTATAATTCACTTCAATAATATCTCCTGAAACATAGTTGTTCAAAACAATGTAATGAATATTACAGGTATTAAAAATACAACTAATATTACAAATTATTTTACTTATGCATTTAAAAGCAGTATTCATTATATCAAAATTCATCCGAAAAGCAATGGCAGAAAAGCGGATAAGGACGTAAATAGAGAGAAGAAATTCGTTTTTGTAAAAATAAGTTATTGCTTTTATATCTTTGCAAGGGTATAATTAACAGGAATGGGTTTTTACAGATTTTAAACCCGAACATGAGAAAGAGGGAATTCTAATGGACAAAAACAACGGTGCAATTTATGATGCCCGCAAGCTCGGAAAACCGAAGATGATAATTCTCGGTGTTCAGCATATGTTTGCAATGTTCGGCGCAACAATCCTTGTTCCGATTTTAACGGGACTTGACATTTCAACAACTTTGCTTATGGCAGGTTTGGGAACACTTTTGTTCCACTGCATTACAAAGTTTAAAGTACCTGCCTTCCTCGGCTCGTCCTTTGCTTTTTTGGGAGGCTATGCCGCAATCAAGGCACTTTCACCCGACGATCCTAACAGTATGCTCCCGTATGCGTGCCTTGGCGTTGCGTGTGCAGGTCTTATCTACTTCATCCTTGCCGCAGTTATCAAGGCGGTGGGCATTGAAAAGGTTATGAGATTTTTTCCGCCTGTTGTAACGGGACCTATTATCATTGCAATCGGTCTTGGACTTGCTCCGTCGGCTGTTTCAAACTGCACAACAAACTGGTTTTTGGCTGTTGTTGCACTTGCGGTAATTGTTGTATTCAACATCTGGGGCAAGGGAATGGCTAAAATCATTCCGATTATACTCGGCTTGCTCATCTCCTACGGCACAGGTCTTGTGCTTTACTTCATTTCACAGGCAAATCCCGACCTTATTCAGAATGTTCCGTGGCTTTTCTCGGGCGGTGCTGACGCAAACGGTGTTTATCAGCCGATTTTCGACTTTACAAGCCTGAACACAATTTGTGACAACATCTCAAAAGGTCACATTTTCGGCAGTGAGGGGCTTATCGGAATTCCGATTCACTGGGATAAAACGGTATTCGGCGGTATTGATTACTCAAACGGTGCGCTTATCGCATCTTCAATCATTGCCATTGTTCCGATTGCTTTTGCTACAATGATGGAGCATATCGGCGATATTTGCGCCATCAGTTCAACAACAGGCAATAACTACATCAAAGATCCGGGACTCCACAGAACTCTTGTCGGTGACGGCCTTGCAACAACACTTGCATCACTTTTCGGCGGCCCTGCAAACACAACATACGGTGAAAACACAGGCGTTTACGATCCGAGAGTAATAAGAATTGCCGCTTACTTTGCCGTTGCAGTATCATTCTTCCCGATTGTTTCGGTAATTATCGGTTCAATTCCAAGCTGTATCATCGGCGGTATTTCGTTTGTTCTTTACGGTATGATTTCCGCTATCGGCGTCAGAAATGTTGTTGAAAACAAGGTTGACTTCACAAAGAGCCGTAACCTTATCGTTGCCGCAGTTATTCTTGTTTGTGCGCTCGGTCTTTCAAGCAACACGGTAAGCTTTGCAATCGGCAGTGCTGAAATCACACTTTCACCGCTTGCAGTTGCTTCAATCGCAGGTATCGTTCTCAACGCAGTTTTCCCCGGTAAGGACTATAAGTTCGATACGGAAGATGTTGCCGATGCCGTAAATTTTGAAAAAGAAGTTAAACCAAAAGAGAAGAAAGAAAAGAAGTAATTTTACTTTAATAGTCGTAACAGAAAACAGCCGTATTTTTACGGCTGTTTTTTTACGCTTTGTTTAAAGCTATGTATTCAAAGTTGAACGCCGCTACTGAATGGCATAAAAAACAGGGTACTCGAACGAGTACCCTATATTATTAAGTTAGCTGTGTTCGGAAATATGCAGATGTTATTTAATCAAACTGCCTACACGAACAAGGAACAGCGGTTTGCCGTGCTCGGGAACTGAAAGCTGTTCCGAACACAAACTACCTACACGAACAAGGAACGGTGGTTTGCCGTGCTCGGGAACTGAAAGCTGTTCCAAACACAAACTGCCTACACGAACTGCGTGCCGAGGCTCTCGGCTTACATTTCGGTGATGATTTCGTTGATTGTCTTTCCCGGAGGAATCATCGGGAGAACATTTGCATCGGGACTGATGCGGCAGTCAACAACAACGGGCTTGTTCATTTCAAAAGCCTTTGTGAGAATCGGCTTGATTTCCTCGGGCTTTGTGATTCTTAAACCGTCAACGCCGAAAGCGTTTGCAAGCTTTACAAAGTCGGTTGCTCTGTGCGGATCGGTCTGTGAAAAACGACTGCCGTAGAAAAGCTTTTGCCACTGACGAACCATACCGAGAACCGTGTTGTTCATAACAACTACAACAACGGGGAGTTCATAGGACTTCAGTGTTACGAGTTCGTTTAAGTTCATGTGGAAACTGCCGTCACCTGTGATGAGGCAAACCCTGTCATTGGGACGGGCACACTGTGCACCGATTGCGGCGCCCATGCCGTAACCCATAGTACCCATACCGCCTGATGTGAGGAGCGTTCTGCTTTCCATAATCTTGCTGAACTGTGCAACCCACATTTGGTGCTGACCTACATCTGTTGCGATGATGTCTGACGGACACTTGATTTCGTTGATTACATCAAGAACCTGCTGTGGGAGCGGAAGGTCGCACTCGGGGAGCTTTTTATCATCAAAATGATGCTTCCATTCTTCAATCTTTGCGAGCCAGTCGGGATGATCCTGTCGGTCAAGACCGATTGTGAGTGCAATGAGAATTTCTTTTATATCGCCGAGAATGTACTCGTCAACCTTTACATTCTTGTTGATTTCTTTTTCGTCAATTTCAAGCTGGACAATTTTTGCCTGTTCGCCGAACTTTTCACGGTCGCCTGCAACACGGTCGGAAAATCTTGCACCGCACGCAATCATAAGGTCACATTCGGCTGTTGCCATACCTGTTTCGTAACCGCCGTGCATACCGATGTTGCCGACGCAGAGCGGGTGGTCGGCAGGAATACAGCCGAGTCCCATAAGTGAACAGCAAACCGGAGCGTCAATAAGCTCTGCAAATGCTTTAAATTCTTCGCTCGCATCTGCGCTTATGATACCGCCGCCTGCGTAAATCATAGGACGCTTTGCATTCTTAATCATTTCCTGAACAACACGAATTTTTTCGGGATTCTTAATTTCAAATATCTTCGGTCTTTCGGGGATTGTCTGTACAAATTCCGTCTTGTTGGCTGTAACATCCTTAGGAACATCAACAAGAACAGGACCTTTTCTGCCGTGCTGTGCAAGTGCAAATGCCTTGCGTATCGTGTCGGCAAGATCCTCAACCTTTTCAACAAGGAAGCTTGCCTTTGTAACGGGCTTTACGATGTTTACAATGTCAACCTCCTGAAAGCTGTCTCTTCCAAGCTGATCGGTTGTTACATTGCCTGTGATTGCAACGAGCGGAATACTGTCAATGTTGGCTGTGGCAAGACCTGTTACGATGTTTGTTGCACCGGGACCCGATGTTGTCATAACAACACCTGTTTTGCCTGTTGCCCTTGCGTAGCCGTCAGCCGCATGAGAAGCCCCCTGTTCGTGTGCTGTGAGGATGTGACGGATTTTGTCGCTGTATTTATAGAGTGCGTCATATGTGTTGAGCGCCGCACCGCCCGGATAACCGAAAACCGTGTCAACACCCTGTTCAAGAAGACACTCGCAAATGATTTCTGCACCTGTAAGCTGCATATAAATCTCTCCCTTATATATGTAGTGTTATTCCATAAAATAATGCTACCTTTTATTTTATCCAAATGTGATTATATTGTCAATAGAAATCGAAAAAGACAACTCATTACAAAAGAAAAAACGAGAAACAAAAGCGTTCCCCGTTTTGAGTCGGTCATAATTATTCATTTTTGAGATATTCACATATTGCGCCTACGGTTTTTTTGCTTGCAAGCTCGCAGAATTTTGCATAATCAACACCCTTGTTTTCGTCAAGGTCATCGGAGATTGCCCTGATGATTCCGTAAGGAGTTTTGAGTGCGTAGCAAACATAACCGATTGCCGCACCCTCCATTTCACAAACAAGAGCACCGAATGTGTCGGCAATTCTCTTGCGCTTTTTACGGTCTGAAATGAATATGTCGCCGCTTGCGATAATGCCCTGCTCAACCTTGGTGTCGGGAAGTGTTTTGCAAGCCTGCGTAAGCTTTTCAACAACTGTTTTGTCGCAGTCAAAAAAAATCTTTGTACCGTCAGGAAACGAAACCTCGCCCCGCTTGTCGCCGAGAGCGGTCGTGTTCATATCGTGCTGAACGGATTTTGTTGCAACAACAATATCTCCGATTGATACAAGAGGGGAGAGCGAACCGCCCACACCGCTGTTGATTACAACATCGGGATTGAACTTTTCAATAAGCACAACGGCACACATGGCGGCATTGACCTTGCCGACTCCGCAGACAACAACGGCTATGTCCCTGCCGTTAAGAGTACCTGTGGTGAATTTCATTCCTGCGATTTCTTCGGTTTGTGTGTTCTGAGAAAGGGCGATAATTCCGTCGGCCTCAATCTGCATGGCACATATAATTCCTGTCATAAATTTTCCTCCGATTTTGGTGTTGGGTTATATCAAAGTTATTGTTTTTCAGTAGGGGCGTTCATCGGACGCCCGCAAGTAAAGATACAAATTTTACGATAAAAATAAACCATATAAACGAGATACAGTTACCTGAATAATGTAGGGGATAACCGTGTTCTCCCGTTAGCAAGGGTACAAATTTGATGTTAAATCACATTATATAAAAATTACAATGTTACTGATATTTTGTATCGGTGAACTGTGTTCGCCGATACATTCATCTGTACAAACGGCTGCTATGCTGTGCTCGGGCATCATTTGTTGTGCATTGCACAAACTGTCTTCACGAGAGGGGTGCGAGGCACTCGCCTACGAGTCGGTATATGCAACTGCTATGCTGCGCTCGGGCATCATTTGTCGTGCATTGCACAAACTGTCTTCACGAACTAAAATTGTCGGTTTCGTACATAATAATGGATAGGGCGGCGAGGGGGGCGGTTTCGGCACGGAGAATCCGTTTGCCGAGGGTTGCCGCCTGACCGCCGATTGCGGTTACGCTGTCAACCTCCGATTGTTCAAATCCGCCTTCACTGCCGATGAACATTCCGACGGTTTTAGGCTTTGTGCCATTCAGAATTTTTTTGACGGATTCTCCGCCCATTTCGTAAAAAAATACGGTCTTTTCATTTTGCTTTGTCTGTTCTGCCGCCTCTTTAAACGAAATGCATGGGGTTACTTCGGGGATAATACCCCTGCGGCTCTGCATTGCCGCCTGAAGGGCAATTTTCTGCCAGCGTTCGCACTTCTTTTTCAGCGACTTTTCATCGGGACGGGAAACGCATCTTGCCGAAATCATCGGCACAATTCTGCTGATTCCAAGCTCCGTACACTTTTGAACGATGAAGTCCATTTTGTCGCCCTTTGGCAGAGCCTGATAGAGGGTTACAAACACATCGGGTTCGTTTTCACACGGCTTTTGTGAGATGATGTCAACCGTGACTTCACCCTGCGTGATGAGCGAAATTTTACATTCATACTGAGTTTTATCGGGAGAAACAAGGGTGATATCCTCGCCTGTACGCATACGCAGAACCTTTGAAATATGCTTTGCGCTCTCTCCGACAAGGGTGTAGTTACTGCCGGATATATTTTCTTCGGTAAAAAACCAAGCCATAATATTTATTACCTCTTTTGTTTTAAGAATTGCATAGGACACGCTCCCCTTTAATATACCAAAAAATAAAAACAATTGCAATATTCATATTGCGGTGTTAAAATATGGATAGAAAATTTATCGGAGATGATTATAAATGATAACTCTGACAGATATAGATGTGATTAAGCTTTTGAGAAAAAACAACCTCAACGCCGATACGCTTCAGGAAAATGTTGTTGCAAAGCTCCGTGAAAAGGGTGTAAGGCTTGCAACCGCAGAAAGCTGTACAGGCGGTCTTTTAAGCGAAAGAATTACCGCAGTCAGCGGCGCAAGCGATGTGTTTGATTTTGGTGTTTGTACATACGCCAATGAAATGAAGCATAAGGTTCTCGGCGTTTCAAACGAAACGCTGTCTGTGCTTGGAGCAGTTTCGGCTGAAACGGCAATGCAGATGGCAGAGGGTGCAAGGAAAATTTCGGGCGCGGATTTAGCCGTAAGCACAACGGGAATTGCAGGACCTACGGGCGGAACTCCCGAAAAGCCCATTGGTCTTGTTTTTTGCGGAATCAGCACAAAAGACAAAAGTTATGCCGTAAAGCTTATGCTCGGCGGCAGTATAAACAAGACAAATTCGAGAAGCTATATAAGAAAACTAACTTCTGACGCAGTTTTTCTTACTATTTTGAGTATATTGCAATAACTTGTCATTGTCAAAAAAATAACTTGTAAAAATGAAGATTATGTGATAGAATTATCTTGATACTGTGGGTTCAGGGGCGAATTGCGCCCGAAACCACAGATTTAAAAATTTAATATTCCGTCAGAATGGAGTTGATTTTTATGGCTAGAAGCGCAGGTGTTCTCCTTTCGATTACTTCGCTTCCATCCCCCTACGGTATCGGCACCATCGGCAAAGAGGCTCGCAAGTTTGCTGACTATCTGAAAAAATCAGGTCAGAAGATTTGGCAGATTCTCCCCGTTGGACCGACAAGCTACGGTGATTCACCGTATCAGTCCTTTTCAACCTATGCAGGCAACCCTTACCTCATTGACCTTGACACTCTTTGTGAAGAAGGTCTTTTGACTAAGGAAGAAATTATGAGCTACGACTGGGGCTCAAACGATGCCGAGGTTGATTATGAGAAAATTTACAACAGCCGCTTTGAAGTTTTGAGAATTGCTTACAATAACTTCAAAAAAGGCGACCAGAAGGCGTTTTCATCCTTCAAGCGCAAAAACAGTGCATGGCTCAAAAACTACGCCCTTTATATGGCGGTTAAAAAGAGTTTTGATATGGTTTCCTGGACAGAGTGGCCGGACGAGGAAATCAAAATGCGTGATGAGGCTGCCGTGAAGCGTTATGAACGCAAGCTCAAGGATGATGTCGATTTCTGGAAGTTTGTACAGTTCAAATTCTATGAGCAGTGGGAATCCTTCCGTGCGTATGTAAACGGTCTTGGCATCAAGATTTTGGGCGATATGCCGATTTATGTTGCCATGGACAGTGCAGACACATGGGCTAACCCCGAGCTATTTCAGCTTTATGACGACGGTGATCCTATTGCAGTTGCAGGCTGTCCGCCGGATTACTTCTCGGCAACAGGTCAGCTTTGGGGCAACCCTCTCTACGACTGGGATTACCTTGAGGCTACCGACTATGAGTGGTGGTTTGAGCGTATCAAGGCTGCATCAAAGCTCTATGACATCACCCGTATTGACCATTTCAGAGCTTTTGCAAGCTATTATTCAATTCCTTATCCTGCCGAAAACGCAATCAACGGTGAATGGGTTGAAGGTCCGCGCATTAAGTTCTTTGAGATGATGGAAGAGGCACTCGGCAAGATTGATATTGTTGCCGAAGACCTCGGAACGCTCACCCCCGATGTAACCGAGCTTATGGAGCAGACAGGCTATCCGGGAATGAAGGTTCTTGAATTTGCTTTCGACAGCGGTGAAGAGAACGACTATCTTCCCCATAAATACACCGAAAACTGTGTTGTTTACACAGGCACCCACGATAACGATACTGTTATGGGCTGGCTTGAAACGGCTAAACCCGAAGACATTAGCTATGCAAGAAGTTACTGTCATATGCCTGATGATGAACCGTTCAACTGGGGACTCATCCGTGTTGCTTATGAAAGCAAGGCAGATACAGCAATCGTACCTATGCAGGACATTCTCGGCCTTGGCAAGGAGGCAAGAATGAATATTCCGTCAACACTCGGCGGAAACTGGGTATGGAGACTCGATGGTGCAGCTCTTACTGATGAGCTTGCTGATAAATTAAAAACTATGTCTGAAAAAAGCGGACGACTGGAGGACTAAACAAATGGGTAATATTATGGAAAAGCTTGAACTCACAGCTCAGTCTATGTACTGCAAAAAGATTGAAGAGCTCACACCCGCTGAGCTTCACTACTCACTCGGCAAAGCAGTAATGGGCGAAATCGCAGGCAACTGGGAAGCAAGCAAGATTAAACATGACAGCGAACGCAGAGCTTACTATTTCTCTGCAGAATTCCTCATGGGCAGAATGATGTACAACAACCTCTACTGCCTCGGCATTCTTGAAGATGTTACAAAGCTCCTCAAAAAGAAGGGCATTGATATTAATGTATTTGAGGATATCGACGATGCTGCTCTCGGTAACGGCGGTCTCGGCAGACTTGCCGCTTGTTTCCTCGACAGTGCTGCTACACAGGAAGTACCACTTGACGGCTACGGAATTCGTTACAAGTACGGTCTTTTCAAGCAGCTTATCGAAAACGGTTATCAGGTTGAAACAGCTGATAACTGGCAGAGATTTGAAGATCCGTGGTGCAACCGTGTTGAAGATGAGGCTGTTACAGTATCATTCAAGGGTCAGACAGTTAAGGCTGTTCCTTACGATATGGCTGTTATCGGCTGTAAGACAACAAACATCAACACACTTCGTCTTTGGCAGGCTGAGGCAGTAAACGATTTTGATTTTACTGCTTTCAACAACACAGAGTACAACAATGCCGTTCAGGAAAAGAACGATGCCGAAAACATCACAAAGGTTCTTTATCCTAACGATAACAAGTATGAGGGCAAGGTTCTCAGACTTAAACAGCAGTATTTCTTCTGTTCTGCATCACTTCAGGACATTATGCGCCGTTATAAGAAGAAGCACGGCAATGATTTCAGCTTCTTTGCTAAGGAAAACACAATTCAGCTTAACGATACACATCCTGTATCATGTGTTCCCGAGCTTGTAAGACTTCTTATGAACGAAGGCTTCAACTTTGATGACGCTTTTGAAATTGCAAGAAAGACATTTAACTATACAAACCACACAGTTCTCGGCGAGGCTCTCGAGAAGTGGCCTGCTGACCTTATGACACAGGTTATTCCTGAGATTTATCACATTATCTGCCTTATCGCCAACAAGTGCCAGGAAGAGCTTACTGCTAAGGGCGTACACGAGGATACAAAGGCTAAGATGCGCATTATCGACGGTAATGTTGTTCATATGGCAAGACTTGCAACTTACGCATCAACATATGTAAACGGCGTTGCCGAGCTTCACACAGAAATCCTCAAGGCTGATGTACTCAAAGAGTGGTATCAGGTATATCCCGAGAGATTCCAGAACAAGACAAACGGTATCACACAGCGCCGTTGGCTCGGTCTTTGCAACCCTGAGCTTTCTGCTCTTATCACAGAGAAGGTTGGCTCAGATGCATGGCTTACAGACCTTTCACTTCTTGAAAAGCTCAATGACTGCATTGACACAAGAACAATCACAAAGTTCAACAATATTAAGAAGAAGAAGAAACAGCAGCTCGCAGACTACATCAAGAAGATGGACGGCTACGATGTAAATCCCGATTCAATCTATGATATTCAGGTTAAGAGACTTCACGAGTACAAGAGACAGCTCCTCAACGCTTTCTCAATCATGACAATCTACTTCAGATTGAAGGATAAGAAGCTTAAAAACTGGACTCCTACAACATTTATCTTCGGCGCAAAGGCTGCTCCGGGTTATGCAAGAGCAAAGGCAATCATCAAGTACATCAACGAGATTGCTAAGCTTGTAAACAACGATCCCGAAACAAAGGATCTCCTTCAGGTTTACTTCATTTCTAACTACAATGTATCTTACGCTGAGAAGATTGTTGTTGCTGCTGACCTTTCTGAGCAGACATCAACAGCAGGTCTTGAGGCATCGGGTACAGGTAACATGAAGTTCATGCTCAACGGTGCTCCTACACTCGGTACACTTGACGGTGCTAATGTTGAAATCGCTGAGTGCGCAGGCATTGAGAACGAGTACATCTTCGGCGCAAAGGTTGAGGATATTGAGAGAATGAAGAAGGAAGGCTACCATCCAAAGGCTCTTTATGACGCTAATCCGGAAATCAAGAGAGTTGTTGATACTCTTATCGACGGCACATTTGATGACGGCGGCGCTCAGGGCGAGGGCAGCTTTAAGGAACTCCATGATTCACTTCTCAAGGATTCTTCATGGCAGAAGGCTGATAACTACTTCCTCATCTATGATCTTCCCGATTATGTTGATACAAAGATCAGAGCTAACACAGAGTATGCTAACCGTAAGGAATTTGGTAAGAAGTGCCTTATCAACATTGCAAATGCAGGTAAGTTCTCATCTGATCGTACAATCCTCCAGTATGCTAAAGAAATCTGGCACACATCTTACAAGAAGTAATTTATCAAATAATTTTACTGTAAATATTTGTGCGTAAAGCATCCGAGGGGCTGTTGCAGAATGCAAAATTCTGTAACAGCCCCTTTATTGTTAAGACTTATAAATGTGAACTCACCCGAAAAAACTGCGAATATAACTTTTATTTATACTGCAACCTCCGAAAAAATGATAGCACCAAAGGACAAACTCTGACAAAACAGTATTGTGTGCTAAATTTATTTGTGTTATAATTAACGCAGTTTAACGGTTGTTAATCAATTTTAACAAGTACTTTTACCGAGGTGTTTTATATATGAAAATCAGCAATTTATTTAACAGCGGAAAAACAGTTTTTTCTTTTGAAGTATTTCCGCCTAAAAAGACCTCTCCGATTGAATCGGTTTACGGCAAGCTTGAAGAAATTTCGGCTTTAAAGCCCGACTTCATCAGCGTAACATACAGCGCAGGCGGCAGCGGTTCAAAGAGCCGTACCTGCGAAATCGCAACAAAAATCAAGAGAGATTTCGGTGTTGAATCCGTGGCACATCTCACCTGCATTAACAGCACAAAGGCTGATATTGACCACAACCTTGCGCTTTTTAAAGAGAACGGCATTGAGAATATTCTTGCACTCCGTGGTGACAGAGTTGAAGGTGTTGAACCGCAGAAGGATTTCACTTATGCAAGCGATTTGTGCAGATATATTGCGTCACAGGGTGATTTTGACATTGCCGGCGCTTGTTATCCCGAGGTTCACAGCGAGGCAACCGATGAGGTTGAGGACATCCACAACCTTCGCAAAAAGGTTGAGTCGGGTGCAAGCCACCTTATTTCACAGCTTTTCTTTGACAACTCCGTTTACTATCGTTTTCTTGAAAGAGCGAAGATTGCAGGCGTGAATGTCCCGATTGAGGCAGGTATTATGCCTGTAACAAGCAAAAGTCAGATTGAAAGAATGGTTTCGATGTGCGGTGCAAGCCTTCCTGCAAAATTTGCAAAGATTATGCAGAAGTATGATACAAGACCAGAGGCTTTGCGTGACGCAGGCATTGCATATGCGGTTGACCAGATTGTTGACCTTATCGCACACGGTGTTGACGGCATCCACCTCTACACAATGAACAACCCGTATGTTGCAAGAAAAATTACGGAGGCGGTGTCAAGTCTTTTATGATAACGCTTGACAGATTAAACCGCAAAGAGGCTATACGCTACCTCGGCGGTGCAGGAATCAGCCTTAATTACCGCATGGATGTGCTGATGGATGAATGCGAAAAAGAAATACTGAAAACAGCAGAGCCGAGATTTCTCTATGTTGAACGCAAAGCTCCGTTTAACGATATTTTACTCGGCAATGATATAAAAAAGCACCTTGAGGGCTGCCACACAGCCGTTATGATGTGTGCGACAATCGGTTCGGAAATTGACAAGCTTATCCGTATAAGTCAGATTTCCGATATGGCAAGGGCGGTTGTGCTTGACAGCTTTGCAAGCGTTGCCGTTGAACAGGTGTGTCAAAAGATTGACGAAATCCTTGCCGAAAAATACAGCGGAAAGTATATGACCTTCCGTTTCAGCCCCGGCTATGGGGACTATCCTATTGAGATGCAGAAGGAGTATCTGAGAATACTTGACGCTCCGAGAAAAATAGGTCTTACAACAGGCGACAGCTGTTTGCTTGTGCCGTCAAAGTCGGTTACGGCGGTTCTCGGAATTTCAGACAATCCGATTGAACGAAGAAAACGAGGGTGTGCAATTTGCAGTATGAAAGGCAAATGTCGCTTCAGAAGAAATGGGGAACATTGTGGTGTTTAAGAATTTTTCAAACTTTAGTGAATATCTCAACCAAAAGAATTTTATTCTGCTTGACGGTGCAACAGGAACTCTCATTCAGAAAAGCGGTGTAAAGTACGACCATGTGCCTGAGGTGCTGAACATTACTCACCCAGAGCTTATCGAGAGCTTTCACAGGAGGTATATTGACGCCGGATCTGACATTGTGTACGCAAACACCTTCGGTGCAAATGCCTACAAGCTTCAGGACAGCGGTTACAGCGTTGAAGAAATCATCGGCGCCGGTGTTAAGATTGCAAGAAAAGCCGTTGAGGGTACAGACGCTCTCGTTGCCCTTGATATCGGTCCGATAGGTCAGTTGCTTGAACCTGCCGGTTCAATGAAATTTGACGAGGCTTATGAGTATTACAAACAGCAGATTCTTGCCGGTAAAGATGCCGATGTCATAGTTTTTGAAACAATGACCGACCTTTACGAGCTTAAAGCCGCAGTCCTTGCCGCAAAAGAAAACTGCGATAAGCCTATCCTCACAACAATGACCTTTGAGAGAAACGGACGAACATTTACGGGTGTATCCCCTGCCTGTGCGGCTGTCACTCTTACGGGACTCGGTGTTGACGCTCTCGGTGTCAACTGTTCACTCGGTCCGGACGAACTTGAACCCGTTGTTTCCGAGATGTCGAAATACACAAATCTTCCCCTTGTAATCAAGGCTAACGCAGGTTTGCCCGATCCTAACAGCAACGAGTACAACATTATGCCCGATAAATTTGCCGAGTGCGTTTGTTCACTCCTCAAATACGGTGTTAAGGTTATCGGCGGATGCTGCGGAACGAATCCCGATTATATTGCAAAAATTAAGTCGGAGGTTGCCGACAGAGAATATCAGCCTCAGACAAAGAGCGTTGACACAACCGTTTGCAGTTCAACGACGGTTGTCGAAATCAACGGTCCGAGAATTATCGGCGAAAGAATTAACCCCACGGGCAAAAAGCTGTTTAAGCAGGCGCTTGTTGAAAATAATATTGACTATATTCTCACTCAGGCTCTCAGTCAGGTTCAGGGCGGTGCGGAAATTCTTGATGTCAATGTAGGTCATCCCGAAATTGACGAAAAAAAGATGATGGTGCGTGTTCTCAAGGCTATTCAGAGTGTGTGTGATGTTCCGCTCCAGATTGACTCCACAAAGCCCGAGGTTATTGAGGCAGGACTCCGCTACTACAACGGCAAACCGATTTTGAACTCCGTAAACGGTGAGGAACAGAGCCTTGCAACGGTTCTTCCTCTTGTCAAAAAGTACGGTGCGTCTGTTGTCGGACTTGCACTTGACGAAAACGGTATCCCGAAAACCGCCGAGGGCAGATTTGAGATTGCAAAACGAATTGTTGAAAGAGCCGAGGCTGTCGGCATTGACAGAAAAGATGTATATATCGACTGTCTTACTCTTACGGTTTCCGCAGAACAGGCGGCTTGCCGTCAGACTCTTGAGGCCTTGCACAGAGTAAAAACGGAGCTTGGCTGTAAAACCTGTCTCGGTGTATCAAACATTTCGTTCGGACTTCCGAACCGTGAGCTTGTCAACAGAACTTTCCTTACAATGGCTATGGAACAGGGACTTGATTTACCGATTATCAACCCAAATGTTGAGTCGATGACAGGTGCTGTAAGAGCATTCCGTGTGCTTAACGGCATTGACAAGAACTCGCTTGAATTTATCAACGCATATAACGATGCTGTTCCTGCCGCTCCCGTTAAAAAGGCAGACAGCAATGTTGATATTTTTGCGGCTGTTTATAACGGACTTAAAAACGAAGGTGCAGCCGCAACCGCAAAGCTTCTTGAAACAACCGATGCAATGCAGGTTGTAAACGAAATGCTTATCCCTGCACTTGACAGAGTGGGTGAAGATTTTGAAAAGAATAAAATCTTCCTTCCACAGCTTATCCAAAGCGCAAACACAGCTCAGGAGTGCTTTGATGTAATTAAAAAGCACCTTACAAAAACAAGCGGAACTCCCGTAAGCAAGGGTAAAATTATTGTGGCAACCGTAAAGGGTGACATTCACGATATCGGTAAGAACATTGTAAAGGTTCTTCTTGATAACTACGGCTACACAGTTGTTGACCTCGGTCGTGATGTTGATCCTCAGCTTATTGTTGATACTGCCGTTGAACAGAATATTACAATGATAGGACTTTCGGCTCTTATGACAACAACCCTCAAGAGTATGGAAGACACAATAAGGCTTGTAAGAGAATGTAAGGAACTTCAGAATCCCGACGGCTCAAGCAAATGCACAATATTTGTCGGCGGTGCGGTTCTTACAAAGGACTACGCTATGAAAATCGGCGCTGACTACTACTGCCGTGACGCAAAAGAAAGCGTTGACACGGCAAAGCTCGTTCTCGGCTGATTTAGTGACATATATCGTCAAATGTTTATTGAATGTATGCCCTGCCTGTGATAAAATGGTGGAAGGATGATTTTTGTAATTACCGCTTTTTGCGGAAAGGATGAACTTTATGCGAGGATTATTTAACAGATTCGCCAATTTTATGCAGGGCAGATACGGCACGGATAAGCTCAACAATGCACTCTGGGTGCTGTTGCTCATACTGTGGTTCGTGAATATTTTTGTGTGGAACCGTGTTGCAAGATACATCATTGACGGCATAATGCTGTTGGTTATCGTGCTTATCTGTTTTCGTATGTTCTCACGCAACATTGTTGCAAGAAGTGCCGAAAACAGAAAATTTCTTCCGATTTACAATGCGGTAACAGGTTGGTTCAAACTGACCTTCAAGAAAATTCGTGACCGCAAGGACTACCGTTATATCAAGTGTCCCGTGTGCAAGGCGCAGCTTCGTGTTCGCAACAAAAAAGGCAATCATACTGTTCGCTGTCCGAAATGCGGAAGTGAATTTAACAAAAAAATATGACCGCAGTTTTCAATACAATTTCAAACAAAATTCACACAGTTTTCATATTTAGGTTGTTTAATATAGGTGTACTCAGAAAGACGGATCCGCAACCGTCAGAGTATAATTGTTCTACCCTCCTCAATACGGGTCTATTCAGAGGCTCGTAATTGTACCCCTCATTTTTTAAAGAACATAAGAAAACACCGGGTTGCCGCAAGCCTGGTGTTTTCGTCGTTTAAGAACAAATCACTTGCTGTCTGTGCAGGCACGCAAAAAATCAGGGACCGACTCAAAGAGCCGATCCCTTTTTAATTTATTGAAAAGATTGGTAATTACTTGTTAACAGCTTCATAAACTGCAACTGCGCAAGCAACTGTAGCACCAACCATTGGGTTGTTACCCATACCGATAAGACCCATCATTTCAACATGAGCAGGAACAGAAGATGAACCTGCGAACTGAGCGTCACCGTGCATTCTGCCCATTGAGTCTGTAAGACCGTATGATG
>OICN01000150.1_pt1 | contig 27154 bp, 25 predicted proteins | sample 1581301 | NCBI WGS metagenome assembly OICN01 (sample SAMEA3882557, study PRJEB24775) | human gut metagenome | biome: human-associated habitat; feature: intestine environment; material: feces | place: Netherlands | collected 2009/2010
GTCTTACATTTTCAATAAATTTTTATTTTTGCGGAAATAAGTATGTTAATTTACCTAAAAATTGTGACCTCCCCAATTTGACACCTGATTAATAAAAAAACATTGAATAAAGCCTAAAATATAAGCTAAAATTTTTGTCAACTTTTTCTTGTTTAAAAGTAGAATTTATCCTAGAGAAATTATCATTACTAAAAAAGCAAGATATCAAAAAAATTCTAGCAAATACAAAAAAATAATTGTATAACGCAACAAAAAAATATTTAATATAAAAACTCTAAACTTATTGTTGTTCAATAGGTTTAGAGCTTTTTATTCTCTTCCAAGTGTCAAAGTCAGGTTATAGCAAATAATTTTCCTAAACACGAGAATTATAGTATATTTTTTAAGCTTTTTTTTTGATTCTGCATATTATGTATTGAAAGGATGGTGTTTTTATTTGAAAAAATATAAACTAGCTGTTGTTGGTGCTACTGGCGTTGTTGGTCGCACTGTATTAAAAGTTTTACAAGAGAAAAATTTACCAATTTCAGAGTATGTTTTTTTTGCTTCTTCTAAATCTGCTGGCAAAACTATTCATTTTATGGAAAAAAATTATACAATAAAAGAATTAACTGAAAATTCTTTTGATGACAAATTTGACCTCGCAATTTTTTCTGCGGGAGGCGACACTTCTAAAAAATATGCTCCTATCGCTGTATCTAATGGTTGCATTGTTGTTGACAATAGTAGTGCTTTTAGAATGGATCCTACTGTCCCATTAGTTGTGCCAGAAGTTAATGCTGATGATATAAAAAAGCATAATGGCATTATCGCTAATCCAAATTGTTCTACAATTCAAGCAGTACCTGTACTAAAACCTTTAGATGACGTTTATAACATAAATCGAATTATATATTCTACTTATCAAGCTGTTTCTGGAGCTGGGCAAAAAGGTATTAATGATTTAGAAAATGGAATTATGAATTACACACATTATAACTCTTTGGAAGTTGAACTTGAAAAATTTCCACATCCTATTTTTAATAACTGTCTACCTCATATTGATGTATTTTTATCTAATGGTTATACCAAAGAAGAAGAGAAAATGATAAATGAAACTAGAAAAATTTTAAATAAACCTAACTTAAAAATAACTGCTACTGCAGTCAGAGTCCCTGTTTTTAATTCACATAGTGAAGTTATAAATATCGAATTAGATAAAAAATTTGAGCTAAATGATATAATTGAATTATTAAAAAATTCGCCTAATGTTATAGTTCAAAATGAAACAGAAAATAATATATACCCTATTGCTACAAAAGTTTCTGGCTGTGATCAAGTCTTTGTTGGAAGAATTAGAAGAGATTTTAGTGTAGATAATGGTTTAAATTTATGGGTTGTTGCAGATAATATTAGAAAGGGAGCTGCTACTAATGCTATACAAATTGTAGAAAAGCTAATAGAATTTGATAATTAACTCGATTCTTTAAGAATGCCAAAGGATACCTTACCTTTGGCACATCTTAACTTTTCTATTGTACCTATTCCATATTTGTGCTATAATTAGTATGTTTGAATAATTAGTCTACTTAATTAATCTTTCAAAATACATATATTTATAAAAAAGGAGGTTTTTATGTTAGAATTAAAAAATATTTATTTCTTTAAAGATAATAAACAAATTTTAACTGATGTTAGTTTAAATATAGATAATCAAAAATTTGTAGCTATTACTGGCCCTAATGGTTCTGGTAAATCTACTCTTGCTAAGATTATTATGGGACTTTTTAAACCTGATTCTGGTCAAATTCTTTTTGGTGGACAAGATATTACCAATCTTAGTATTACTGAAAGAGCTAAACTTGGTATAGGATTTGCCTTTCAACAACCTGTTAAATTTAAAGGGCTTACAGTTAAGGATTTAATTGAAATTGCTGCCGGTAACTCAATTAAGCTTGCTGAGGCTTGTGACTATTTGTCTGATGTTGGATTATGTGCACAAGAATATTTAAATAGAGAAATAAGTGCTTCTCTTTCTGGTGGAGAACTTAAAAGAATAGAGATTGCAATGCTTGCAGCCAAAAAGTCTAAACTTACAATTTTTGACGAACCAGAAGCTGGTATTGATTTATGGAGTTTTAACAATCTTATTAGTGTATTTGAAAAAATGCATCAAAAAATTAACGGTTCTATTATTGTAATTTCACATCAAGAAAAAATATTAAATATTGCAGATGAAATTATATTATTAAATAATGGAAAAATAATTGACAAAGGTCCTAAAGAAAACATGCTTCCTAAATTATTAGATAAAAAAGTTTCTTGTCGTAAAGCAGATTATTTGGGAGGTGTTCAAAATGGAACTAAATAAATTAGAAAAAGATTTATTAAGCAAGATTGCAGATATAGAATCAACACCTATAGGAGCTTATAATATTCGTGAAAATGGAAAGGGAATTGCCAGAAACACTACTACGAATATAGATATTATAACTAAAACGGACAAGCAGGGAATTGATATTATTATAAAAGCAAATACTAAAAATGAAAGTGTTCATATTCCTGTTATTTTGACTGAATCTGGTTTTAACGATGTTGTCTACAATGATTTTTATATCGGTGAAAACGCTGATGTTGTTATTGTTGCAGGATGTGGAATTCATAATAATACTTGCAAAACCTCAGAACATGATGGTATTCACACATTTTATTTGGAACCAGGTGCCAAAGTTAAATATATAGAAAAGCATTACGGCGAAGGTTCTGGTACAGGTGATAGAATTTTAAATCCCCAAACCATTGTACATTTGAAGGAAAATTCTTCTTTAGAAATGGAAACTGTCCAAATAGAAGGTGTTTCTTCTACCATAAGAGAAACTTCCGGAGATTTAGGAAATAATTCTACTTTGACCATAACAGAAAAAATTATGACAAATGGAAATCAATTTGCTAAAACAGTTTTTAATGTAGATTTAAATGGCAAAGACTCTAGTGTTCACGTTACATCTAGATCTGTTGCTAAGGATAATTCTTCTCAAGAATTCTACTCAAATGTTAATGGTAATTCTAAATGTTTTGGTCATGTTGAATGTGATGCTATTATAATGGATAATGCTAAAATTACCGCTACACCTAAAATAGTAGCAAATCATATAGATGCTAGCCTAATACATGAAGCAGCAATTGGAAAAATTGCAGGAGAGCAGTTAATAAAATTGATGACTCTTGGTCTTACTGAAAAAGAAGCAGAAGAGCAAATAATTAGTGGTTTCTTAAAATAAATATATTTAATACTCAAAAAGTACAAACCTTTTTGGGTATTTTTTTTTAATCTTTTCATATTATATACTATAAATTTTTTAGGAGAATTATTGATATGAAAAAAATTATATTTAAAGGCTGTGGAACAGCAATTGCAACCCCTTTTACTGAAGACGGAATAAACTTTAAAGAATTTGAAAAATTAATTGAATATCAAATTAGCGAAGGTATTGACTCTATCATAGTTTGTGGTACCACTGGCGAATCTTCTACTATGACTTTAGATGAAAAAAAGACGCTTATTAAGTTTGCTATTGAAGCAATTGATAATAGAGTACCCATAATAATTGGAACTGGTAGTAACAATACTGCTTCTTCTATTGAGTTATCTCAGTATGCTGAAAGTGCTGGTGCTGATGGCTTGTTATTGGTTACTCCTTATTATAATAAAACTACACAAGAGGGCTTAATAAAACATTATACAGCTATTGCTAATAATACCAATTTGCCTATTATTTTATACAATGTTCCTAGCAGAACAGGCTTAAACATATTACCTGAAACATGTTTAGAATTATCAAAGGTAGAAAATATTGTTGCTATTAAAGATGCTAGTGGCAATATCTCTCAAACCGCTCAAATTGCAACATTATGTGGAGATAATTTGTTTATTTATTCGGGAAATGATGATCAAACTTTGCCTATTTTGTCTTTAGGAGGAATAGGTCTTATCTCTGTTCTCTCTAATATTGCTCCTAAATTTACTTGCAATATGGTTCACGACTTCCTTAATGGTAATATAGATAAGGCTACCTCTGCTCAATTAAGAAGTATTGACTTAATAAATAGTCTATTTTGTGAAGTAAATCCTATTCCTGTTAAGGCTGCTCTAAACATGATTGGATATAATTTTGGTAGCCCAAGACTTCCATTGATAGATATATCTGAAAAAGGAAAGCAACGTTTAAAAAAATCTCTAGAAAATTTTAATTTGTTATAACCATTTATACATATCTATGTTATAATATAATAAATAGTCGTTTTAAGGAGCATATAAATGTATACAAGAGATAATAATACATGTGAAGAATTTGAAAATGTAATAAAAGATTTAACTATAAATCCAACTGTCCAAAAAATGAAGGAATTTAGGCAACACTACAATACATCTTGCTATGAACATTGTTTAAATGTTGCTTTCTATAGCTATTTAATAGCAAAAAAGTTAAATCTGGATTATAAAGCTATTGCACGTGGGGCAATGTTACACGACTTGTTTTTGTACGATTGGAGACACAGTAAAAAAGCATTAAAACTAAAAAAATTTCATGCCTTTATACATCCAGAAATCGCATTAAAAAATTCTTTAAAATTATTTAATCTAAATGAAAAAGAAAAAGATATAATTGTAAAACATATGTGGCCAGTAACAATAAAATTTCCAAAGTATCCAGAAAGTTATATTGTTACTCTCACAGATAAATATAGCACAATAGCAGAAAGTTTGCATTATTATACAGATATATTACATACAAAAAAACTTTATAAATATGCTTATATATTTTTAAGCTTAATTGTATTTAGAGTAATATAAAAGGAGACATTGATGATAAATGTATTAATAAATGGCTGTAATGGTAAAATGGGGCAAGAAATTGCAACATTAATTCATAGTAGCCATTCTTTTGTTTTAATAGGTGGAATTGCTAAAACTATTTCCAACTCCAATTTTTGTGATGTTTTTACACATTATAGTCAAATCCCCTCAAGGCCAGATGTAGTAATTGACTTTTCCAGTCCAGCTGGGACATTTAATATTTTAGAATACTGCCAAAAACATAAAGTGCCTTTGGTTATAGCAACTACTGGCTTTACTTCCGAACAAAATAATAAAATCTTTGCCACAAGTAAATATATTCCCATATTCAAGTCAGCTAACATGTCCTATTCAATAGCTGTTGTGTGCAACCTACTTAATAAATTAGTAAACCTTTTACCTAATAGTGAGATAGAAATTCTGGAAACACATCATAGCCAAAAGTTAGACTCTCCTAGTGGGACAGCTATAATGCTTGCTGATAGTTTAAATAAAGGAAGTAATTATAAATATACATATAACTTTAACAGAAATAACTCTTATAAAAAGAGATTAAACAATGAAATTGGATTTTCTAGTATTCGTGGTGGGAATATTGTAGGTGAACATTCCGTTTTTTTCTTTGGAAATGCTGAAAAACTCGAAATAAAACATACTGCTTATTCAAGAAAAATTTATGCAGAAGGAGCATTAAAAGCTACCGAATTCATTGTAAGTCAAAGACCGGGACGAATTTACACTATGGAAGATTTACTTTAAAGCAATAAAAAATGGTACACTCTTATTAAAAAGTGTACCATTTTTTAATAAATTACCCCATTGATGTGCTATTGCTGTTTTGTCATTTTTATCATTTTATAAGTTCTACATATATTACATTCTCTGCATATATATACTCTATCTTCAAAAATCAGCTTTACAGTTTTTATAAATTCGTCTTCTGAATCTAATAAATGAATTTCTATTCTTTGCGGTAATAATGTTAAAAGTGTATTTAATGCATAATCATTTTCTGAAAAAATAATATCTGATAAAAACTTAGCATTATAAATTTCTTTACATAGTGGAACAATATTTTTATTTTCATCTAATATTGTTAATTCTGATTTTCCATATATTAAGTGTAAATTTTTAATATTTGATTTTTTAGAATTAATATACATTCTTAGTAAAGAAATAAATTCATTATATTCTTTTTCTATTATATATTTATTAACCGCTATATCTACAATGCTATCCAAATATTTAATATACTCTTTAATTCTAAAGTTCACAAATCCTTCCAATATCATGCTTTTATTTTCAATTACATATTGTAGCACTGCTTCATGTATATACTCTTTTTCCTTACTTATTTGTTCATATTCTGAAGATTCTATAATTTCACAACAATTCTGTATTATTATTTTTTTCTCATATTCTTCAAAATAAAAATAGTCAAAGTTTATTATTTTTTTTATCATTTTTTCTTTATAAAATTTTAATATTGTATCTGTTATAATACTGCTTAATTTTTCATCAAAAAAAGATATTTTTTCTCCAATATAATGTACAATTATATTGGAGTATATTTTAAATTTATTTTTAGAATACTTTACCTCTTCAAGTTCTAAATAATCTAACTTATCCAGTAGATATTCCAATATTGCGTTATTATTTGTTTTTATGCAAAAAGATTTCATTGCAAAATTCTCCTCCCATATTATTTTATATTATCTACTAAATACTTTTTAGATATACATATTTTATTCAAAAAAACTAAATATGCAACTTGTTTTTGATCCATCACAGCCTTAAAAGCTGCTCTTATTGCAACTTCTGTTTTTCCATATCCTACATTTTTATATCCCATATTTTCCAATATTTCTTTTCCTTTTTTACTTCTTATACCACTTGCACAATACAGTATTATTATTGCTTGCTTATTTTTTATTTCTTTTTCTATACTTCTTTCTAAGTTATATAAACAAATATTTATAGCTTCATTTAAATGTTCTTCTTCATATTCTTGTTTACTTCTTACATCTATTAAATAGCATTCTTTTTCCTTTTTTATGATTTTTTTAGCTGTTTCGTAAGTTATGTCTTTTCCCTCAAATCCTCTATATAATATTCTTTTTATCTTTTTAAACATCATTTTCACCCCATCGCAAAAAAAACACTACTAATATATTATATTAGTAGTGTTCTCTTATGTTACTTTATTTGTTTTCTTCTAATTTTTTCTCATATTTCATATTTAATACTATTATTGTAATTACATATATTGCCATACCTATTGGTATTATAAATTTATTTATAGGTATTCTTGTTATTGCTATTAACGATGCATATGTTAATCCTATTAGCATTAATACAATTATTGTTGTAAGTAAAGTTTTTGTTGCTCCTAATTTTTTAAATCTAATCATTTGATATATCACTATCGCAATTGTAGAAATTCCAAATGGCAATATATATCTTTTTATTAAACTTGATAATTTAACTTTTGGATTATGCACTATTTCTATTTCTTCGTCTTTTATTTCTTTTTCATATTTTTCATTTAATTTATTTATTAATTCTGTCTTTTTTTCATTTAATTCTTCTTCTGACATTTCTTCTGTTGTTATAGAAATCATATCTTCAAATAATTCTACTTTTTGCACTATTGCCTGTTTTCCCTTAAATACTTCCTTAGTAATTTCTTGCATATCCTTGTCTTCTATTTTTTTTCCAACATATACGCTAATATTTATATTGCTTTTATAAGGTAATCCTACATTAAAACCTTTAAAACATACTATAACTGTTCCTGCAAATATTAGACATATTAATAATATTAAAACTATTTTTTTCATTTTTATAATTCATTCCTTTCTTAAGGTATAAATAATTTATTCTTTTATAGAATTTACTATTAATGTTTTAGTTAAAATTATATTCCATACCATTGTAATTGCTAGACCCCAGAATATTATCATAGCAAAGCTATAAATTTGTAACCAACTTGTTAAAATTAATATTACTGATAGTATTAATACTGGGATAAGTGCTATTGATATTTTTGTAAATGCTCTATTAAAGTTTGTCTCTAGCTCTGCTTTATCTTCTGATTTACTAATATAATTTAATATATAAACATTAAATGTGTAATTTATTGCTAATGCAACTATTAATCCCAATATGCCTTCTATTGTAAGAATCACATTTGTGTATCTTATTGCAAGCAACAATACTGCTATATATCCTATATATGCTACTGCAGTTAATAGACCATTTTTCTTATATTTAATTATTAAATACACTAATGCAATTAATATTAGAACTCCAAATATTATTATTGCTAAATTATACATATCTGTTGTAATGTTAGATTTCATATATCTATTTGCTGTAACTTTATACTCTACAGGCAATGCCCCAGAATTTAGTATTTTTTCTACATATCCAGCTTCTTTTACATATGATTGTAACTCTGCTTGTGTTTTTGTTTCTCCTCCAACAGATAATTGTATTGAACCATTTGTTATTTCTTTTTCAAATTGTGTAGAAAGAACCGTAGAACCATCAATTTTTATAGTAACTTCTTTGCTTTCTTTTTCGTTCTCTTCACTATTTTCTTCTTTTTCATCTGTTGTATTTTCTTTATTGTCGTCATTATTTTCTTCTACTTTTTCTGGTACTTTATATTCATTACTTATATTTTTTAATATTTCTTTTCCTTCTTCATTAAACTCTATGTTTAAATATATGCTTGTCCCATTATCTGTATTAGCATACATTGTTTTTACTTGTTTTATTTTTGAACTATCTAATAAGACGTTTTTATCTGGGTCTTCTATTGTTAAATTTCCTTTTGCATAAGCATATTGAATTACAGTATCTGTTGCAGTATCTTCTACCATATTTACAACTATTTTGCCAGTTTCCTCATCTTGTGCAATTGTATATTGTGCAACATTCATTTCTTTTAGTCTTTTTTCAATTATCTTTCTAGCTTTTATAAAATTTTCCTTTGTGTTTACACTTTCTTTTTCTGTTTCTTCTGTTGTTTCTTCTTTTCCTTGTTCTGTGCTTTCTTCTGTATCATCAACTACTTCAAATGTTATATACCTATTTCCTTTTAGATCCATTCCCTTAATATATTCAGGTAATAAATTCGCCATTCTACCATTTTTTTGTATAAATAGTCCTCCAAATGACATTAAGCTAATTAATATTATAATTAATATTAATAAAATAATTTTTAATTTTTGTTCTAGTTTCATTTCCATTTTCACCTTTCTTTTTATAATAATCTTGTATCATTAATTATTAATTCAAACCATATATTTAAATATTTAGCAGCATGTTTACTCATCATAGTTCTTTCCATAAATATTTCAAAATAATCTAAAACTGGAGATATTTTTGTATCTATTGTTAAATCCAAGGTAACTTTTCTATCTTCTTTATTGATTATAAACTTTGAATCTGTTACGGCATAATTTACTCTGTGGTGTATTCCAAATCTAGATATATTATTATCTGTAACTCTATCTCTATGCACATCTGATTTATCTGCCAATATTATTGCAGCTGATATATCACTTACTGCATTTCCTGTATTTTCATCATGATTTCCTATCGCAGTCATAATTTCTGTTCTATCTTCTATTGGCATTCCCATTTCTTTTAATATTTCGTATGCCAATATTGCACCTGAATGTGCGTGGTCAACCCTATTAATGCAATTTCCTATATCATGCATATACCCTGCTATTCTAGCTAATTCTATTCTATCTTTTGGATATCCCAATATTTCTAATAAGTCGCCTGCTCTTTGTGCCACAATATTTATATGCCTCTCTGAATGTTCTGTATATCCTAATGCGTCTAATTGCCTTTTTATAAGGGCTTCTATCTCCTTGTTGTTTTTCACATCTTGTAGTGTTATCATAGTCTCCTCCTTTATTTTAAGATTTTATATTAAAATCTTAAAAATATCAACCTATTTTGAAAAATTTATCAATTATGTTTGTATATTTCCTTTGCCAAGTGTGTATATTAAAAATATATATTATTGGTAGGAGGTTTTTATGAATAAAAAAAGAGTATGCGAGATTTTAAAAAGTAAAGAAAAGTATGATGTTTTTTATGATAATCGTCCTGTTTGGATTCAAGAAATTGATGGCAATAATATTGCCAAAATCGGCTTTGTAGACAAGGTTGAAGAAAGAGATGTATATTTAAAAGATTTATATGAATAATTATTATATTTGTTATTACTGTTGTAAGTTAAGTTGTACAAAATGAAGTGAACCTCATCAGTTCACTTCAAAATCATTTTTAATATTTTTGATTGTATTTTTATTTTAATGTTTCTATTGCTTTCTGTAATTGTGTATCTTTTTCTTCTGGAATAGTTGTTTTATTCTTGTATTCTTCTGGCACGTCAACTTTTATGTTTGGTTCTATTCCGACTTTATTTATTTTGTAATACTTTGGTGTATAATATTCATTAGTTGTTATTTTCAAACCACTTCCATCAGCCAAAGTGTGTATAGTTTGAATTACACCTTTTCCATAAGTTATTGTTCCAATAATTGTAGCTTTTTCATTATCCTTTAACGCTCCAGTCATTATTTCAGAGGCACTTGCTGAATATTCATTTGTTAAAACTACTATTGGCATATTTATTATGGGATCTTTATCGTTCTTTGTTATTTTTTCATTTTCATTTTTGTCTTTTGTTATTAATAAAGTGTCTCCCTTATCTGTAATCAATTTCAATATGTTAATTGCCTCATCAACTATGCCTCCACCATTATTTCTTATATCAATTATTAACTTTTCAATGCCTTGTTTTTTTAATTCTTTATATTTTTGTGTGAATTCATCAGCACAGCCACCATCAAAATCAGATATATAAATATATCCTATATTATCTTTTAATACTTTTGTATTTATATGACTTATTAATATTTTCTTTCTTTCAACCTCTATTTCAAAAGTCTCTTTTTCTCCTCTTTTTATTTCTAATTTAACTTTAGTTCCTGCTTTTCCTTTTATTTTGTTAGAAACTTCTGTTATTGTATCTAATGTATAACCCTCTCCATCCACCTTTGTAATAATATCTCCTGCTAATATGCCAGCTTGCTCTGCTGGTGAATTCTCCATAGGTTTTAACACTACTATGGTTTGCTTTTCTTTGTCAACCAACATATATATTCCAATTCCGACATAATTGCCATTTGTTGTATCCATAAGCTTTTCCATTTCTTCTTTTGTATAATATTCTGTGTATGGATCACCTAAAGCTTCCACATATCCTTTTAGTGCTCCTTCTACTAATGTTTCGTCATCAATTTCGCCTAAGTATTCTTTTTCCAATACTTTTCTAAAACTTGCCAAAGTTTCATCAAGACCTGTTACTTCTCCGTCTGTTATTTTTACATATTTAATCCCATTTTTAGCTATCGCTTTATAAACTGTAACACTTGTTATCAAAAATGTAATTATTACAGTTATTACAACTAACATTAACGATTTATAAATTTTTTCTTCTCTTTCTTCTTTCATTAAGTTTTTTCCTCCCAAAACTGTTTTTTATTATTATACTCTTTACAAAAATTTATAGAAGTCAAATATTGCTCAATTGGCCTAAGTAATTACGTTGGTTCATTTACATACAAAAGTGGATTTACTGTATAGCCATTTATTCTAACTTCAAAGTGAAGATGTGGTCCAGTTGAATTGCCTGTAGAACCTACTTCCATAATCAAATCTCCCTGTTTTACTTGTTTGTGCAATGTTGTTAATATTGCTTGACCATGTCCATAAAGAGTAGATACACCATCGCCATGGTTTATTATAACACAATTTCCATATCCACCAAGCCATCCGGCATATGAAACATATCCATCCATTGCTGCCACAACAGGGGTACCAAAGTATGCATTACCTATATCAATTCCAGAATGATAGTGTACAATTCCAGAAATTGGATGTTCTCTTTGTTCATAGTATGAAGTAATAGCCGTTCCTTCTTTTGCTACTGGCCATATCATGTTTCCACCAGTATATTGAATTGGTAAAAATTCTTCTCCTGATGCTTGTGCTATTAAACCTTGTATTCTATAAACTTCTTTTTTATATTCTGTTATTTCTTTTTGTAATTCTTTTTCTGCTTTTGTTAGTTTACTTGCTTGAGCTTTTTGTAATATTTTTTTATTGGTCAGTATTGTTGTTGTTTGCTCTTTTTTTGCCTTTACTGTTCTTATTTCTTTTTGCTGTTTTTCCAATTTTGTTTTTGTTTCTTCTAATTCATTTTTTTCTCGTTCTATTTGTTCTATATATAAATTATCATATTCCACTATTTGTCTCATTAAGAAATATGAAGAAATAAATTCTGTTAAACTTTTTGATGAAAGCAATACATCTAAATACGTTACATCTCCAGCTTTATACATTTCCACTAATCTATCTCTTAAGATTTCCTCTCTTGTTTCACAGTCTTCTTGAGCTATTTCTATTTTATCTATGGCATTATCTATTGATTTTTGCAATTTGCTTATCTGTGCTTCATACTTTGTTAAGTTTGTTTCATATTGCAATATTTCATCTTCTAGCTTTTGTATTTCTAAGAGCGCGGTTGTTAATTCTTCTTTTACATATTCTAATTGTTTATTTTTTTGGTTTAACCTTTCAGAAACTTCTTTTTTTTGTTTATCTAAGTCTACCATGTTTATGGCAATACTTTTACCTATTAACATCATGCATAACATCAAAATACTTATTATTAAAAGTATTCTTTTCAAAGTTTCTTTCATCTCTCTCCTCCGTTCTTTTTATTTTTAGTAATTTCTTCGAAGTGCAGGCGATTAAAATCGCCCCTACATTTTTCATAGATTACTTTTACACTATCTTTTTATTTAGTGGTTGTATTTTGATTGTTACAATCCACTATATAATGTAATTGGGTCAGTGGTTTTTACTGACCCTATTACTATTATATCATTTTTTTATACAAAATCCAATGGATTTTTAACTTCTGCATTATAAAAGAAATTCCATGCATCCGCCCTTCCTGAGCTTAGATACCTTACTTCAAAGTGCAAATGCGGTCCTGTTGAACCACCAGTATTTCCAGAAAGTGCTATTTTTTCCCCTCTTGCAACTCTTTGCCCCACACTAACTAATTGCTCATTCAAGTGACCATATAACGTTATATATCCATTTCCATGATTTATTGCTATATAATATCCATAACCACCTGTATCATATGTACAAATTATAACTTCTCCTGCTTCTGCTGCTATTACTGGTGTATACTCATCTGCACCAATATCTATGCCTTTGTGCATTCTTCCCCAGCGCCATCCTACATAAGAGGTTATATAATACTCTCCTGGAATAGGCCATTCCATTTGTCCACCGCTATATGTTGACTCGTAATTACTATTTTCAAATGCCTTTGCTAATTCTTCTTCCATTTTGTCTATTGAATTTTGATATTCTTCTATTTTATCTTTTAATGATTTTTCTTCTGCTGATAAATTATCTGCCTTCTCTTGTCTTGTTGCTCTTTTGCTTTTTAATTCATTATTTTTATCTTCTATTTCCCTTTTAGCAGTATCTATTTCTTTTTTCTCGTTTTCCATTTTTTGTTTTGTAGATTGAATTTTATTTTCTTGTTCTTCTATTGTTTCTAGTAACTTGTTGTCCGCTTCTGCCAATTGTTGTACCATATAATAATTTGATATTAGGCTTGTTATGTCTTCTGAAGATAATAACACGTCTAAATATGTAGTATTTCCTGCCATATATATAGCTACCAACCTGTCTTCTAACAGTTTCTCTTTTTCCGCATGTTCTTTTTGTAGATTTTTTATCTCTATTTCGCTATTTTTTATAGATGCATTAAGTTCTTCTATTTTTCCTTCTAACTGTCCTATTTCCTTTTCATATTCTGATATTTCAGCATCTAATTCACAAATTGCATCTAATTCTATTGATAATTCTTCTTTAATATCTGTATGCTTTTCCTCTGTTTCTTTTTTTTGCTGTTTCAATTCATCTATAGTATTTGCAAATACACACATACCAAAACTTTGTATTATTGCAATTATTAATACTACAGCAATTATTCTTTTTTTCATATATTTTCCATTCCTTTTATTATATATATTCACATTTTTATACATAATCCATAGGGTTTTTAGGCACTCCATTTATTATTACCTCAAAATGTACATGTGCTCCTGTTGAAGATCCAGTAGATCCCATTTCTGCAATTGCTTGTCCTCTTTTTACATGTTGTCCTATGCTTACATTTATTGCTTGGCAATGAGCATATAAGGTTGTTAGTCCATCACTGTGATTTATTTGAACATAGTTTCCATATCCTCCGCCACATCCACATGACCAGCTCTTTCCATAATTATGTGTACAACCTCTATTGGTATCTACCACAACGCCATCTTCTGCCGCAACTATTGTAGCTCCATAGTCTCCACCTATGTCCACACCTTTGTGACCTATATATGTTCCCCATATTGGATGCCATCTATATCCAAATGGTGAAGTTATCCAATCTTTTCCATATCCAGTAAGTGGCCATCTTAATTGCCCCGAATATACATCTCCATCTGTTCTTGAACCAGAATCATATATTTTTTGTAATTCTGCCTCCATGTCATCTATTTCCTTTTGTATTTTCTTTTGATCAGAATTAAGATTATCGACTTTAGTTTGCTTTTCTTGTTTACTTGCCTTTAATGCATTATTTTTGTTATCAATTTCTGTTTTGGCAGTATTCACTTCATTTTTTTCGTTTTCAAATTTTGTCTTTGCTTCCTGCATAGTTTTTTCTTGATTTTCTATTGAAGTTAATAATTCATTATCTGCTTGTGCTAATTGTTGTACTAAATAGTAGTTAGATATTAAACTAGTTAAATCTTCTGATGCTAATAAAACATCTAAATATGTAGTTTCTCCTGCCATATATATAGCAACCAATCTATCTTTTAATAATTTTTCTTTTTCCTCATACTCTTTTTGTAGCTTTTCTATTTGTTCCTGTTTATCTTTTATTGAAATTTCTAATCTGTTTATTTTATATTTTAACTCTTTTATATCGTCTTCATATTGACTTATTTTGGCTGTTAAATCTTGTATTTCCTGTAGCGCTTCATCTTTTTCTTTTTTTATTTGCTCTATTTCGTTTTCCTTCTGTCCAATTCCTTCTTTTAGTTCTCCTTCTCTACTTGCAAATGAAACTCCGCAGAAAAGCGTTGTAATTATTAAAATTAAAATAATACATAACATTTTTCTTTTCATAAATAGATTATACCTCCAAATATTTTTTCATCGATATAGCACTACCAATTGTTCCAATTCCTATTCCTAGTACTAAATATACTATAATTAATAAATTAAACATATCTGAAAATGTTAATAAGTTCAAGCTAACGCGCACACCTGCTAATGATGTAATTATTTTTTCTGCAACAGAATTATATGTAATCCCTAAAATTAATACTGTTATAAACGATGAAATAATGCCAATTAAAATACCTTCTACCATAAATGGCCATCTAATAAATCCATTTGTTGCTCCCACATATTTCATTATAGATATTTCTTTTCTTCTTGCATGTACCGTTAATTTTATCGTATTCGAAATTATAAATATAGATACAAATATTAATATTACTAATATTACACCAGAAATAGTTTTTACTCCATTTGCTATCTTAATTAATGCACTTATTGTGTCATCACTTGTTTGTATCTCTAATACATTCTCGAATTTATTGATCTCTTCTCGAACATCTTTACTTTTCTCTAAGTTTGTAAGAGTAACAACATAAGATGCTGGAAACGGATTATCTTCTTCATATGATTTAACCAAGCCTGGCGTTTTCTTAAACACAGATTTCATTTGGTTTAAAGCCTCTTCTTTAGATTTATATGTTACATTATTCACATATTCTATACCTCTTATTTTGGCTTCTAAATCCTTTTCTTCTTCTTGGGTTGCATTTTTATTTATAAATACTTGCATACCTTGTTGTGCTTCTATTTCGTTTATAACATGATTAACATTTTCTCCTATTACAAAAAATATACCAAACACAAACATTGTTGCAAACATAATTATTAATGATGCCATTGTGGATTTTTTGTTCTTAAAAAAGTTTCTAAATCCTTCTCCTATTAAATACCCTAGTACACTATATTTCACTATTATAACCACCTTTTTTATCATCTCTTATGATGTTACCCTCTTCTATTTGGATAACTCTTTTCTTCATTCTATCTACTATATCTTTAGCATGCGTTGCTACTACAACTGTTGTTCCTCTTGCGTTTATATCATTTAAAAGAGTCATAATATCCCAAGCAGTTTCTGGGTCTAGATTTCCTGTTGGTTCGTCTGCTATTAGCATTGATGGATTATTAACCAAAGCTCTTGCTAAAGCTACTCTTTGTTGTTCTCCTCCTGAAAGTTCATTTGGATAAACCTTTGCTTTATGACTTAGTCCTACTAATGATAACACCATTGGTACTTGTCTTCTTATATGTTTTGGTGTTGCTCTAACTATGTACATTGCATAGGCAACATTATCATATACTGTTTTATCTGGTAATAGCCTAAAGTCTTGAAAAACCACTCCCATGCTTCTTCTTAAGTATGGAACCCTACTTGGTTTTAAGAAAGTTGTGTCTCTTCCATTTATTATAATATTACCCTTAGTTGGTTCTTCTTCTTTAAGTATTAACTTAATAAGTGTTGATTTGCCAGAGCCCGAACTTCCTACTAAGAAAGCGAACTCCCCCTTGTCTATTACAAAATTTGCATTATGAACTGCTTCTGTTCCTGTATCATATGTTTTGCTAACATTTCTAAATTCAATCATGTGTATCTCCTTAACGTTTTATACATTTTGTTTTTATTCGTAATTATCATAACAATAAAATCCTTTATTTGCAATAGTTTTTTTTATAAAAAAATGTACTTTTTTAGGTATTTATTACTATTTATAGCCTTTTTCTCTATTTTATATACTTTCATAAATTTCACAAGAAATTCACAAAAAGTACCCAAATTATTCTGGTACTTTTTGTGTTTTAGTTTTCTTTTATCTTTTTAACTATTGATAATGAGTCTATTTCAAAACATCTTATTAGTTCTTCTGCATTTCCAGATTTTCCAAATACATCTTTTATTCCCATTCTAATAATTTTTGTTGGATGTTCTTCTGATAATACTTCACATATTGCACTTCCCAACCCGCCTATTACATTGTGATCCTCAATTGTAATTATTTTTTTTGTCTCTTTTGCGCATTTTATAATTAATTCTTTGTCTATAGGTTTTATTGTATGTATATCCACTACTCTAATATCAATTCCATCTTCTAGTAATTTTTCTTTTGCTTTTAACGCTTCCTGTACGGTAATTCCTGTTGCAAAAACCGTTGCATCCTTTCCTTCTCCTATTTGCACTCCTCTTCCTATTTCAAATTTATGTTCTTTTTTATATATTACTTCACTTGGTAGTCTACATAGCCTTAAATATACTGGCCCTTCAAATTTTGATATTTCTTCTACTGCCCATCTTGTTTGTGTATCATCTGATGTGCATATAACTGTCATATTGGGAATAGTCCTCATTAAAGAAATATCTTCTATCATTTGATGAGTTGCTCCATCTTCTCCCACTGTTATTCCTGCATGTGTAGCACATATTTTTACATTTAATTTAGGATAACATATACTATTTCGTATTTGGTCATAACCTCTACCTGCTGCAAACATTGCGAATGTGCTTGCATATGGTATCTTTCCAAATGTTGACAGTCCTGCAGCAATTCCAAACATGTTTTGTTCTGCTATACCCACATCTATAAATCTATCTGGAAATTTTTTTGCAAATATATTTGTCTTTGTAGCTCCTGACAAGTCAGCATCTAGCACTACTATTTTTCTATTCTTCTCACCTAATTCTGCTAATTTTTCGCCATAGCTTTGACGTGTTGCTATTTTCAATTTTTCCTCCACCTTACTCAACTCCTCTTCTCAATTCTTCAATTGCTTTCTCATATTCTTCCTGTTTAGGCGCTTTTCCATGCCATTCTGCTTTGCCCTCCATAAAAGATACACCTTTTCCCTTTATTGTTTTTGCAATTATTATAGTAGGTACTCCTTTAGTTTGCTTTGCCGTGTCAAACGCGTCTATTAAGTTGGGTATATTATGACCATCTACATTTATTACTTTTAATCCAAAATTAGAAAATTTACCTTCTATATTTGTTAGTCCTGCTACCTCCTCTATCTTCCCATCTATTTGCAATCCATTGTTATCTAAGATAATGCATAAATTATCTAATTTGTATTTACTTGCTGTCATTGTTGCTTCCCATATTTGCCCTTCATCTATTTCGCCATCTCCTAATAAACAATAAACTCTACATCCTGCACTATCCATTTTTGAGGCAATTGCCATTCCAACAGCAGCTGATAGTCCTTGCCCTAATGAGCCTGTTGACATATCTACCCCTCTAATGTTTTTCATATCTGGATGTCCTTGCAATTCTCCTCCAAATTTTCTAAAAGTACTTAATTTTTCTTTTGGAAAATACCCTTTTTCTGCTAAAGTGGCATATAACGCTGGACTACAATGCCCCTTCGATAATATAAATCTATCTCTTTCTTGAGCACTTGGTTTATTTTCGTCTATATTCATTTGGTTAAAATATAATACCGTTAATATATCTGTTGCTGATAAAGAACCGCCTGGGTGTCCAGATTGTGCATTATATACCTGTTCTATAATTCCTATCCTTATATTATTTGCTATCTTTTCAAGTTTATTTATATCTTTAATTTTCAAAATTCTTCCTCCTTTTTATAGCCTTCTACATAGTTCTATTTTTAAGAAAATTTTACTATACTACCTTAATTATTTCAATAGTTATTCTTGTTATTTTTTTGAAATTGTTGTATAATAGTATTGTATTATTTTTATGGGGATGTATTTGGTTTCGACAGTATTTTAGAAGTAAAAATAGCGAGTAGTGGATTCGCCTGGCCACTATAAAAGGCGAAAAATAAATATAAACGCTGATAATAGAGAATTAGCATACGCTGCCTAATTAAGGTAGCTCGTCTTACTCTGAATGCCCACGTTTAGAGAATAAGGCGTCATTTAGTGGGAAACAAACCTATTTCTTGCCATAGAAATAGCGGGTATTTTAATGGCTACTCTAATTTTAATTTTGTTTGTTAATTTAATTTTAGAGGAATTTTTATAACAAACTACACTCGTAGAAGTTTTTATGGATGGAATATTGGACAGGAGTTCGACTCTCCTCATCTCCACCAGATTGATAGGAAACTCGAACTTTTATGTTTGAGAGTAATAAATTACTAACAGAAATGTTAGTTTTTTTGTTATTTCAAAATAGAAGGTGAGAGTGATTATATATGACAATAGAAACCAATGAGAGATGATAGAAAGAAAACCTTTAAACAAATGGTTGATGACTCAAATAATGTAGTTGCAGATGAATTATTATTTACTAGTGATAATGATTTCTTTAAAGGTATGAGTAAAAAACAATATATCAAAGATAAAGCCCATTTAAGCACTCTTCAAGATAAATACTATCAAAGACTAATAGATAATGGTTTTGACCTAGAAAGAGGCATTAAAAACAGTGATAATGAGCATATTTCTATAAAAGAATTTAAAAAGATTACTAAAAAACTAGATAATAGATTAGAAAAGCAAAATTATTTAATGACTAGAGATTTTGAAGAACTAGAAGAAAAACTAAAAACTTCTAAACCAACAATTACAGGTAAAGAAGTTAAGATTGATAAAGATACTTATGATACATTAAATAGTTTTATGAATACATCAAAAAGAGTTATAAAAGATATGCCAAATAATCAAGCATTGTTTAAAGAACTTACTGATTATACTAAGGGTTACAAAGATTTAGAAAATGAAAAAAGAAATATTCAAGTTGAAGTTAGAAAACTAAGAATATCAAAACGAAAAACTAAAAGAAGAAAATAATCGATTACATAACTTTTTACACAATATTTTACAAACCTTAAAAAAGTTCTTCCATAGACTACCTAAAATAGGGACTGAAAAAGATAAAGATGAAGTAATATCAGAAATAAAAGAATACCACAAGCAAGATTTATATGACAATTTTGATTTACACGATATAGCAGATAACACATCAAAAGAAGAAGAAATAAATGATTGTTTATATAAAAAAAATTATGAATATGACGATAAAGATTTTGACATTTAAAAAACGAGCTACAGCTCGTTCAATAAAACTAAAATTCCATTTTAGTAACACACTACGCTATTGGCAGAGCCAATAACGGTGTGCAAAAGGAAATCCCTTTTGAAACCCTTTTAAACATAATTTTAGCAAGGCATAAAGCCAAGCAAAATTATGTTTTTATTTCCTATCTGCAAAGAAATTAGTCCAATATGGATTTTCTTTATCAAAAATTTCTTGCTCTTTTTGGGTTAAATTGTGTGGATAATCTTTAAATAAATTATAATATTTTTGCTTATCAAATGTAAAAATACGTTCTCCAACTTTATCTCTATTATCAACCCACTATATTTTATCATCATCATTATTTTTGTATAATTCTTGAGCCAAACTATTTTGTTCTTCATTTATTGATAATTTTGGGTTTTTAAACTTTATTTCATTATCACATTGAGGGCATCTTACCATTTGAAATTTTTGATTTTTATTCCAAATCAATTCGAAAGTATTTCCGCATTGGCATTTTTCTGTTGTTGTATCAACATTTTCTTTTTTTTGATTATTTATCAAAGCATCATATGATTTAGATAATATTTGATTTACTAAATCACATTTAATTAACTTTCTTAATTTTGTTAAAATTTCATCATCGGAGTTAATGGTATAATCAATACCATTTATATTTATATCTGTATATTTTAAATATTCAGGAATTGAAAATTGTGGTGCTTCAGTATCATCTGGTTGATATTTACTTTTTACTTCACTTATCAAATTATTAATATCAATAATTTCTTCTTCTTTTAGAATAAAAGGAATAGAACATTCTAAGGTTGCTTCATCTTTTATTTTTTCATCGATGCAAAAACTTATAAAAGTTTTATTAGTTGCATTTTCCCCTGTTAATTTAAACTCTACAAAATCATTAAAAATACTACCTTTTCCATAGTGTCCATTATATATTCTAGTTGAAATTACAATATTTAAAATATAACTTTTTTTAAATGGAATATTAAAAGGTAATCCTGCTCTTTGATTTTCATATTTTCCAAAATTCAAATATAATCCAATTTCTTGTAATTTTTCAATAACTAAACGATAAATATCAAACATTGTTTTGGAATCAAGTTTTCTATTTAATAATGTAGATATAGAAGTTTCCATATTATCTTCTAAATTTTGAATATCAAAAACTAGTTTTTTTGAAATTTCTTCAACATTAATGTTTTCTTCTTTAAAAAATTCATCTTTAACACTTTTTAAATCATCTCGTCTTTGAATAATTTGTTTTGTGAAATCATTAAATTTAACATTATCTTTTGCAAGATTTTCTAAATCACTAATTCCTTGTTCTTTATCATCATATGTTGCTTTAATAAAATTATCTATTGTAATACACCAAAATGGGTCATTATTTCCTAATAATTTTTTTAGTCTTTCATCATAAGTCATATTTATCCACCTCCTTTCACAGCTATTATAACATGAAATTTATTATTTTTATCTTTTTTAACTAAAAATAATGAATTTTTAACACAAAATATAAAAAATGTAGTATAATTTAACTAGTTAGTAGTTATTACTACCTATAAATTTATGTCTAGAGGTTGTTATACTTCCACCAAAATGGCGCCAATGACGTATCTGTATGGGGACAAAAAAACTTGTCCCCATTGACATTTATTTTATGTATTTTATTTCAAATAGTGTACCTTTTCCAACTTCTGAAGTTGCTTTTATGTATCCATTGTTTTGTTCTATTATTGTTTTTGCCAAAGACAATCCTATACCTATGCTATCTTCATTGCAATTTTTTGCTTTATAAAACCTCTCAAATATATGCTTCAAATCCTTTTGTGCTATTCCTTGCCCTTCGTCTTTTATTTTTATCTTTAGAAAAATACTTGTATTTTCTACAATTATATATATATTGGATTTCGGTTGGCTATGTTCTATCGCATTCTTTAATATGTTTGTTAATGCTTCCTGTTGCCATTTATAATCTGCTATAAATATAGCTTTTTCGTCAATTTTAGTTATTACTTCTATTTCCTTAATTTCTATTAATATTGCCAAGTTATTAATTACACTATCTATTAATTTTTTTGCATCTATTTCTTCGTTTTCCATCTTTATTGTTCCCGCATCAAGTTTTGCAATTTTTAATAAGGATATAACCAATGAGCTCATATGTTCAACTTGCTTACTTATATCTTGTATAAAATCTTCTCTTATTTCTTGTAGCATATCTGGATTATCACTAATATTGTCTAACATTATCCTGATTGAAGTTAATGGCGTTTTTAGTTGGTGTGATATATCTGCAATAGCTATACTTAATTTTTCCTTCTCCTCTTCACTATTTTCTGCCGCTTCTCTCAAAATAACTGTGGTTTTATACAATTCATTTCTAAGTCTTGATAATTCCCCATCTTTATTGTCCTCTATTTTTAAAGAGTAATTTTTATTATTTACTTCTTTTATATATTCGTTTATTTCTTTAAGTTCTTTTTCTTGAATTAATACATATCTCATAAATATACTTAAACTTGCTATTCCAAATATTCCTATTAATACTGCCGTATTGATTAAATTTTTATTGATATTTTCTCTTAATTCTTTTATGTATGAAAGTTCATCATCATATCCATATTTTTCTAGAATATTTTCACTTGAATCGTCTCGATTATTTATTATTTTTAGTATATCTTCTTCTTTAACCTCAGGATATTTTTCCATTACATTATTAATAATATCGTTTATTTTTTCATTTACAATTTTCGAATATACTTTGTTTTGCATTTTAATAACTACTACGAATATAATTATAAATAGTAATACAATTACAATATTTGTCAGTAATACTTTTATTAATGTTTTTCTTTTTAATAAATTCACTTTTTTCCCCCTTGTACCTGATATCCAATCCCTTTTATTGTTTTTATACAATCCATTTTACCTAATTTTGTCCTTATTCTTTTTATATAAACTGTAAGTGTATTGTCATTTACAAAATTTCCTGCAACATCCCATATCTTCTCCAAAATCTGTTCTCTTGTTATTACCTTTCCAATATTAGTAAACATTAAAACTAATATTTTAAATTCTAATGCTGTAAATTCAACACTTTCTTCATTTACATATACCGTTTTTTCATCTAAATTTATTTTAATACTTCCATATACTATTTTATTATCTTCTTTATTAAATCTTTTTAATACATTATTAATTCTTGAAAGAAGTTCTCTGTTTCTAAATGGCTTAATAATATAATCCTCTGCTCCTAAATCAAGCCCCTTTACTACATCTTGTTCTTCATCTTTTGCTGTTAAAAAGATTACTGGTATATCTGTATATTTTTTTATATATTCACAAAGCTCAAAGCCATTTCCATCTGGAAGAGCTATATCCAATACAATTAGATGTATTTCCTGTTTTCCTATAACATTCATTGTTTCATTAACATTTTTGCATATGATAACATGAAAGTTTTCTTTTTCTAACAAATATGTTAATCCTTTAATTATAACCTCGTTATCTTCTACTATTAGAATACTTCTCATAAACGTCTCCTTCTCGCATATTATAACATATTCCTATGTAAAATTAAAAGAGCTGTTTGGTTGAAATAATCACAAAGCAAATTTGGGTTACTTCAATACAGCTCATCTAGTCTTAGATATTGTCCTCTCTAATTGTTTCTATTATATTCTGCTTATTTATTCTATTTAGTGAATATTTCATTGTTATTCCCACTATTATAAATACGAAAATAATTGAAACTATTACTGCTTGATATGGAAACATGTATCCAAAATCTATTCCCTGTGCAAATGCTTTATATATTCCATAAGAGCCCAATATTCCTAATGGTATTCCTATTAGTAGGGATTTTGTTCCATACATTATACTTTCTAGTCTTATCATTCTGTTAAATTCTTTCGTTGTCATTCCTATTGATTTTAACATAGCAAATTCTTTGCTCCTCAAAATCATGTTTGTTGTTATTGTATTAAATATGTTAGTCACTCCTATTAGTGTTATTATAGTTATAAATCCATACAGAAATATTTTTATAACTAACAAAATTCTTTGTTCTTGTTTTATATATGTTTCATAGTTCTGTACTTCAAGCTCAAAATACTTTTCGTTTTGTTTTATCAGGTCATTTATTCTGCTCTCTAGTTCTTGTGCCTTTTTTGATTCTATTAACAAGTTACTAATACGATATGAATTATTTGGTACTTCATCAAAAACTTCTCTCATAAAATCTTCAGATACTATTATTTTTCCATTGTCTTGATATACTGTTTCTTGCCCCATTGGTGAATTATCTGTACATTTTGTAATTGTTATTTCTCTTATTTTCTCGTCCTTTGCTACATTTATTTTATCACCATTTTTTATTTTATACAGTCTTTCTATTGTTTTACTTCCATCATCATTGCTTTGCCTTCCTTCATCTATCAAAATTACTGCAGACTTATAGTTTTCTTCTTTTATTCCTAGTTCCTTTATATACTTTTTAAAATATTCATTATTATATATTATTATTGCTATACTATTTTTGTCATATGGATTTTGTTCAAATCTATTCTTTCCAAAATCAGAAGCATATTTTGCTTTGTCAAAGTCTAAACTAGTTTCATAATAATATGCATATTCGTCCACATTATCTAACTTAGCTATTTCCTCATATATATCTGCATTTCCATTTAATACGAACATATTAAATTTAAAATCCATGTAATAAAAAGTACTTGCTTTTGTACCTATAGTCAAAAAGCTTGATAAGGATATAAATATAAATATACTTACAACTAGTGAAATAACTGTTGTTCTATATTTCTTCTTGCTCCTTTTTAAGTTTTTACTCGCAATTACTCCACCTACACCAAATAATTTTTTCGTTATAACTGATGTTTTAAGTTTCTTACTCTTAATCTTAATATCATTGTTTCCTCTAATTGATTCTATTGGAGAAATTTTAGCAGCCTTTCTAGCTGGAATTAAGCATGACAAATATATTGTTATAATTGAAATTATTATAGATATTAAAATTGCCACCCAATTAATGCTATACATAAACCTCATTCCACTTAACATATCTACTAATAAATAATTTACAACTTGCAATAAAATTATTATTGCTATTATTCCAAATACAATTCCTAATGGTATCGCAATAAGTCCTATAAGCATTCCTTCAAATATTACGTTTTTCTTTATTTGTTTTGATGTTGCTCCTATACTTGCCAGCATTCCATATTGTCTGTTTTTTTCCGAAACAGATATGCTAAAGCTGTTTCTAATTACAAATATACTACTTACAACAATAATAATTATTATTATTCCTGCTATTGTATATAACACATTTAATGTAATTTCGCTCATAACACCTTGGTATCTTAATAGTTGACTGTTTACATATGTATCTATTTCTTCATTTAATCCTGTATTGGCGCAAATATTTTTATTTATTTCTATATATTCTTTTGGTTCATTATATAATACCGATACGTTTACCTTATCATCTATATTTTCCATATAAGTCATAACTATATACCCTGGTGAAGTGTATGTTTCATAGTTCCATCTTTCTATTTCGCCAACTATAGTATATACTTTTTCTTCTACATTTACTAAAGTTTCTTCTGTATCATCTATGTATGGATTATTGTCATTTAGATCATATCCGTCAGAAGTTTGCCTAGTGCCAACGTTGAAGGTAATTTTATCTCCAATTTTCAAATTTACTCTTGCATTTGTTTTTATATGCTCTGGTATAAGTATTTCATTTGCGTTCTGTGGTAATCTTCCTTCTTTTAAGTTTATTCCATAGTTTTCTAGTGCTGTTTTGTCATATTCCCAAATGTTCACATATGGTTTGCTCTCGTTCTTGCAGCCTTCTAACTTAGCCCAACCAACTTGATTTGTAAAAAAATATTTTGCAACTTTTTGATTTTCAGTTATATATTTTGTTTTTTCTTTCTCTACTCCATAAAATGTTGTATGATAATTGCCATCTTTATATTTTGTCCAATTTATAAGTGAATTCTGAAAACTAGACACCAATCCTGCAACACCACAAATAAGTGCTGTAGAAAGTATTATACCAATAATTGTAACAATGGTTCTTTTTTTGTTAAGTTTTAAACTCTTAACTGTAAATTTATTTAATATATTCATCTTTAATTCCTTTCATCTTTAATAATCTTTCCATCTTCTATTGTAATTACTCTTTCTGCCTCCTTTGCAATTTCTAAATCATGTGTAATTATTATTACTGTTTGGTTAAATTTTTTATTTGAAAGCTTAAGTAATGCAATTATTTCTTCACTTGCTTTTGAATCTAAATTACCTGTTGGCTCATCTGCTAGCATTATTGCTGGATTATTTATCATAGCTCTTCCAATTGATACTCTTTGCTGCTGCCCACCTGATAGTTGATTTGGTAAATGAGTCCTTCTGTTCTCTAATCCTAGTGTTTTCAACATTTCTTGTAATCTTTTTTTATCTATTTCACAGCCATCTAAATCGCATGGCAAAGTTATATTTTCTTCAACATTTAAAATTGGTATTAAATTGTAAAATTGATATATTAACCCTATTTGTCGCCTTCTAAAAATTGCTAAATTATCATTGTTTAATGCGTAAATATCTTTTCCGTCTATGTATACTTTTCCAGAGGTTGGTCTATCTACCCCTCCTATCAAATGCAACAAGGTAGACTTTCCACTACCACTTGCACCAACAATGGCAACAAATTCTCCTTTATTAATTGTAAATGAAATATCATCTACTGCATTTATTTTTGTCTCTCCTTTGCCATATGTTTTTACTAAATTTTCTACTTTTAATATTTCCATACTATTATCCTTTCCTATAAAAATTAGATAAGAAAATCCTATCTCTATATTTGTAAATTATTTTAACATTGTAAAGTGACTCTAAAATGACTAACGCAAAAAAAAGAAGCATTTTTACCATTGCTTCTTTCTTATGGCTCTCCGTGTTGGACTTGAACCAACGACCTATCGGT
>OICN01000153.1_pt1 | contig 26733 bp, 20 predicted proteins | sample 1581301 | NCBI WGS metagenome assembly OICN01 (sample SAMEA3882557, study PRJEB24775) | human gut metagenome | biome: human-associated habitat; feature: intestine environment; material: feces | place: Netherlands | collected 2009/2010
AGTGGCTTGCGGATCTCGGAACAGCCGCGTTCAAAGATTCCAACAACTTTGAATCGAAAGGCGCTGGTTCGTCCGCAGTTACCGCGCACAACACCGCTGCGCAGGCCCACGCTGACCTGTTTGCAAAAAAAGCCGGCAAGGGCATCGCGTTCACGCTCACACTTTCTGTCGCAGGATGGTCGAACCTTGCACAGACGCTGGAAGACGCGCGCTTCCTTGACGCCGAGTATGCCTATATCGTGACGCCGACGGCCGACAGCCTCACGGCGTGGGGCGACGCAGGAATCCGCGTCGGTGACGTTACGGAGAACGGCAAAATGCCGTTTACCTGCACAGATACGCCGGCAAGCGCAATCACAGTAAATATTTACAGAGCGGAGGTCGCACAATGAGCAAAGTATTTCAGATGCTCGGCGGAAGCGGCGGCAGTATCAAGCTCGCGTCCATTGAGATCACAACGCCGCCCACAAAGACCGCCTACAAGGCTGGTGAGCAGTTTTCGACGGCTGGCATGGTTGTCAAGGCGACGTATTCCAACGGCGCCACGCTGATTGCAACAGGCGTTTCGGTCGAGCCGAGCGGCGGTCTGGAAGCAGGCCGCACCAGCGTCACGATCCGCTACACCGAGGGCGGCGTTTCCTGCACCGCGACGCAGGCCGTCACCGTCACCAAGACGAACGTGACCGTGCCGAGCCAGAGCGGCAGCCTGACGTATTCTGGCAGCTCTCAAAGCCCGGCGTGGTACAACTACGATACGGCAAAGATGACGCTCGGCGGCACGACCAGCGGCACGAACGCCGGCACATACAGCGCAAAATTTACGCTGAAAGATACGGCGCTCTACCAGTGGGCAGACGGCACGACGGCGCCGAAAACTGTCTCGTGGAAGATCGGCAAAGCGGATGGCTCGCTGACGCTCAGCAAGACCACGATTACGCTGGAGGATGGAAAGCTGACGGATTCTTTCACCGTGACGCGGCTCGGCACAGGTACGATCTCTGTTTCGTCCAACCATCCGGAGATTGCCACAGCCTCGCTTTCCGGAAACGTCGTGACTGTGACGAGCGTGGACGAAAACTCCGGTACGGTTACGATTACAGTTTCCGTCGCCAGCGACACAAACTACAACGCGCCCGCGAACAAGACCTGCACGGTATCGTGCGTGTTCGTGACGATCTTCGGTGTCTGCTGGACGTACAGCAATTCCTCGACGGCGCTCTCCCGTTTGACGCCGAGCAACGACCCGAACGGCTACGTCAATGCCGCCGTGTCTTCGGAGCCGAGCGCGGCCATCGGCACAGGCGCTGGCAGCTCGCCGTTTGATGATTTCATGCCGTGGCAGGGCATGGAAGAATACAACATCATCAACGGCGCTGTGTCGTACAAAAAGGGACAGTCCGGATTCTCCCGCACGTCCTACGATACGATGGTCTTTATCCCTGAGTTTTACTACAAGATCGTCTATAACAGCAGCCAGAGCAAGATCTATTACTACGTTGCAAACGCGCCGTTCACCGGCTTTTCCAAGCACCCCGGTTCTGGCCGCTATGTTGGTCGCTACAACACGATTGCCAGCTACTACTCTAAGTCTGGCGCGAATCCGTTGACGAACATCACACGCGCCACGGCCCGCACAAATTCCCGGAACAAGGGCAGCAAGTGGCAGCAGTACGATTATGCGTCGTGGTGCGCGGTCTGGCTGCTCTATCTCGTCGAGTATGCAAACTGGGATAGCCAGAGCAAAATCGGCAACGGTATCGTCGGCAATTCCTCGCTGCAGAAGACGGGCACGACGGACAGCATGACCTACCACACCGGCACGGTCGCTTCTGCCAGAACGGGCTATGGCGGCGTACAGTACCGCGGCATTGAAAACCCGTGGGGCAATATCTATGACTGGATTGACGGCATCAATTTCAACAGCCGTGCAGCTTACATCTGTACCGACCCGTCGAAATATGCGGATGACACGTCCACCAACTACACGTCGGCGGGACTTAGCCTGCCAGGCAGTGGCAATATCAAAACGCTCGGAAACTGCACGGCCCTCCCATGGGCATTTATTCCGACGGGAACCGGTGGCAGCGGCACGACCTACGTGCCCGACTACGTGTGCTCGTATTCTGGCTGGTGTGTTCTCTGCGTCGGCGGCTTCTACTGGCATGATGCTGCGAGCTGCGGCCTGTTCTTTTTCTTTGGCAGCTACGGTTCGTCCTTCGCGTCCTCGTACATCGGCGCGCGCCTCCTTTACGTCCCCTAATGGGGGACCGGGGGCCGCAGCCCCCGTGGGCTTCCGTTTTCAGAGCGGCACGTTTTACGCTCTGGCGCGGTAGCGCCATTCCCTATATATCCGCGCGAAGCGCGGCGCGTATATTTTTTCAAAATAACGCATTTCGTTATTTTCTCCCGTTTTCAGACCTTCTCAGCGCATAGACAGTATAATTCTCGACGGGATTGTCTGCGCAGCTTGTGCGGTGCTTTGGGCTTCACGTGAACTCGAATTCTGGCTGGTGTGTTCTCTGCGTCGGCGGCTACTACAGGAATGATGCTGCGAACTGCGGCCTGTTCTTTTTCAATGGCAACTACAATTCGTCCAACGCGAACTCGAACATCGGCGCGCGCCTACTTGTTTGTATGCTCCATTTTTTGCGCAGGCTCTCCCTCACCGCTTGGTGGAAATATTGCCGCTACAGGACGGGCTCTAGTACGGCCGAAAGGTATCTGGAAAGACCCCGATGGCAAACAAGGAGCGAGGCAAATGCCAAAAAGAAAAGGATTCCTGTATGAATGGATGTGTGACAAAGAACACATCCGCGAAGCCATTGTATTTGGCGCGAAAGACAAACACGATCGGCGCGACGTAAGACGGGTGCTGGCCGACGTGGACGGCTTCTCCGATCTCCTTACGCGTGAAAACGCCACAGCGCATTTCACCGCATCCTGCTGGATCGTGAATCCGGACAGGACGAAGGTGCTCATGGCCTATCACAATCTCTATCAGTCCTGGGCCTGGCTCGGTGGCCATGCCGACGGGGAATCAGACCTTCTTTCCGTCGCGCTGCGCGAAGCGAACGAGGAATCCGGCGTGCTGGCCGTGCCTGTCTCCCCGGAAATTTTCTCGCTCGAAATCTTGCACGTCGCGCCGCATGTCAAGCGCGGGAAATTCGTCTGCGCACATCTGCATCTGAACGCGACGTATCTGCTGGAGGCTGATGACAAGGCTCCTCTCCGCTGCAAGCCAGATGAAAACAGCGCTGTGCGCTGGCTCTCGGTGCAGGACGTTCTGCCGTCCGTTTCCGAGCCCGCCATGTGCCCAGTCTATCAGAAGCTGATAGAAAAAGCTTCCCGTCAGGTCTGCGCAGTATGAAAAAAGCAAGGCTCCCCTGCCTCGTTTTCGGCGCAGGGGAGTTTCTGTTTTTCAAATTTCTGTTTTTTTATAAGCGGAATTATCTGTGATACATTGAACGCCCCGGCATGCTGTGCATGCCGGGGCGTTTTGCATATAAAGCAGATCAATGGAAGAAGAGAAAGTAGCAGCCAAACGCAATGCCAAGCAGAACCAAAATTGCGACCGGCAGGATCACCAGCATGGCAGACAGGATCATCGCAAGCAAGTCCTTCTTGCTGACGGCATCCTTGTCCTCCTCCGTCGGCTTTTTCTGCTCCGCCGCTTCATTCCGCTCCTTCTGATAGCGCATCGCGCGGTCTACTCTCTTCTGGAACAGCATCGGCTTACTCCTTCACCTCAAGCTTGTGGTGGCAGGCGACGAAGTGGTTTGGACGAACCTCTTCCCACTCCGGAACGACCTGCGTGCAGATCTCCGTGCAATATTTGCAGCGCGTATGGAACTTGCAGCCCTTCGGCGGATTCACCGGGCTGGGGATGTCGCCCTCAAGGATCGACAACTCCTTCGCGCCGACGGTATCCGTGGTCGGGATCGCGTTGAGCAGTGCCTCGGTGTACGGATGGATGGGGTGATGGAAGATCTCGTCAGCCGCTGCCAACTCGACCATCGTGCCGAGGTACATGACGCCGACGCGGTCGGAGATGTACTTGACGACGGACAGGTCGTGCGTGATGAACATGTAGGTCAGATTCTGCTGTTCCTTCAGATCGAGCAGCAGGTTGATGATCTGCGCCTGAATGGACACGTCCAGCGCGGAGACAGCCTCATCGCAGACGACGAACTTCGGTCTCGTGGCAAGCGCGCGGGCAATGCCGATACGCTGCCGCTGGCCGCCGGAGAACTGGTGCGGGAAGCGGTGCAGGAAGTACGGTGCAAGGCCGCAGTCGTCCATGATCTTCAGGACCATCTCCTGCATACGGGCGTCCTTTTTCTTGATCATGTTGTGCGCCTGCATGCCTTCGCTGATAATCTGGCCGACGCTCATGCGCGGGTTCAGCGAGGAATACGGATCCTGGAAAATCAGCTGCATGTCGCGGCGCAGGCGGCGCATCTCGTTATACTCGAGTCTGGCAAGGTCGATGCCGTCGTCGCGGTAGGCTTCGTACTTCTGGAATTCGGGGTCGTTTGCATACGGGGCGCGCAGCGCCTCAATCTCTTTGCGGCCAGCGTTAAGCTGCGCGCGCAGAGCAGCAATCTGGTCGTCACACTGCTTCAGCTTTTCCTGCGCTCTTTGCAGCTGGCCGTCCTTGGCAGACTTGCCCGCTTTCTCAGCAGTTTTCTTCGCATATTCCGCGTCGTCTACGTCTACCTGCAGTTCCTGCCGCTTTTCCTCCATGGAGGACAGATTGTGCGCAATGGCGTAATCCTTGGAATAGGCCGCAATCACGGGATCGAGATTATCAACCACGAGGAAGCCGCCGACGATCTTTGTGATATCCAGCAACGCATCCTCTGCCAGCTTGCGGGCAGCGTCGAGTTCGCCGTGCTTGGCGTACTGCTCCTTCTCGGAGAGCTTGGCGTATTCTGCTTCAAGCTTGTCGCGCTTCTGCTCCAGCTCGCGGAGCTTCATGCGGCGGGCTTTGAGGTTTTTAACGGTATCGATGACGTACTTCGGCGCCAGATCGTCAAGGGACCGGCCGTAGTACATGGTACGGCCATAGGTCTGGTGATACAGCTGAAGAATCGTGCGGCCAAGGGTGGACTTGCCGCAGCCGGACTCGCCGACAAGGCCGAACGTTTCGCCCTCGTAGATATCCAGCGTAATGCCGTCGTTAGCCTTGACGAAACGGCCGCCCTTCAGGGGGAAATACTGCTTCAGGTTGCTGATGCGAAGCAGAACCTTCTTGTCATTATTTTGCATGTCTGTCCTCCTTCTTCGCGTAGAAGCAGCGAACCTGCTGGGTGTCGGAGACGTGGATCAGTTCCGGCTCCTCCTCCAGACAGCGCTCAGTCGCGTACTTGCAGCGCGGGGCGAATTTGCAGCCCTTGGGCAGATCCAGCGGGTGCGGAACCGCGCCGGGGATCGCTTCAAGCCGTTCGTCGCTGGGGGTATCCAGACGCGGGATGGAGAGCATCAGGCCCTCGGTATAGGGATGGGAATACTCGTTTTTGTGGAAGATCGTCTCGGCGGGCGCGTATTCGACGACCTGGCCGCAGTACATGACCGCGACATTGTCGGCCATCTGGTTGATAACGCCGAGATCGTGCGTGATGAACAGAACGGCGGTGCCGTTTTTCTCACGCAGCTCGTTCATCAGCTTCAAAATCTGCGCCTGAATCGTCACGTCCAGCGCTGTCGTCGGCTCGTCGGCGATCAGCAGCTTCGGCTTGCAGGCCAGCGCCATGGCGATCATGACGCGCTGCCGCATACCGCCGGACAGCTGGTGCGGATACTGCTTGGCGACGACCTCGGGGTTCGGGATCTTGACGTCGGACAGCAGCTCAACCGCTTTCTCGGCAGCCTGCTTTTTGTTCATGCCCTGATGGATCATGAGCGGCTCGGAGATCTGACGGCTGACGGTGAAGACCGGGTTCAGACTCGTCATCGGCTCCTGGAAGATCACGGAGATCTCGTTGCCGCGGATCTTGTACATTTCGTTCATCGACAGCTTGGTCAGATCCTGGCCGTTGAAGAGGATCTCGCCGGAGTCGATATAGCCGTTGCCGTCGAGCAGGCGGAGAATGCTCATGGCCGAGACGCTCTTGCCGGAACCGGATTCGCCGACAACGCCGAGGACCTTGCCCGCGTCAAGCGAATAGCTGACGCCGTTGACCGCCTTGACCGTGCCGCGCTTGGTTGCGAAGAAAGTCTTCAGGTTTTTTAATTCAAGTAATGCCACAACAACCCCTCCTTATCGCTCAGCGGACTTGGGATCGACTGCATCACGCAGCGCATCACCGACGAGGTTGATGCAGATCGTGCAGATGCCGAAGATCGCAGCCGGGAATACCCAGCGCCACCAGTACTGCTGGATGACGATGGAGTTGTTCGCGCCGGTGAGCATATTGCCCCAGGTCGGCGTGGGCGGCGCAATGCCGAAGCCCATGTAGGACAGCGAGGACTCGGTGAGCATGCAGGTTGCGAAGCTCAGCGTCGCGTTGACCAGAATAAGACTCATGACATTGGGGATGATGTGATGGAAGATGATCGACTTTTCGCGCACGCCGAGAGCCTTGGCCGCCGTAACATACTCCTGCTCGCGCTGCGAGAAGATCTGCGCGCGGATCAAATGGCAGATGCCCGGCCAAGACAGAACGCCAAGCACGACCATGATGAGGTACATACGCTGCTCAGGCGTGATACGGGTGCCGATAATGGCGGATAGGATCATGGCGAAGGGCAGGAACGGCAGGCCGCCGACGATCTCGGAGATACGCATGATGATGTTGTCGACCCAGCCGCCAAAATAACCGGCCAGTCCGCCGAGGATGATGCCAATAATGAGCTGGATGATGACGGAGATGGCGCCGACGGTCATGGTGACCTTGCCGCCGTTGATGATGCGGTTGAACACGTCGCGTCCCAGATCATCCGTACCGCAGACATAACCCTTCAGGCCCCACGTTTCAACGTCGCCGTCAACTGTGACTGCATAGTTCTGATAGAATCCCGCATAAACGGTGACGATCTCCTTGTCATTGAAAGAGGCCGGGACGGAGGCCTGCCCGTGGGTGTTGTCGCCCCAGGAGATGACCTCGCCGTCGTCCATCAGAGCCGTGAAGTGATAGCGGCCGCCGTAGAGTTCGACAGGCTTGCTCTCAAATGCAGGAACGTTTTTTTCGCCGTTGGTGCAGGTGCCCCAGACGACGACGGTGCCGTCTTCCTTGACCGCCGCAACCGCGTTGCTGGACGCTGCGATGTCAACGACGCCGGAATCCAGTCCGTCCGGGATGCGGACAAGGGCATTGTCCTTCTGGAAGCCGGCATAAACGGCTGCGCCGTCCTTCGTCAGAGCGATGTACGCGCGGGCCGTCAGGGCGACCTTTTCAATGTTGCCCTGATACTCTTTTTTGATCTTGATGTCGGCCTGATTGCCGTTGCCCCAGAGGAACAGTTCACCGTCTTCGGTGACAGCCGCGGAGAACTGGTTGCTGGCCTCGATCTGCTTGATGCCGAGGTTCTTGCCGTAGGCGGCAGCCATCTGGAGCTTGTCGGGAAGCATATCCTGGCCGAGACGGCGGTTGCCCCAGACATAGATCGCGCCGTTTTCGTCGAGCGCGACGATATGGTCATAGCCTGCCGCGACGTTGACGATCTTGGCGTTCTGAACTTCCTCGGGGATGTTCTTCAGATCGATGGTTTCTGTAATCTTGGTATAGCCCCAGGTATAGACGTTGCCGTCGGTGTCAACGCCGACGCCGTAGGTCGTGCCGGGAGAGATATCTGCGACCTTATGCTTCATACCGTCGGGAATGGACATCATGTTCATTCCGGGCGGAACATTCAGCTGCGTATTGTCCTGATAGGACAGATCAAGCGTATAGAACTTCGGGCCGATCATGACCAGCAGGAAAATCAGAAGGAACACGATCAGACCGATCATGCCGAGCCGGTTATGCAGGAAATTCTTGAGGATCAGACGGCCGGGGCTTTGCAGCTGTTCTTCCGTCATGAAGTCGGTGACCTTGTTGCGGTTGCCGAACAGACGGGTAAAGAGGGTCGATTTTTTCTTTTTTTCCATGTTTCTTCTCCCCCTTTACTTATTGACACGCACGCGCGGGTCAACGATGCCGTAGCTGAGGTCGGTGATCAGCTGGCCGACGAGCGCGATGAGCACATAGAACATCTGAATCGCCAGTGCAAGTTCAAAGTCGTTGTTCATCAGGCCCTGATAGTACAGCTGGCCCATACCGTTGAGCGCGAACATCTGCTCAATGATCAGAGAACCGGAGAAGATGCTGATGAACCAGCCAATGAGGACGGTAATGACCGGCAGCAGCGCGTTGCGCCATGCGTGGGAATAGACGACAACCTTTTCGCGCAGGCCTTTGGCACGGGCGGTGCGGATATAGTCCATGCTGAGCGCTTCGATCATGGCGGCGCGGACATAGCGGGTCATGCCGCCGAGCGAGCCGACCGTCATAACGAGCACCGGCAGCGTCATATAGTAGACCTTGTCGAGGAACGCACGGAAGCCGGTAAAGTTATTGCCCGGCGTCTGCATTCCGAAAACCGGCAGCCAGCGGAGCGTGACCGCGAACAGCCAGATAAAAATCAGTGCAATGATGTAGACTGGAATCGAGTAGCCCACAATGGACAGCACCTGCACGGCGTTGTCTGATTTGCTGCGCTTATGCACGGCACAGTAGATGCCAAGCGGGATCGTGATCGCCAGCGCAACAAGCGTTGAGAAAATGTTGATGTAGATCGTGTTGAGCATTCTTGACGGCAGAACATTGGCAACATCCGTCTTGTAGATCTGGGAGTAGCCGAAGTTGCCCTGCAGCATGCCGTTGAGTTCGCCGTTGACGTCCGGCCAGAAGCCGATCCAGCGCAGATAGCGCACGATCAGCGGGTCGTCGAGGCCCATCTGATGGCGCAGCATCTGATAGCGCTGCTCATACTCCTCCGGCTTGAGCGTCGTTTTCATCGGCTCGAGCTGGGCGCGGGCCGGGTCGGTCGGTATCAGGTTGTAGATGGAATACATCAGAAGCGAAACAAGCAGAAATACAATTACCATGTATACCAGTCGCTTGAGTACATATTTCGTCATCCGCATACCCTCCTTTTCTCTTGTATTTGCTCCGAAAAGGAGCGCAAAGATCTGTATATGAAACCAAAATGGTTATTTCTCAAAAGGAATATGCTACACTAAAGAAGAAAAGATGCGTTAAAGATGCCGGAAGCGACGGGGCGGTTTGTGCCGCCCCGTCGCTGGGAAGCAAGGGGAAGGATCGCTATTATTCGGCGCCCTCGATGGAAGCGTAGACAATCGCCTTCTGGAAATCCCACAGGCTGGACTCGTTGTAGTTCTTCAGCCAGGACGGGAAGAAGGTGTGATAGTCGTTGCAGTACAGAGGAATCTCAGGCAGCAGCTCGTTCCAGCGGACGATGAACTTCTGGAAGTAATCCAGGTAGGTCGCGTCGTCGCCAGGAGCGGACTTGTAAACCATGTCCATGGACAGGTCGTCGAGTTCCTTGTCGTAGATGTAGTTCTGGTTGTAGCCCATCTTGACGTAGTCGGACTCGGGATCGGAAGCGAAGTTGTAGGCATAGTCATAGACATCGGCAAAACCGGTGGCCAGGTTGAACATGCCATAGGTGAACACGCCGTACTGATCGCCGACGGAGGTATCGCGGTAGATCCAGTTCAGCAGTTCGGAGAAGGTCATGGTGACCTGCTCGATCTGCATGCCGGCGTCAGCAGTCTGCTTGCCGTTGGAGAGCATGGTAGCCAGCAGAGCGGAAACGGGGTTGTTCTCGGAGGAAGCCCACATGATGTGCAGAGGCATCAGGATGCGGCCGTCCGCCAGAGTAACGTTCAGAGCGTAGTCGCCGGCTTCTTCAGCGGTGACTTCCTTGTAACGCAGGCCGGTGCCGGAATACTCGTTGCCTTCGGCATCCAGCGTCCAGCCGTCAGCCTCGAGGACTTCAACAGCCTTAGCCGGGTCATAGGAGTAGTTGTTCAGGTTGTCGTTGAAGAATTCTTCGGAATCCTGATACATCCACTGTGCGGTGGAGTACGGGCCATGAACGACAGAGCCGTAGCCGCCGGTGAAGGTGGTAGCGAACTCTTCGCGGTCAAGCAGGTATGCAACAGCCTGACGAACAGCCTGGAACTGGGTGGGGCCGCCGTCGCACTGGAACATGATCTTGCCGTAGCCGTTACGGGTGTAGTGGCAGTAGTTGAACTCGCCGGTTTCAGCCATGTCGAGGGCAGCGTTGATCTGGTCACCGTCGGACAGCTGGGACAGGAAGTTGATCTCGCCGGTCTTGAAGGCGTCCATCATGGTGTCGTCTTCAGCCTTGACGACAACAATCGTCTGGATGGAAGGCTTCTGGCCCTCAAAGTTGCCTGCGTAGTTGGGGTTGATCTCAAGCGTAGCGGTCAGAGCGCCGGTGTCGAGGCTCTTGATCATGTACGGGCCGGCAGAAACGCGGTCAGCGTACACATAGCGGGAAGCGTTGATCTCATCGGCAACCAGCTCGCCGCCGTCGAGGTATGCGCCGTTGCCGTCGTCCTTGACGGTCAGAGCAGCGGAAGCATACATCGGCAGGTACAGAGGAGACAGGGAAGCGTAGCTGAACGCATAGTAATAATTGGCGTAGTCAGCTGCGATCTGGATGGAGTAGGTATAGGGATCCAGCAGGCGGACGCCGGCCAGCTCCTTGGTCTCGCCGTTCTGGTACTCGGGACCGCCGAAAACGGAGTTGGCGGTGACGGTCGCGCCGGCTTCCTTCGTGGCCGGGGACAGCTGGACCAGAGCGTAGGCGACATAGTCAGCAGCGGTGATGGGCTCGCCGTTGTTGTAGGTCAGGCCTTCGTTGATCTTGACGGTGAAGGTGATGGTGCCGTCGTCGTTCTTGGTCTCGTCGATGGAGGCAGCCGTGGTCTGGTTCATGACCATCTGACCGAACTGATCGAAAATGACGGTGTCATAGTCGTTGATCAGGTCGCGGACGGCCTTGTCGCTGGCGTTGTTGGTCCACCATGCGTTGCCGAGGTCACCGGAAATTTCGGTGGAGCTGCCGTAGATGACCTTGTTCTCACGGGTCTCGACGGGAGTCGCATCTTCAGCCGGGGTGTTGTCTTCGGCGGGAGTGTTGGTGTCTTCAGCGGGGGTGTTGGTGTCGCTGGGAGTGGTCTCAGCGGGCTTTTCGGCGTTGTTTGCGCAGCCGGCGAACATGGCAGCGACCATGACGACGACGAGAAGCAGCGCGAAGAGCTTCTTCAGATTCTTTTTCATCTTAATCCTCCTGTTTTAATTTATAATTTACTGTGTTTGATCCACAGAAAATTATCGCTGTTTTTGATATTTGTCCGTCTCCGACGGTCATCTGGCCGCACGCCGGATACAATATAATATCTGTAATTTATTATAGCATATTCGTGGTCTGGAATCAACTAAAATGATTTTTTTCCACCTGAAAAATTGTCTTTTGCTGTACTTTTCCATGCCGCAGTCCGCCGCATTTTCTCCGCAGCGCGCATCGTTTCTTTTTCATGCCTGCGTTCTATTTTTCTACGGAACAGCGGCATTTTCTTTTCTTTTTTGAAGCATCGTCGGCATTTTTCACAATTATCGCTTGCCGTTTTTGTGCGTTCATCCAGTTGTATCTGACGCTGCGCACAGAATTTTCTCTGCATTCTATACAGAACATCAGATTTTTCGTCCGCCATTTTTTATTTCTGCGGTTCCGCTCATGCGCGGGGCAGAAGGAAATGCAGCAGTCCCCTGCCGGGTCTGCACCCGTCAGGGGACTGCAATTTATTCGTCGGTTTCCGGGTCCGGCTGCTCGAAGCTGCTGTCCATGAGTGCCTGTTCAAGCTGCCGGGCGTGGTCAAGTTCGGAATACGGGACAAAGAAGTCCGTCCGGGTGCCGACCTCGCCGGTATAGGCCGCGGTGCGCGGACTCCACTGGCGGATGATGACGGGGATATGGTCGTCTTCGAGAATGCCGTGCAGCATCTCGGCCCACGGGGAGCATTTGTTGCCGATGAAGCAGTAATCATCCGGCTTCGGCCCGCGCGTAAGTCTGCTGCCGCAGAACGCGCAGGTGTTTTCCTCATTCAGCAGATAACAGTTTTCACAGTAAAACATAACGCAGCCCCTTTCCGGCGCTTATTTCCGCGCCCGCAGTTCCCGGCGTTCCTTTTTTGTTTTACAGAAGTGCTCCAGCACAGGGATAAACAGGAAGCAGGTAAACGCCGCCGTAAAGCCGCCGTTGTACAGGCAGAACGCGCCGTGCAGCAGCGGGACGCAGGTGACGAACGTGTAATGGATCATGCCGAATACGACGCCTGCCAGCCAGCCGTAGACGCCCGTGACGGGAGACAGGCCGTTTGCGAAGCAAAGGCCGATGACAATGGCCTGCGCGTTCGCCATAAGCGTATGCTCCGCACCGGTGAGGCCGCAGCCGAACTCCGCGATGTAGCTTGCCGCGACATAGCCCACCATGATCGGCCAGACATTGGCCGGGTGGCTGCCCTTATAGCAGCAGCAGACCATACAGAACACGCAGCCCAGCGTCGCGGCGTTCCACTTCGCGCCGATGAGCAGATAGTACAGGACGATAAACAGACCGTAGACGCCGAAGTTCAGGATCGCCGCGCCGGAGCCGTATTTTGTGCCGTAGTCAACGTTGTAGCCGGAGTCGCGCAGAAGACGGCCGTATTCCTTCCCGCCGCCGAGCGCAAGGCCCCAAATAATGGCCAGCAAGAACACTACCAGACAGAAGCCGATGCTGAGAGGCAGGAAACTGTCTGCCAGACCGACGTTTTCCGACGCGGGAGGCGCGGATGTGAAGATCTTATACAGAAGCGAGCGCAGGAAGAACGCAATCAGGCCGATGGGCACAGCCGCGTTATAGAGGTCGTAGCCCTTGTGCATCTGCGGGCTGTGCGGCAGAACAGCAGGAAAAATAAAACCGATAAAAATGCCGACGGCCAGCGCAAGAACGATACCGAGGCCCGTAAAGCCGTGCCACGCTTCGCCAGGATAGCGGAAGAGCATTTCCGTGATGAGCGGAGCCAGACCCGTGGAAAACAGGAAGGCATTCGCCATGGCGCCGGGCTTTTTCTTCATGACGAGGCAATAGAGCAGAACGCCTGCGAACGAGAACCAGATGTTGAGGATCGTCGTGCCCCAGAAGCAGAAGCCCGCCGTCAGGAAAAACGCGAGGACGGACACGCCGTCCGGCTTGCTGCCGGGCAGGCAGTAAATTCCGAGACACACGGCGCAGACCAGCGCAACATTCAAAAACGTTCCGCCAAAGCCGCCGTAGCTGCTGTCAAAATAACTCTTGACGGTCTGACCAGACTGCGTGCAGATGCGGCCGAGGCCCGCAAACATGTCGGAGGCCGACTCGTGGTACAAAGCAGCACTGACGACCGCGGCCAGCAGGCACAGCAGCGTGAACCCGGCAAACAGCCAGCGGATGGCAGTCTGCGGCTGCCTGAATTTTTCTTTCATACTTCCACTCTCCCTTCAGAAAACTGCCGCCGGAAAACCGGCGGCAGCGCGGTAAAACGTTTTACAGCGTGCGCTCGGCAGCCTCGACCACATGGCCGATAAGCACAGAGGTCGTGACGGAGCCGACACCGCCGGGAACCGGCGTGATCGCGCCGACAATCGGCTCAACCTCGGAGAACACGGCGTCGCCCGCGATGGCACCCTTGCCGCCCTTGGAGTTGATCTTCTCGGGGTCCCAGTTGATGGACACGTCGATGACGATCTGGCCTTCGGAGACGTAGTCCTTTGTCAGACTGTTCAGGACGCCTGCGGCGGAGACAAGAATGTCCGCCTTGCGGGCGATCCCGGCTACGTCAACGGTCTTGGTGTGGCAGACGGTGACGGTGGCGTTCTTGGCCATGAGCATCATCGCGGCAGGCTTGCCGACGACGAGGGAACGGCCGATGACAACCGCATTCTTGCCCTTGCAGTCAATGCCGTAGTAATCCAGAATTTCCATGCAGGCCTGCGGGGTGCAGGGGGCGAACCCCAGCTTCTTACCGGTGAAGACGCCGGCATTGGAGAGGTCCGTCATGCAGTCCACGTCCTTGCAGGCGGCCAGATGGTTGCAGATCTCATCCTGATCGGCCTTCAGATGCTTCGGCAGGGGCCGGAACATGAGGCAGCCGTGGATAGAATCGTCAGCGTTGATTGCCTCAATCTGCGCGATGAGCGCTTCCTTCGTCACGTCCTCAGGCAGGACGAACTTCTGCACCTCCACGCCGATGAGTTCCGCGCGGGCAGTCGCGCCCTTTTCATAGGACAGGTCGGAGGGGTTCTCACCGCAGCGGACGATCGCCAGCTTCGGGCTGACGCCCTTTTCTTTCAGAGCCGCGACGCGCGCCTGAAGCTTTTCGTTCATCGCAGCGGTAACTTCTTTGCCAAGCAGTAACTTTGCCATACTTTTCTCCTTCTTATTTAAAGAAACCGGCCTTGACCGTCTCGAAGATCTCGTCGGCCATCTTGCCGTATTTATCCAGCATACCAAGGCACTTGGCGTTCATTTCTTCGGCCAGCGCACGGTTCTGGAGCGTTTTGGTATTGATAAAAACGTTGAGCGACGCCGCCTGCAGCGCGGACTTCACAATCGCTGCGCCGCAGCCTGCGTCGGAAACAGCCAGTCGGGAGCCTTTGGCGGCGAAAACAGAGATTGCTTCAATGGATTCGCAGCACAGTTCCATGATGTGCATCGGAACCTGGCAGGCCGTGATCGTAGCCTTTTCCATGATCTCCGGGCGGCTGGGGTCGTCCTTGGGGATGCCGTAGGCCTTGGACAGAGGGATAAAGCCCTCCGCGTCGGCAGGAACCTGATCAAGAAGTTCGGTCTGCAGCTTGTCGCATTTTTCCTTCAGTGCAATAATTTCGGCTTCTACGTCGGCGTATTTCTTCTTGCCGACGGTCAGCGAACCGACCATATTGCCGAGCGCCGTGCCGAGCGCGGCCACGAGCGCGGACGCGCCGCCGCCGCCGGGAGCCGGCTCACTCGAGGCCAGAACCGTGACGAATTCACGGCAGGATTTTGTCGTATAATCCATGATAACTCCTTATTTTCAGCAAGGCAGGCGGCGGATATCCGCCGCCTGCCGGGTGTCGTGGTGTTTATAAGTCTGACTTCCGAATCAGAACAGGCCGGAGACCTTGCCCGTCTCGGTATCGACGTCGATGCGGCGGTAGGCCGGGTTCGCGGCGGTGCCGGGCATCATGGAGATGGTGCCTGCCATCGGGCAGAGGAACTTCGCGCCGCCGTACTCCAGGATGTCGCGGATGGCGAGCCGCCAGCCGGTGGGAACGCCCTTCTTGGTCGGGTCGTCGGACAGGGACAGATGGGTCTTGACCATCATGGTGCAGTAATCCTTGTACTTCGGGTCAGACTCGAAGCGCTCGGCCTTCTGCACAGCCAGAGGTGCCCAGTCAACGCCGTCGGCGCCGTAGACTTCCTTGGCAATCAGTTCCACGCGCTGACGCAGCGGCATTTCAAGATCGTACAGGAACTTGATGTTGACCGGCTCTTCGCAGGCTTCGACGACGGCCTTGGCCAGTTCGATTGCACCTTCGCCGCCATAACGCCAGTGGTTGGACTCCGCGCAGCGGACGCCGTGCTCTTTGCAGAGTTTCTTCAGCAGGGCGATTTCCGCGTCGGTATCGGTGTAGAAGCGGTTGATGCAGACGACCGGGTTGATGCCGGACTTCTTGATGGTGTTCACATGATGGAACAGGTTGCAGGTGCCCTTTTCCAGGAGCTCGAGGTTCTCCTCGGTGTATTCCTTCGGCAGAGGTGCGCCCGGGGTGACCTTCGGGCCGCCGCCGTGCATCTTAAGCGCACGGACAGTTGCGACCAGAACGGAGACGTTCGGGGTCAGGCCGGACAGACGGGTCTTGACGTTCCAGAACTTCTCGAAGCCGATGTCGGCAGCGAAGCCGGACTCGGTGACATGGTAGTCGAACAGCTTGAGAGCCAGACGGTCAGCAATAACGGAGGACTGGCCGATGGCAATGTTGGCGAACGGGCCGGCATGAACGAGAACCGGCTGATGCTCGACAGAGTAGCACATGGTGGGGTTGATGGTGTTGCGCATCCACGCGGTCATCGCGCCTGCAACCTCGAGATCGTCACAGGTGACGGGTTCGCCGCTGCGGGAGTAAGCGACGACAATCTTGCCGATGCGCTCACGCAGATCCTTGAGGTCACGGGCGACAGCCAGAATCGCCATCAACTCGGAGCCGACGGCAATGCCGAACTTGGACTCCATCATGAAGCCGTCCAGACGGCCGCCGATGCCGATGATGATGTTGCGCAGGCCCTGCGCGCAGAAGTCCATGACCCAGCCCATCTCGACGCGCTTCGGGTCAATGTCGAGGCGCTTGAGGCCCTTCTTGGCCAGCCACTCGTCATTGTTGTTGCGCTCATGCTGCATACGCGCGTTCAGGGCAACCATCGCCAGGTTGTGCGCGTTCATGATATCGTTGATATCGCCGGTCAGGCCGAGAGAGAACTCGGTCATCGGCATCAGAAGGGCGTTGCCGCCGCCGGCCGCAGTGCCCTTGACGTTCATGGTCGGGCCGCCGGAGGGCTGACGCAGTGCGCCGCCGACGTTCAGGCCCAGTTTGCCGAGGCCTTCGATCAGGCCCAGAGAAACAGTGGACTTGCCTTCGCCGAACGGAGTCGGGGTAATGGCGGTGACTTCGATGAACTTGCCGTCGGGCTTATCCTTCAGGCGCTTCATGACCTTAATGAAGTCGATCTTCGGGGTCTTGCCGTAGGGGATGATCTCCTCGGGCAGCAGGCCGAGTTTCTCACGGAAATAATCGACGGAGGGCAGATTCTTTTCTGCTTCCTCTGCGATCTGCCAATCCTTGTACACAGTCGGGTCGAGCGTGACGCGGCCGGTCTTCGGGTCTACATACTTGCCGTCCTTGAATTCGATTGCCATATAATTGTATCCTCCTTGCAGGCGCGGGGCCTTAACTATCCCGTTGCCTGGTATTTTCGGCGCTGCGTGTCCAGTCGTGCGCAGGTTCCGGCGCCATGTCTGTAATCGATATTGTTTTATCGGTTACGCAAAAAGTTTACCACGAACGCCCCCGGAAGTCAATCATTCCTGCGCGCCGCAGGCGTGGAAAAAAGCACGAATTTTCCATATCAGAATTGTCATATTTGCCATATTAGAAATATGATACTTAATTTGCGATACACAAGCATATCAAAAAAGGCATAGCTTAACGCCCATATTGTATAAAAACCCGGCCGCGAGGGCCGGGTTTTGCAGAAAAGCTGTTATTCGCCGCGCAGCGCTTTGATATCGTCGCCGCGCAGATACTTGCGCATGGGCTTGGACAGAATCGCAAGGATTGCAAGGCAGAGAATCAGGTCGATGAGCACATAGCTGCCGTTGTAAACAGCGGAATAGAGCCACGGGTTCGTATAGATGGAGTTGAACAGTTCGGTCGGCTCGTTGATGCGGTAGATCGTGACGCCGCTGATGAAATGAACGAGAAAGCGGCAGACGCACGCAACCGTTGCACCGATGTACAGGCCGCCCTTCATCTTCCTGAAGAACGTCGCAACGCCAAGCACCGTGAATGCCAGCACATAGTCAAGCAGCATCGACGTCGGTCCCCATGCGTAAGCGCCGTCAAAGATCAGCTGGAGCAGACCGTAGGCAAACGCGGCAAGGAAGCTGTGCTTCCAGTCCCAGCGGAAGAAATAGATGAACAGCGGCAGCATGCCGATGCAGACACTTCCGCCCTGCGGCAGTTCCATCAGCTTGACATAACTCAGCGCCGTCGCCAGCGCAACCATGATCGCGCCCTCGCAGAGCGCGTACACCTTGGATTTCTTCATAAAAAATCCCTCCGAAAATAAAAAAGTACCGCACACAACCGGATTTTGGTGTCGTGCAGTACGCAGCATATCGATAGAACTCTCATATACGAAGCAGCTTCCTACGCCGGCATTACCCGGATCAGGTTTAAGGGACATGCAAAAACGCAATCTCAGCCGGTCGCCCAGCGCCCCTGTGTTCGATTGTCTGTGGTCTGAACGTATTATAGCGTCTGACCGCGAAGCCGTCAAGAAAAATTTAAGAACTGCGGCCTCTTGCTTTTTTCCGGGAAACCGTTATTATATAGTATGGCTGACTTTCATTCAGGAGGTTTTCTTGCATGACAAAGACCGCTTCCCGGGCGCCTGATCTGCTGCACGGCCCTGTTTTCTCAAATATGACCCGCTTTTTCCTGCCGATCATGCTGGGTTCTCTTCTCCAGCAGCTGTATTCCATGGTCGATGCCGTCGTGCTCGGCCGTCTGGTCGGAAAGACGGCGCTGGCCGCCGTCGGCGGCTCGGATCTGGTCATCATCAATCTGGTCGTAGGCTTTTTTGTCGGCCTGTCCTCCGGCGCCTGTGTCGTCGTCTCGCAGCATTACGGCGCAGGTGAGCGCGATATGGTCCGGAAATCCGTCCATACGGCGATTTTATTCTCCGTCGTGATCGGCGCCGTTATGACAGCGCTGGGCATTGGGATGGCCCGGCCTGTACTCGTCCTGCTCGACCCGCCCGCCGACACGCTGGCCGATTCCATTGTCTATCTGCAATGGTATTTTGCCGGTATGATTCCCTCCATGGTCTATAACATGGGCGCTGGCATTCTGCGCGCAGTGGGCGATTCCAAGCGCCCTCTCTACTTCCTCATCGTCTGCGCGCTTGCCAACACAGGACTGGATCTTCTGTTCGTGGCTGTTTTCGGTCTCGGGACGGCAGGCGCAGCCATGGCGACCAGCCTGTCGCAGCTGATTTGCGCCGGGCTGGTGATCTGGGTGCTGCTACGCATTCCGGGCGACTGCCGTCTGCACCTGTCGGAACTGCGGTTTGACGGCGCGCTTCTGCGCCGCATGACGGCCATCGGCCTGCCCGCGGGCCTTGCCACCATCATGTACAGCGTTGCAAACGTCATCATTCAGAAGGCCATCAATCTGCTCGGCACGGATACGGCGGCGGCCTGGTCGATCTACTGGAAACTCGACGGGTTTTACTGGCCCATTTCCAACGCCATCGGCATTACGGTCATGACCTTCGCCGGACAAAACTTCGGCGCGCGGCAGCTTGGCCGCATCTACTCCGTCATCCACACCGGGCTGTGGATGCACGCCGGCTTTTCTGCGCTGTTCAGCGTTTTGATGTTCCTGACGCGCGGACTGACCGTGCGCTTCTTCACCGACGACGGGAACGTCATGGCCGAGGGCAGCCGGATCATCACCATGCTGGCGTTTTTCTATCCGACGTTCTGCTGCGTGGAGGTCTTGTCCTCCGCCATGCGCGGCTGCGGGCGGAGCGTCATGCCGACGGTCCTGACGCTGTTCGGCACCTGCCTGCTGCGGCTGGCGCTGCTGTTTTTCGTGACATTCCCGCACTTGAGCAACTGGACCATTGCGCTGTGCTATCCCGCAACGTGGCTGACCACGTCCGTGCTGTTCGTAATCTATTACAAGTGCTTCCGCTGGATGCCGGAGATGAAGCAGGTTTGATTTATGAATGAGGCCCAATTCCCACTTGCACAGTTTCATGTTCCGCCCGCAAATTTTAAGAAATACGGAAAATATTCTGCATAATCAAATTTATTCTCTTGCATTTTGTGTTGGGATCTCGTACAATACAGAAAATAAAATTGCAGGAGGTTCCGATCCATGGCAACGCTTCTTGAAACCGATATTGCCCATCTGAGCGAAAACATTGCACAGCAGTACGCCATCCCTGCGCAGTATTTTGAAGACCAGAGCATCAAGCGCGGCCTGCGCAACGCAGACGGCACGGGCGTTCTCATCGGCATCAGCAAGGTCGGCAGTGTGCAGGGCTATTATATGATGGACGGTGAGCGCGTCCCCATGCCCGGCAAGCTGTATTACCGCGGCATCAGCGTTGAAGATATCGTCGCGGCCCACCGGCGGAACGGCACGTTCGGCTATGAGGAGGTCGCGTATCTGCTGCTGCTCGGCTCCCTGCCCACGCAGGCACAGCAGCAGCGCTTCAACGACGTCATGGCCCGCGCGCGCAGCATGCCATCCGGGTTTACCGAGGATATGATTCTCAAGGCTCCCAGCCGCAACATCATGAACCAACTGGCCCGCAGTGTTCTCGCCCTCTATTCCTATGATGACCGCGCGGACGACACTGCGCTGGATAACGTTCTGAGGCAGTCCATCGGCCTCATTGCGCGCTTCCCGCTCATCGCAGCGAACGCTTTCGCCGCCAAGCGGCATTATTTTGACGGCGAATCGCTTATTCTGCACAACCCGGAACCGGAACTGTCCGTCGCTGAGAATATTCTGCGCATGATCCGCCCCGATGCGGCCTACACGCCGGAGGAAGCGCATCTGCTCGACCTCATGCTCATTCTCCACGCCGAGCATTCCAGCAACAACTCCACCTTTGTCTGCCGTGCCATCACCTCGTCCGGCACCGATACCTACAGTGCCATCGCAGGCGCAGTCGGCTCGCTGAAGGGCCCGCTCCACGGCGGTGCGAACGCCAAGGTCATGCAGATGTTCCGCGACATCCGTGAGCATGTCGGCACAGCCCCGGACGACACAGCGCTGGACGCATATCTGGACCGCATTCTCGACGGCGAGGCGGGCGACCGCTCCGGCAAGATCTACGGACTCGGCCACGCGGTCTATACCATGTCCGATCCGCGCGCTGTCGTGATCAAAAAATACGCTGCTTCGCTTGCCAGCGCCAAGGGACGGCTCCCCGATCTGGAACTGATGGAGCGTGTCGAAGCACGCGGCATTGAGAAGATCATGACGCGCAAGCGCCAGACAATCCCTATGTGCGCAAACGTTGACCTCTATTCCGGCCTCATCTACAGCATGCTGGATATCCCGGAGGATCTGTACACGCCGCTGTTCGCCACGGCCCGCATCGCCGGCTGGTGCGCGCACCGGCTCGAGGAACTTGCCACCGGCAACCGCATCATGCGCCCGGCTTACCGCGCCATGCTCATCAAAGAGCCGTACATCCCCGTGGACGCACGGACATAAAACAGATTGAAAGCCCGGCTCCTGTGCAGAGCCGGGCTTTCATTTTTTATTACTTTCTATTACGCATTCGCACGGTCCATCAGGATGATCTCCACATCGGAAGAAACGCCGCCGCGGTAGATGGTCAGCGTGATGGTCTGGCCGGCAGTGAACTGGTTCTTGACGCGGTTGAGCTGCTCCATCGTCGTGACGGAGACGCCGTTGATGGCGGTGATGATATCGCCCTCGCTGACGCCCTTGGCGGCAGCGTCACTGTTGCGGTAAACGCGCGTCACATAAATGCCTTGCGGCAGACGGTAATAGATGCGGTACGTCGCGGGGAGCGTCTCGCCGTCGATGCCGATGGCCGGGCGGCCGGAGACATAGCCCTTTTCGATCAGTTCGTCGATGATGGGCTTGGCTGTATCGATGGGGATGGCAAAGCCGATACCCTCGACGGTCGTGGACAAGGAATAGAAGTTGCTCATCTTCATTGTATTGATGCCGATGACCTGTCCGTAGCAGTTGATGAGCGGCCCGCCGGAGTTGCCGTTATTGAGTGCGGCATTCGTCTGAATCAGGCTCATGGTGCGGTCGTTGACGGTCAGATCACGGTTGATCGCGGAGATGATGCCGTCTGTCATGGTCCCGCGCAGCGCAGTGCCGAGCGGGTCGCCGATAGCGGCAACGCTGTCTCCGACCTGCAGAACGGACGAATCGCCGAACTCAGCTGCCTGAAGCCCTTCCGCTTCAACCTTCAAAACGGCAAGGTCGCTTGTCTCGTCGCTGCCGACGACTGACGCGGCGTATTCCTGATTGTCAGACGTCAGGACGCTCACGGCCTGCGCGCTTTCGATCACATGATGGTTCGTGATGACATATCCGTCCTCCGACATGATGATGCCGGTCCCGCTGGCTTTGCCGGACGGTGTGACGGTCACAATGGAAACGACGCTTCCGATGCACCGGCGGTAAATTTCCTGCAAACTTAGTGCGCCGTCCTCATCCGAAGCAACGGTTGGGATTCCGGCGGGCGACTGCACGATCGTCAGCTGCGGCAGATCCTCTGCTGCCTGCTGCGTCTGCGCAGGCGCTTCAGCGTGAACGGCCTCTTCCTTCGTCGTCTGCGTCTGCTCGGCAGGAGCAGAAGACTGCTGCGCCGGCTGCGTGCCAATGGTCAGGAGAAAGCCGTTGTCCGACCGGTTAAGCGTCACGCCGACATCGCGTACCAGATGCACCGTGCCGGTCACGGCCAGTGCCAGCATGCCCACGATCACGATCACCGTGATCCATTTTCCGGTGTGCCTGCGCCGGCGGTCTTCCATCGGCGTCGGCTGCGGCTGCCAGTTCTTTGTGGAATTGTCGTCATAGAAGCTGTTGTTATCAAAGCTCATATCAGACACCCTCTTGCTTGGAGTTCATGGTTTTAGTATATCCCGCGGATTTGAACAGACATTGAACGATCTGTAAATCTTCCATGCAGATTTACCGAACCGTGGGCAGTGTGAAATTGAACTGCGTTACACCGTTTTCGCTTGTGGCCCAGATATCGCCGCCGTGCGCGCCGACGATGGTCTTTGCGATGTAGAGGCCGAGGCCCCAGCCTTCGCGGTCGGCCGAACGGGATTTATCGGCTTTGTGGAAGCGGTCGAACAGCAGCGGCAGTTCGTCTTTGTCAATGGTCGGGCCGGTATTTTCGACGGTCACACGCGCCTTGCCGCCATCCAGCTGCAGCCGCAGGGCAAGTCTGCCGCCGTCGGGGCAGAATTTAATGGCGTTGTCGATCAGATTATAAATGACCTGCGTGATGCTGTCGCGCTCCGCCCTTGTCCAGACAGGCTTGTCCGGCAGATCGACACGCACATCGAGATGCTTGTTGTAGATTTTCTGCTCGAAGGTAATCAACACATCACTCAGTTCCTCGCCGAGATCGAAGCGCGTCTTCCGGCTCTCCTCCACGCCCATGGCCTGAAGCTTTGCGATATCAAGCATATTGCGCACCAGCCGTGAGAGCCTGCGCACTTCGCCGGAAACGATCTGCATGTAATGCTGCTGCTTTTCCGGCGGGATAGTCCCGTCGAGCATCCCGTCAATGTAGCCGCCGATGGTGGTCATAGGGGTTTTGAGTTCATGCGAGACATTCGCAACGAACTCCTGCCTGCGCTGTTCGGATTTTTCCAGAGAATCCGCCATGGTATTGAAGGCATTTGCCAGATCGACGACTTCCTCGCCGCAGCTGTCGGGCACCGTCACGCGGGTATCGAGTTCCCCCCGGCCAAAGCGCCGGGCCGCATCCGCGACCTTCGCCAGCGGCTGCGCCTGCTGGTGCGACAAAAACGTCGCCGCGGCCAGCGCCAGCACCAGCACAACAATCGCCACATAGAAAAACAGGGACGAACTGCGCTGCATAAAATCCGCGATCTGCGTCATGTCGGAAGAAATAATGACATAGCCGATCGTCTCGTCCGTATCATTGGCGACAATGGGCCTGCCCGCAATATAGCGCCGGTCGTCATGGATGCCGCTGAGCGCCCCGACGCGGAACGTTTCGCCGTTCGCGTCAATTTCGGTGATGAGATTCGCATCGACCTGCTGGCCGATATGTTCACAGTTAAACTCGTCGCACGAGCACAGCACGACGAAGCCGTTTTCGTCGCAGACCAGTGCCTCGGCCTCGCCAACATCGGAGAACAGGGACAGGCTCAGCCGGAAATCCCAGTTTTCCTCCAACTCGCCCGTCGAGTCATACGCCTCGGCCAGCGAGGCGACGGCGGCCGCGTCGGCGCTGAGCGTCTCTTTTTTGTCGTTTTTCAGATACCCCAGCATCAGGAACCGGAACGAGACGCCCGTAAAGATCATACAGACCAGCAGCAGCGCCGCAATGAGGGCAAACTGCCGGCTGAACGTTGTTTTCATGGTTACAGGACCTCGAATTTATAGCCGACGCCCCAGACGGTCTTGAGGCTCCACTTGTCCGACACGCCTTCAAGCTTTTCGCGCAGGCGCTTAACATGGACATCGACGGTGCGGCTGTCGCCGAAATAATCAAAGCCCCAGACCTCGTCCAGCAGCTGGTCGCGGGTGTAAACACGGTTGGGGTGGGAGGCCAGGCAGTTCAGCAGCTCCAGCTCCTTGGGGGGAGCCTCCACCACCTTGCCCTTGACCCGCAGCTCGTAGCTGTTCATATCCAGACGGAGGTTGTCGAACTCAATGACGCCCTCGGTGCTCTCGGCGGCAGCGGAGGTAGTCTGGCAGCGGCGCAGCACCGCCTTGATGCGGGCCACGACTTCCTTGGTGTCAAAGGGCTTGACCATGTAATCGTCTGCACCCAGCTCCAGGCCCAGCACCTTGTCAAAGGTCTCGCCCTTGGCGGTCAGCATCATCACCGGGGTGTTGCCCAGCTTGCGGATGCGGCGGCAGACCTCCAGGCCATCCATCTTGGGCATCATCACATCCAGCAGCACCATATCGGGCTTGACCTGGTTGAACTTGTCCAGACCTTCTTCGCCGTCGTTCGCAGTGGTGACCTGATAGCCCTCCTTGGTCAGATAAAGCCGCAGCAGCTCGCAGATGTTGGTATCGTCGTCCACGACGAGGATCTTTTCGTTGGCCATAGTGGTTTCCTCCCCAATTCTGTATGTTCCGGCCCTTTCGGGCCTTGTGACAAAGTATTCCACTTCTTATTATACGGAAGAGTTATGACAAAATAAAGAAGGTTTTGTATGATTTTTGGGACGCAGGCTCCGCCGCTCAGCTCATCATCAGCCGGATGATCTCCTCATTGGTCTGCCGCATCCCGTCCTTGCCCAGACGTCCGATGCCCTTGATGGTGGTCTCGATGTCCTTCATCACGATGCCATCGCCGCCCTTGAACTCCTGATTGCACTTGTACATGTTGTAGCCCAGCAGCGCCGCATCCACCGAAGATGCGATCTTTGCGGCGCAGGAAGCCTTGGCTCCGTCGCACACGATGCCGGACACGATGGCAAGGGCGTTGACCACCGTGTGGATGGCAGCCTGATAGCCGTCGCCGCACAGGTACACGATGCCTGCGCCTGCACCCGCACCCGCGCTGACCGCGCCGCAGTAGGCAGACAGGGTGCCGATGCCGGTCTTTTCGTGGAGCGTCACAAGGTTCGAAACCAGAAGGGCTCTGTAGAGCTTTTCCTCGCTGACGTTCAGCTCCTTTGCATACACATATACCGGAATTGAGGCGGTAATGCCCTGATTGCCGGAGCCGGAGTTGATGACGACCGGCAGTTCGCAGCCGGACATGCGTGCGTCGCTGGCAGCGGCGGCCATATAGCGGGCACGGTTCTGCACCGCTTCGCCGTAGGCCTCGCGCAACGTCCGGCCAACATTTGCGCCATAGGAGCCGCTGAGTCCTGCCTCCGCGATGGCCATGTTGTACGAAATCTGGCGTTCAAACAGCTCCTGCACATCCTCCGGACAGAGGGAATCAGCGAAATCGACGATACGCTCCACGGTCAGGATGCTCCGGTCCGTGCGCCGCTCGGACACTGTTTCGCTGCACGGGCGGTCGATGATGCGCGTTGTGCCGTGCAGCAGCTGGACAAGATTGGTGTGGCTGCCGACAATGCGGGCCGTGGCCTGATCGCCGTCCGCGCAGACCGTAATACGGATGTCGAAAATGAACGGTGAGTCAATGGGGCGAATCTCAAAGGCAGCTTCTTTAAGATAGGCGCGCATTTCCTCGATCTGCGCCTGCGTGACCTCGCTCAGAACCTCAAGCTCCCTGTCTTCCCGGCCCGCAATGATACCGGCGGCGGCAGCAGCCGCGATGCCGTGCATCGAGCCGGTATGCGGCACGATCACGCTCTTGACGTTCTTGATAATATTACCGCTGACCTCAATGCGCACACGCTCGGGCCGCTTGCCGAGCACGGCGCGGGCCTGCGCCGCGGCGTAGGCGATGGCGATGGGCTCCGTGCAGCCCATGGCGGGCACGAGCTCCTCGCGCAAAATTTCCAGAAAACTCTGATACAGAGCGTCAGTTCGGTTCATGGCATGCTTTCTCCTGTCGTTCGTGATAGCAGGCAGCCGAGCAGGTATGACTGCCGCAGACGCGCGGCGGCGCGTCTCTATGGTGGCTGCAAACGAGATCGGGTTGATATTGAAGTGTCCCTGCCAAAAAGGCATGGACTGCCTCGTCCGCACTGCCCGCCGCACCTGGATAGAGTCGGATTCCGGCCTCCTCCAGTGCAAGGCGCGCACCTGCGCCAATGCCGCCGCAGATGAGTGCATCGACGGCATATGCCTTTAGAAATCCGGTCAGCGCACCGTGACCGTTGCCCATCGTATCCACAATGGCCGTCGAGACGATTCGCCCGTCAGTCAGGTCGTAAAGCTTAAACTGTGCAGTACGGCCAAAATGCCCGTAAATTTCGCCATGGTCAAACGGAACTGCAAGCCGCATAGAAATGCCTCCTGTTCTGCGCTTGTTGTGCAACGTGACGATATTATCCAGGAACTATTATAACAGATTTGTTCTATTTGTAAAGAGCGGAAAACAGTGGGCCGCCCCACCGGATGGTGGAGCGGCCCGCCGCATATCTGCTCAGCCGGAGCAGCGGCTGCATCCGCAGCCAGAATTGGATGTCGAAGTGGAAGTACCGCCTAC
>OICN01000198.1_pt1 | contig 22585 bp, 35 predicted proteins | sample 1581301 | NCBI WGS metagenome assembly OICN01 (sample SAMEA3882557, study PRJEB24775) | human gut metagenome | biome: human-associated habitat; feature: intestine environment; material: feces | place: Netherlands | collected 2009/2010
CCTCATTGGCGATACTGGGCGCGCAACAGGACGAAACGCGGCACAGTCAAGGGCAAGCAAGCGGTACCGATCGGATGCGCACAAGCGCACCAATCAGCACCGCCCTTGACAATGCCTAATTGACATGAACATGATCCGGAGCATCCGGCAAGTCCTGAGCTATCTTACATTCAAGCATAGACATATCGTCTATTTTTTCTTCTATTACATCAATCAGATGATACAAAGAGCCTGCGATCATGCAGACGCTCACAAGTGACACAATACAAATTACTGTTAAAATTACATTAAACATTATTATCACACTTCTTTCTTGTATGCTCTTTTTTCATTGTCTGGAGCATGAAACGACGCACAATCTCACCGCGCATAACATCGCATATAGCAACTGTTTCTAAGTCATCAGAGCCACAATAACTATAATATGTGCGCACTAACTCCATATCCGACGCGTGAAGAATCCAATCACTTCTAATTTCTGCTGCATATCCAATCATATCTATTTTCTCACTCTCTTCTTATACTTCCGTTTCAAAGTTGTAATAGTTGAAATATCCGACGTCTCACCGCTGGCATGATTTAAGATCTCTTCGTTTGTCAGCATTTCACCAGCGGCAACAGCTTCCGCGATCTTTTCGACACGTTCGTTAGTATCATAAGAATTGTATATCTTGTCAGTAGCGAAAAAACACCGCACACCATGCGATTTAATAAGATCAGTGTTATAGTTTGCCTTTTCCATATCTTTGGCATAGAAAATCCGATTGACAACAAATCGCCAGCTTTTAGAGCAGACGATACACTCCGCGGACACCTTGCGCAACGTAGCATCAAACAAACTCCAATCCTGCACACTTCCCAATATGCCTATTTTGCTTTTACGCTGCTGAAGAATCGCTTCAAGTAAATCAGTCGGCAGATTACTCTTCCAATTCCGATTATTAAATTGACTACCTAATTCGTCAATAACAAACATCTGTATTTGCGTGTCGTTGTTTTCAGTCCGCGCATTTATCAACTGCTCATAAGACACAAGCGGCACATATGGCACACCGCGAAGCTCTACATTGCTATAAATTTTAATCTTTTGAGGAACAAACTTCTGGTCACTCTCCGACCAAACCAACGCACCATTATAGCGGCGATAGACTGCCAGAACATAATCGACAATAGATAGTGTTTTACCAGAGCCAAACGGCTGGCGTTCGTCAGCGACATAAATCTGCATACGCCCGAAACCTTTGTACTCGTTGTACTTCTTGTATTTGAAATACTTGTATGTATCAATTACAAAATTGTAAAAGACCAAGGGCAAATGAAAGCACGTATAGCGCACCTGCGGCAATAGGACGAACGCGAACACAAAACCTACAATAAATAACCATTTAAGCATCGCCACATCTCCTTTCTGCATAGACAACGATACTTTCACACATCATAAAGATAGACAAAATAAAACCGATAAGACAACAACAGGAACCATAACGAGTAACCACATTTAATTCCTCTGAAATATACGCCACTAAAACAAATAAATTACACATCCATAAATAAAAGTCTGTCATAATACCCTCCTATTTCATCCGCAAAATTTGCGCAAGATTCGATATAAAATCCAATGCAAAAACAACCAAGAACATATTACAAAACGTCTGTAACATGTTACCATCGACATAAATTCCAAGAAAATCCATATATACTCCTTTCCGCGCTATGCTTTGAAATGTCGCTTCATAGCGTTTTTCAAGAGCTTGTGCGCTTCAAAAATAAAGACTATAAAGCAAAGCAACAACAGACAATTACGACACGACACAAGCATACTATATACATCGTCAATCGTCTTTCCGTAATACTCCTGCGACATATATAAACGATCGTCCGTTGCTTCTGGGTGCGAATCTGTCATAGTCGCATCCGTATCGGTCGAGATCTCGACAGTGTAAGTTAAAAAATCTAAAACCATATAAACTCCTTCCTTGACTTCCCTTTTCTAATTGCATATAATCAAAGAAAAAGGGGGTATCTTTAAAATGACAATATGGGAACTAATAATATTGATATTAGCAATAAGCAGCATAGGTTATTCCATCTATACAACATTTCAAAAAAAATCAAAACGAGAAGAAGAACAAAACCAGCTACTCAAAGAGATTATCAACACATTAAGAGACATCCAAGAGGGGAAAAAATAACCCCTCTTTTTTTAATCTCCACCCAACAATACTGATATAAACCAAACAAACAATCCAGTAATAATCACAAATATTAAAATATCTGCAAAACTGATAAATACATCAAATACATGATATCCGTTATCCGTAAAAAGAGACCACAACCAAACGAGCCAATCGCCTACACTCATACACTCCACCCCCTTATTTACGGAAGAACTTAAACAGACCGACACAAGCACAAATTCCAAGCGCGGTAGTAATAACCGACGATATACCAGGCGGCAACCAACCGAACACCTTACCCCATACCCCTAAAAAAGAATTATTTTCCAACAACTGAAAGAATCCCAAAAACTTCTCTATAAAATTCTTATTAGTCTCACTCGACGTATTATTTCCAACATAATTATTAACATCATTATTGATAGTATCACCCTCGACAGTAATGTTATTGTTATTAGTAAAAGTCGGATTATTATTGTTTTGTATCGCGCCCTCTTGAATGGTATTAGAAACAGTATTGTTTGCCGCATCATTTGCCGATACATCTTTTTTACTTCCATCCGTTCCATAGTAATAATAATTGTATGACGTATTGCCTGCTGCATCCTTCCCAACGTTAGTATAATAATGTCCGCTTTTTTTATAATCATCATTAAAAGTGTAATTGCCGCTTGAATCGGGCGTATATGTAGCCATCGAATTATCTCCTGTTATAAGGTCGACAGAACCAACATATTCATGCCCGGCAACACCATCAACATATACTACACAAGATAAAGATAATAAAGACTTATCAACCACAGTCGATGCAGATCCTTTAATAGGAACACCACCAAGCGAAAAAGATTCCGAAAAATTACCTTCGCCTAAGATACATCTTTTTTGTAAAGAAGATGTGGCAGCAAAAACATTATGAGACAACAGTTCATCAAAACATTTAAAATCTTTCAAATAAAACCTTATACTAGTATCACTTATTGAAAGAGAAGATTGATTAGAACCTTGCAAAGATATAGGATTACAAGCTTCTTTTATATCAAAATAGTAAACATTATAATCCCATGTTTGATTAACTAACAATTTAACATCCTTACCAAGCCATGATTCCGGACACTTATAAAGAAAATCAATATAATAATCATCAAATGAATTGCTATCATGCACAGACATATCAAACGACGTAAAAGCAAGCTCTGAGTTATATGTCTGCTTCGGTGTGCCGCCCTGCCATGCCATATTTGAAGTATCACCAGTTTCAAGATAATTCATAGCATCATCCGCAGTACTAAAAACCTTCATTTTTCCAGTCATGAAAGCATACTCCAAGGCTTCCGAAGACGATGCAGTCCAAGCATTTAAAATACTTAAATACAGATAATCAGAATCATCATATTTATTTGTTGTAAAATCAATCTTTCCAGTGCTACCGTGATCTTGCCAAGCTCCTTGCCAGTACCAATTACCCTTTCTAGCATAGTACATACGAGATTTACTAAGAGCAAACAAATTTAAAGTGCCAGCTTGATAACCCGATATAGAATTTACATAGTCAAGTACAAGCACTATTTCTGAATCACTCGACAAAGTAACATTTTCGCCAACGCTATAATTACTCTTAACATCGTAGTATGCAAGATTCTCCACATACTGACCATTAGACACATCGACAAATCCCATCGGTCGTCCATCTGGAAGAGATTGACTAGGTGCTTCCTGTTCGCCTTTATTCAATTCTAAATTCGACGTACTACCTGCAATAAAATACTTCCAATCGGCGTCTGGTACATCACTAAACGACGATTGAGCATAAGATATATTAAAGTCAACTAACACTGTCGACACAGCAGCAAACAAAGCTACAAGCATATATATAATTGTCTTTTTCGACTTTCTCATATAATCTCCTTTCCTTAATTGAAAAATGGCAAGTGATCAACCGACCACCTGCCACATCGTCTCTCCGTCCTAGCGAACAGCGTTCTTAAGCTTGCGGAACACCATAATACCAACTGGGATAAGTCCTGCCACAAAGAACACCATGAGCACCGCATTGTCTGCCACAAAGGACACAACCCACGACACGATACTCTTAATCATCTCAAGAGCTGATGAAATACCTTCACTTGTCATAGTAGCTCCTTTCCCGGCTGTCTCCGTTGCCGCCTGCATCATCACAGACATCATAACATCCACCTCCGTATTTTATTTTCAAGCGACAAGCTGAAAATCTACGATCTTCAACTTCTTGTCGATGAATTCAAGACCAAGATTGTACTTCTTGAAAAGCTCCAAACCATCGGCAACCTTGCCAGCTGTCAGCAACATAATATCCTTTCCATTAGTGAAAGCGATATTGTAAAAATAGTCGCCAGCTTCTCCGATCATGCGCTTGTCAATCTGTACACACATCAAACCAATCGCTTTAAGCAAACCCTTTAAACTCTTAACCTCTGCCATTTTTCAAACTCTCCTTTTCTTCATTTTCTAAGTTAATAAGATATTTCTTTATATGATTCATTAAACCAACACTAGCATACTGTCGTTGCAGATCACTTCTTGCACGAAAGTAACTATCTATACTCGTTCTCATGTTGTCAGACAACTCAATTTCTTTAATGTTACAAACAGATACCAAGTAAACCTCCGATCACATCAATAGATACATTCACTCTTGAAAAAGCTTCTTCAATCTTCGCTTTATGCTCATTAAACTCATTCATACAATCATCATTGATATAATACTCCTGCACAGAATACAATTCGGACATCTCATCAGATAAAGACTTACGCCGAATATTCAAACAAACTAAAGCAACATGCAAACTTTCAGCAATCGACACATTATCCCTCACTTTCTGAAACCAAACCCTCATCAATCAGCACTTGCTTTACATGCGACAAAGATTCCGCTATAATATGCATGTTCGCCTGCATCTTCTTCGGTGCTTTCTTCGCCATGCGCGAATACTGATCTGACAAATTTCCAAGCATTTCAATCTCGAAAAAACTAACCACAATGCAATCTCCTTTCCTAGTTTCCTACACACCTTGAGATTCTGCGGCTATTGATTAGATAGCCGCATGCACTTTGGTTAGCAGGGATAAGGGATACAAGGGACGCAAAAAAAGAAAAACGCCCGATGTATCTCTACACCAAGCTAGAAAATTGATTCGCAAAACTGCGAGTTTTACAACTAAGATTTTAACAAATTTACTCGTAAAACTCCCTGGGTTTTGCGAATAAATTTACAAGCAAACATATGGAGGGACTTCTGCTGTTCCGACCATATACGCAATCATTTATGTGTAAAATGTCCGTATCCTTCAAATGTAAAAAACGGTTTCAATTATCTGCAATTAACAACAAAACTATGATATTCTTTCCGGGAAAATGTATGTTAAGATACTTGTGTTTAATTAGGACAATAAAGAAACTATATACAATCAAACAAAGGAGAATCAAACATGGGAAAAACATTTGAGAAGAAATTACCGTACAAAAAAGCAATCTGTTATTCCGGTTACCGGGAAGGTCAATGTCCGACCGGAGAAATGCCATCGAAAGAACAGATTTCCGAAGATCTGCATCTGCTTGTAGCGGACGGCTATGGTTATATCCGTATGTATGAGCCAAATGCGCATGCTATTACTGCTCTGCAGGTAATTCGTGAGGAGAAGCTTCCGCTTCAGTGTATGATCGGCATTGATTCATTGGCGGAAATCAATTCTACAGAATGTATCACAGGGCCTCAGACATTCAGTGATGAAGAACTGGCAGCACATGTAGCAAGCAATGATGCGCAGCTCGATCGGTTGATAGCGCTTGCAAATGAATATACAGATGAAATCGTGGCTGTCTCTGTTGGAAACGAAAATCGCTTCCCATTTGTAGGACATCTGGTATCCGAGGAACGCCTTGTGGCACATACGAAGAAGCTACATGCAGCTGTGAAGCAGCCAGTTGCATTCTGTGAGGTTGATATTGACTGGAAGAATCTGGATGCAATCGCCAATGCGGTCGACATCATCGGTATTCATACCTACCCATACCATATGGATGTTGCAATTGAGGATGCATTTGCGGAAACAAAGGAAAGCTTCGAGTCTGCATGTGCAATCTATCCGGATAAGCAGATCTGCTTTACAGAGCTTGGCTGGGCAACAAGGACGGCGCATGATGATCACGCCGATTATGCGTCTGTTGCAAATCAGAAGCGCTATTTAGAGGAAGTTGCGGACTATCTGAAATCCGAAGAAATCGTTGGCTTTGTATTTGAAGCATTTGATGAGCTCTGGAAGGATCCGTCCTCTCCGGCTGCCTCTGAGTGTAACTGGGGCATCTACGATATTAACCGGAAGAAAAAGTGGTAAAGAATAATCAGGGCCGCTTATCTAATTATGATAGGCGGCTCTTGCTATTTTTCAGAAGTTTGGTGTGTTTATAAGATATTAATGAAGTTTCTGGATAAAAGTTTGATAGATCTGTAAATACTCCTCTTCTACGTCTGTAAATGGTCGGACTGTATAATCTGGTTCATCATAAACCTGTGGTTTCGGTATAGGCTGTTTCTCGTGTAACAGATATGTAAGGTCGTACCATAGCATTGCATTATCGATATCCTTCAGAATTTCCTGTTCAGCATTATCTAATGTACTTCCAAGAAAATGCATATAAATCATATCAAGCAATTGATCTTCCAGCCGGTTATATTCCGGCAAGGTCTGCTTGAATGGACGAGGAACATCCGACATATAACATTCACTTGCATCATGAATCAGACACGCAAGAATCAGGCGTGCTGACAGCCCGCGTGCCTGCGCTTCTTTTGCGCAGGCAATGCAATGCTGTCCGACCGAGAAAAAGGTCTGTACGTGCCCATTTCCGCGGCACAAAAGCGACAATGCATGCGCGATATCTTCGATACAAAGAAGGGATGCATCTGGATTGACCGGATCAAAATGTTTTCCGGTGTAAGTAGTTATGTATGACATAGTGTATCCTTTCGGTTTCTGTAATACTCTTAATAGATTTTCTTAATATCTCCGATTATACCATACATCTCCCGGAAATGTGCAAGATCCGATGCATCTTGTATCAGCATAATGTCCTCAAATGCCTTAGTGGCATTGTCCTGAAATCCAGCTACCTGCTCTCCTGTGCAGATGCTGCATTTGATGACAGGTGTTTTCTCGGCTGGGTTGTAGGTCGTGTGTGATTTTTTGTGGAAAAGTTTCATGGGTGCTCCTTTGTAAGATTGTGCCATTAAATACCCTATTATGCTTGCGGAAACAGGTCAGTCTCAATTACTTCAAAACGGTATTTATGCTTAATATCAGGGTATTTCACATGATCCACTTCGCTTATAAACATGTCATATGGACGCGCACATGTTTTGTATGGAGGATAAAGTGCCTGATAGATCACAAGCTTCTCTCCTGTCTCCGTGTGGGAAGCAAATGCTAATATCTTGTAGAGATATTCGGCTGATTGCGGATTGGTAATATATTCTTTTTTGAAGTGGCGCACAATGGCACCGATGGTAAAGGTGTGCATAGGTTATTATCCTTTCTTGTTTAATATTTATGTATCATGTTTAATAATAAGGCAAGCAGTGTGAGGACATAGGCTGAAAAATTATATATTTCAGTAGAATTTTCTTCATATATGATACGATTTCCTAAAAAGATTAGAAAACTACTTATAAAGAATGTTGTAATAACACATGCTAGATTTATAAGGATTGTGAATGCTGACAGATGAAAGTATTTAATAAATAAAACAATAGCACATAATCGTAAGAAATATCCTATAAAAAAAAGAATAAGTGATGTAAAACCACCTACAGAATGAGCACACATTTTTTCATCTAAAGCGTATTTCTTAAATGCATATCTTGGTAAAAAAAATGCAGTTAATAAATACTGTCCTTCAATTTTTTTGCTGTATTGTATTTTATTATCGTTTGGATTTGGGCTAGTGTTTTTTTTATCTTCAATTTGTTTTTCTTCTTCAATTTGTTTTAGGGCAAGATAATATGATTTACTTTGTATTTCAATAATTTCTTCCTTAGTTAAATTGTTATTTATGACATATAAATTATCTATCTGCTTGTATTTTTTGTATTTTTGTTTTTTCATGAATGCCTCCCATTTTATAGTTGATATTATATAGATATTAAGAAAGTTTAGAGAAATATATAAATCTCCCCAATAATAATCCCCCATCAATATAAAATAATTTTACTACAAATATTTACAAGAAACAACAAAAATATCCATGGAACACAATAAGTTCATAAATACAATAAAGCCGCATATCCATAACAGATACGCGGCTTCTTGCGTGTCGTTAAAATAACTTTGGATGCAGGTTAATCAATCCCAAACTTTCGATCCTCTTCCACCACATCCAGCTTCCTGACATCCATCCCTGTGATCTGGACAAATCGACGTCCGGCGAGGAATGCGACCAGCTCATCAATGGCTGCTTCCGATCCCTGCACTTCCATCTCGACATCTCCGTTATAGAGGTTCTTTACCCAGCCGGTAAGCCGGAGCTGGTTTGCTTTGTGTTCGGAATAATACCGGAAGCCAACACCCTGCACGCTTCCGTGAAATATGATATGTTTTCTGACGATATCTGCCATGTTGTTCTCCATTTATATGTGTTTTTCTTGCTTGCTTTTCTGCTTCAGAATCAATAATAATTTAATTATAAGCCATTTTTCTTGCTGGTGCAATGAAATAAAAAAGAGATAATCATTCCAATAGAAATAATTATCTCTTTCCGTGTGTATCGTTATTTACATTACAGACACTTCTTCACATCATCCACGATCTGTTCCACAGTCAGATGATTGTCCTTTAATACGTCATTTACATCGTAACGGTCGAGGAATTCCTTCTTGATACCGAAGTTCAATACCTTCATATCAGAAGCTCCGTAGAACCGGGCAATCTTCTCACCGAAGCCACCATCCAAGATGCCATCTTCGAGTGTGATAACCACATCGTGGTTTGCCTTCAGGTCTTCGAGCATAGCCTCATCAAGACCGGTAATATAATATGGATTGATGATGGTTGCTTCGATGCCAGTTGATTCTTTCAGTGCTTCGGCTACTTCTACACCAAGTCCGTAGAATGAACCAAGACCGATGATTGCAACCTTGCTGCCCTGCTTTGTGATCTCGTACTTGTTCAGCTTCGAGAAGTCCTTTGTGACAGCCTTTCCGTCTGAGACAAATGCGCCGCCCGGTACGCGGATTGCAACCGGATGCTCTGTCTGGGCGATGCTCCAGTCTAACATGGCAAGGTACTCTTCCTTTGTCGTTGGTGCGAGGTAGACAAGTCCTGGGATATTTGCCATCATAGGGATGTCGTAGATGCCGAGGTGTGTGACATCGTTCATACCATAGATGGACGCAGAAAATGTCAGGATCGTTGCCGGATTGCCGTTTACACACAGATCCTGCGCCAGCTGGTCATAGGTTCTCTGGATAAATGTGCTGTATACGCCGTAGACCGGTTTGCCACCGCTTTTTGCAATACCGGAGGCGAGTGCCACAGCTGTTTCCTCGGCGATTCCGACATCCACGAATTGTCTGCCCGCTTCTTTTCGCTTATCTTCCGTGAAGCCCATTACCGTCGGTGTGGCAGATGTGATGGTCACAACACTTGGATCTTCTTTCATTTTCTTCATCAGGTAGTCGCAGGTAACGCTGGAATAATCCTCACCACCAAAATCTGCGATTACCTCGCCGGTCTCGATATCGAACGGCAGATGCCAGTGCCACTCTTCCTTGTGTGTTTCGGCGAGCTTGTAGCCTTTTCCTTTCAGGGTACGAATGTGTACCACAACTGGTTTTACGCTGTCCTTGACGCTCTCAAACGCCTTGATTAACGCCGGAATATCATTCCCATCATGAACATACACATAGTCAAGTCCCATCGCCTTAAAAAGATTACATTCTGCCTGTCCGTTTGTCTCGCGCAGGAGCTTTAAGTTCTGGTAGAGGCCACCGTGATTTTCAGCGATCGACATATCGTTATCGTTTACGACAATGATCAGGTTGCTCTGCAGCTCAGATGCAAAATCAAGTCCCTCTAATGCTTCGCCACCACTCAAGGAACCATCGCCGATGATCGCGATCACATTTCCGCTCTCGCCTCTCACATCACGTCCCTTTGCAAGACCACATGCTAAGCTGATAGAGGTAGATGTATGCCCAATCACGAAATGGTCATGGTCGCTTTCCTCCGGGTTGCTGTAGCCGGATACGTCATCGTAATGCTCCTCGTAGAGATACGCGTCCTTTCTGCCTGTGAGCATCTTGTGTGGGTAGGTCTGATGGGATACATCAAACACGAATTTATCCTTCGGAGATTCAAATACATAGTGCAAAGCAATCGTTGCTTCTACCATACCGAAGTTTGGACCGAAATGTCCGCCGTGGATGCTCGCACGCTTCAAGAGCGCCTGACGCATTTCCGCTGCTAAGCTTGTAAGTTCGTCATTTGAAAGCTTCTTCACATCCTCAGGACCGTTGATTTTCTCAATGTACATAACGTTTGTTCCTCCTAAAAGTTCTTATTATTTATCTCGCAAAAAAGGACGAATACGATCCTATAAGCGTCAAAAAAGTCCGTTTATCGAAGCCGCTTCAAAATCCCCTGAAAATAGTCTGGAAGGTCTGCATGCCATTCCATATATTCTCCGGTGATTGGGTGGTCGAATCCGAGTACCCCTGCGTGTAATACCTGCCCCTGTGTGGCAAATGGCTTCTGCTTTGGTCCATACACATCATCCCCAAGCAATGGATGATTGATGCTTGCCATATGCACCCGGATCTGATGTGTCCGCCCGGTTTCAAGCTCACATTCCACAAGTGAAAAGTTCTGCTTTAAGCGTTCAATCACACGGTAATGTGTCACAGCATGTCTGCCGTTTGGATCGATTGCCATTTTCTTGCGGTCGGTTTTGTGTCTGGCAATCGGTTTGTTAATCGTTCCCTCATCTGTGGCAAACTGATTGTAGACGATCGCTGTGTAGACACGGTGAATATCATGTACCTTGAACTTATCGGACAATACACGATGCGCCTGATCGCTCTTGCAGGCAACTAAAAGTCCGGTCGTATCCATATCAATCCGGTGAACGATTCCCGGTCGTAATACCCCATTGATGGAGGATAAGGAATCCTTACAATGGTACATCAGGGCATTGACGAGTGTTCCGCTTGTATGTCCCGGTGCCGGATGCACAACCATGCCCTTCGGTTTGTTGATGACAATGATATCATCATCCTCATAGACGATATCGAGTGGAATATTCTCCGGTTCGATGTCTAATTCTTCTGCTTCCGGGATCTCTACTGTGATCGTATCGCCTGCCCGGAGCTTATAATTTGATTTGGCAGATTTGCCATTTACAGTTATGAAATTATCATCTAACAGCTTCTGGATATACGAACGCGATTGGTCAGGTATCTGTTCAGTCAGATATTTGTCCAGTCGCGCGCCGATGTCTGTGGAAGCTGCGTCGATTGTAAATTCGTAAGTTTCCATATTGTAATATCTTAGTCTTTTTTTGATTTTGAGAATAACACATCAATTTCGTGGTCGTGATAGTAAAATGCACACAGTAAAATCAACACGATCATACTCACGGTCACATAGATATCCGCGACATTAAAAATCGGAAAATTGATCAGCCGGAAATCAAAGAAATCCACTACATAATGTAAAGAAATACGGTCAATCATATTTCCGATTGCGCCAGATACAAGGAACACCAGACAGACACGAATTGGGGTAAAGCGCCTGTTCTCTGGAATTTTTGCGTAAATACCTGCACAGACAAGCAACACAAGAACGGTCAGAATCAGAAAGATTATTCTGCCGTTTTTGAACATGCCCCATGCGATTCCGGTATTCTGAATGTATGTTAAATGAAATACATTCTTGATCAGTGGATGTGATTCATATAACGCAAAGGATGTGCGTACGATGAATTTTGTGATCTGATCGAATGCAACAAGCAAACCGATACAAAGAATCGGTATTATATAGATTTTGATTTTATTTTTAGTATTCATCCTGATATCTTTCCTGTAATTCTTTGAGTGCCAGAAGCATATCTTCCTCGCTTACATCCATGTCGATATACGCGTGTCCGATCGTCTCTAACAAAATAAATTTGATTTTTCCACCGATGGCTTTCTTGTCGTTTTTCGTATAGGATACGATTGTTGCAAAATTCGCGTCGGCTGGCAGCTTTGGTACATGGTACGGTTTCATGCTGTGTAGGATATCTCGCAGCTCTGCCTGTGTAATATTCCCTTTTTTGTAGGAAATGATACTGGCAAGTGCACATCCGATCAGCACGCATTCTCCATGCAAAAATTCAAAATTCATGTATTTTTCGATGGCATGACCGAGAGTATGTCCAAAATTCAACAGTGCACGCTCTCCCTTTTCGGTCGGATCGTTTTCAACGACATTTTTCTTTACGACGTTGCTTTCGTAGATCATCTCTCCAACGGTAGGAAGATCAAGCGCTGCAATCTGTGCTTCGTTTTCCTTCAACCATGTAAAATAATTGGCATTCTTGATCAGACCATGCTTGATGATCTCGCCCATACCCGAACAAAACTGGCGGTTCGATAATGTCTTTAACACAGACAGGTTCATATACACCAGTTTCGGCATATGAAAGGCACCGACCATGTTCTTGTAGGAGTCAAAGTCCACACCGGTTTTTCCGCCGATGCTGGAATCAACCTGTGATAACAGGCTGGTTGGAATCTGGATAAAGTCGATACCGCGCAGATAGGTTGCAGCCGCATATCCGGTCAAATCACCGACCACACCGCCGCCGAGGGCAATCAGTACATCATTTCGATCGAATTTTTCTTCAATCAGATGGGTGTACAGGTCTCTGACAACATTCAGATTCTTGCTTGCCTCTCCTTCTGGAAAGACAAAGGATGTAGTATATGTGCAGGCATCTTTGATAGAAAGCAATATAGCATCCAAATACAAGGATGCTACATGACTTTCGGATACCACACAGATTTTACGGTTACTGTAGCCAAGCTCTTTCATCATACTGGGAAGGGCATCAAAGCTCTCTTCATATACGATATCGTAGATTGGCTTATCATCAAGATGGACAGTTAAATTCTTCATGGTAACTCTTCTTTCTGTATGTAATACGATATTTGATTAGATGAACTCAAATCCATCATCGTCGGTCTCGGCATCATCGTCTTCGCCTTCTCCGATCAACGCTGGTCCGTTGTTCTTTTTTTCTTCTACTTCGCCTTCGATGCTCTCTGCAGATTCTTCTGTATCTGTATCATCGTCGGACTCTGATAAATGAGAAATCGTTGGAATCTCATCAATATCTGGCTCTTTTGAAACTGGCTCTGGTTTTACTTCCGGTTCCGGCTTTCTTTCTGGAGCTGGTTCCGGTGTCGGCTCCGGTTTTGCTTCCGGCTCTGGAGCACGTTCTGGTTCTGGACGCGCTTCCCGTTTTGGCTCTGGTGGTTCCGGCTTCGGCGCTTTGGCTGTCTGAGCAGCGGCTTCCCTTGCTTTTTGAACTGCTGCTGCAGCTTCGGAGCTTCCGACAGTTGCCCGCTTCATTTTTTTACGTTCTTCCGCGGAATTGGCAACCTTCAAGGAAGATTTTTTCTCTTCTGAACCTTTTCCCTTTGCGTCAAATGGATTATAATCCTTTTGCTCCTTTGGCTTAAAAGGATCAACAAAATTCTCTCCGGCACTTAAAGATTGTGTATATACAGCACTTGTGCTGGTTGTATCGCCACTGCCAAATCCACCATTAAATCCACCCAATGTAGATTCATCGCGCAACTGAGGATCTCCGGTGTAGGCACCAAACCCGTCACCTGCAGAGGCGGAAGCCTGTTTCTCCTCGCCACCCATGAGTGTCCATGCACGATCATCAATCATAGAGGATGGATCAAAATCCTGCTCGCCTAAGAACTCAAACTGCTTTTTCAGTAACGAACAGAAATTAGATTTGTAAGCGGTGTATTTTGCTTCTAATAATGCAATCTCATCTTCCAGACGATCCAGACGTTTCTCTGCGTCAGACACAATGTTGTTTGCCTGAATTTTGGCATCACGAATAATCTCCTTTGCTTCCTTTGTTGCATTGGAGATAGTCTCTACGGTGTCTTTTTCCGCACGCTTCAAGCTTTTCTCAAGATGTGATTCTTTGGAACGATAATTCTGTAATGTATCGTTTAATATGGAGACCTTCTCTTTTAACTCCGCATTTGAACGATACAAGGATTCATAGCTTTCTGAAACACTGTCAAAAAATGTGTTTACATCTTTCTTGTCGTAACCCAAACCGACATGAAATTTCTTCTGTTGAATATCAACTGGTGTAAGCAACTTTCCAACCCCCCTATTCGTTTAGTACTGTACGTATGGTGTCAGGGCATCCTGACCAACCAATTCCTCTCTCAAATCTCCGGATACTTCGATATCCTGAGGTGTTGCAATAAATATGTTGGAAGATACTACATTCAAAGAGCCTCCCATTGCATAGCATGCACCGCCGACATAGTCGATGATTCGCTGTGCGACTGCGACATCCAAGCCCTCAATATTTATCACGATTGTTTTGTTTGCACGAAGGAAATCAATGACGGACTGTGCCTCATCTGTCTCCTGTGGTTTAATTACAAATACTTCACTACGGTTGCGGAAATCTGAGCTTCTGCTGTAAGACTTCTGGGAGTCCTTGAAATCAACCAGTTTGCCACTGGATGAACTGCCTGCTGTACTCCGATGTGTAGTCGATGCCTGCTGTGTAGCTGCTTCGTATTTGGAAGCGGAACGTGCAGCTGGCTTGCTGAAAGATGGTTTTGATTTCGATGCACGTGGTTTTACATCTTCGTAATCATCGTCGTCATCGTCATCATAATCATCGTCGTCAAACAGATCGTCATCGAACTCATCTTCATCATCATCTATATTTTTGACTTTGAAAAAATCCAGAAAACTCTTTTTACCTGCATCCTTTGCCATAACCTTATTCTCCTTAATTAAATATTATAATTTCGCGCACCGAAAATGGCGGTTCCGACACGAATCATAGTCGCGCCCTCCTCGACGGCGATTTCATAATCATTGGTCATTCCCATTGATAAAACACTCATATCAATATTATCAATGCATTTGGATTTTATGTCAAGCGATAATTGATGCATTTTACGGAAATAAACACGATTTTCTTCTGGATTTTCCACAAATGGAGCGATCGTCATGAGTCCCATAACATGAACATGCGGCATATCCTTGATCGCGTCAATCAAAGCGTAAACCTCATCCTCCCGGATTCCAAATTTTGTTTCTTCCTGTGCAATGTTGACTTCGAGAAGAACCTTTGCAACTACCCCTTTTTTAGCAGCCTCCTTCTCAATTTCTTTTGCCAGATGCACCGAATCCACACTGTGGATCAGACATGCCTTATCTACAATATATTTTACTTTGTTTGTCTGCAGATGTCCGATTAAGTGCCAGTGAACCGGTTTGGATACATGTTCGTATTTATCAACCATCTCCTGCACTTTGTTCTCACCAAATTCCATCACACCATGTGAAAGTAATTCCTCTACATCGGATAATGGTTTGGTTTTGCTGACTGCAACGATCGTAATATCCTGAAAATTTCGGCCGGAGCGTTCACACGCTTTTTTGACATTTGCAACTACCTGTTCATAATTTTCGTATAGCATCTTGATCAAGACCTTTCTAATTTTTAATATATAAGCTGATTTTCTGTGACACTTTGTGCATCCAGCACGATGTTATCGTAGGCTTTCAGCTCTTCGCCACTTTCAATCAGAACAAATTCGTCGATTGTTTTAATCACAGTTACCCGGCGGAATTCTGCAATACCCTGATTGGCAAAATAAACACCGGTCAGTGGATATAATTCTAACAACGATGCTGCAATCGTAGCATTCGAGGTAATATTGACCAGAATGTCAGAATCCTCAAAGCCTTCTGGATCAACATAGGCGTATTTCTCGTCTGTCTTATAAATCTTTGGCTGCATCTGCTGTATAGTTTTGTTCCCATTGTCATCGGTCCGCTGCAGGTTGAGACGGTTCTCGTTACTTTGGTTACTGCCTGCAGACAGATAGCTGAGTGGAATCCGATAGACCTGCTTTTCTACAAGTGCAGACGAAGGAATCTTCAGACCACTCTCATCGGACTGAATCAGTTCCACAGTCACGAAACGCTCGGACAGATAATTTGACATATATTTATCGATGGCAATGTTGATATAAGAGCCATCGGAACCTTCAATAATTGTAAAAGGCATCGTAATCGTAAAGTTCGAATTGTTGATACGGAACTTCACATATGACTGCCCGTCCAATTCTGCAAGCTGATCCTGTGAGATCGGCGCAACGATGTTCCACTGTTCGGATGGGATGATCTTCACGATAGTGGAACCGGCTTCTGCATAATCCCCGGATTTCATCGCCTTTTTATCGTATCCGGCTTTATCAAAATCGGAAGCTTTGATCTTTTCAGAAATCTGATAATTCTCATATCCGTCAATGTAATATGTTACAAGCCCGCTGTCTGGGGCACTGACCGAAGACAGTCCGCGTCCAGAGGAGCCTGCCTGCTGCATCAGTACTTCGTTTGTCAGCTCGAATACCTTGTTGTTAGCGCTTGTCTCGAAGCTGTACGCGTTGTAAAAGGTTACATCGCTGTATGATAACTTGTAAGAAGATATCAGGGAACGGATGCTTGCATAGTCATTGCTTGACAACAGTGCGTTGTAATTGCTGTCAGAATTATTTTCAGTATTATAGATCTCTCCGGTCTCATCAATGGTAGATACAGTAGAGTTCTTTTTTACTTTTTCTCCATCGGTGATATAGTAACAGAGATAACCGGATTTCTGTGTGTTTACGATAACCTCGTCACGGATTGCAAGTCCCTGTAAGGTAATATCATTGCTGACATCACCTTTGCTGACCTGATAAATCGTAACGGATTCTTTGCTGAGCGAAGATACGACGCTGATTACGACATACAGCAAAACCGCTGCAATAACTATGGTTGCAGCGTTTGCACGTATCTCTTTATTCAGTTGTATAATACGGTTTGGTTGTTTCATATCCTCACCTGATTGTGTGTATTTTACAGTTTACAGACAACATTGGCTGCATATTCTGCTGGCAACATGGATTCTTCCACGGCAGTACTGATGACAAATGTAACATTGTATTTTTCGGAAATCTTATCAATCTCTTTCAATGCAGCGCCAAGTGCATCTGCCTCGATGTTACACATCATCATGAAGTTATCCAAAAAGATGTGAGTTACATTATGGTTGGAAGAAATCAGTCCCTGAATAAAGCCCATAAAGGCATCCGGGGATTGAATATCGTACTCGTGCAGATTGACGAGCCGGATGACATTAGAAAGTTCATACATATGCTTGTTGCTCTTATCAATGTAAATGATAGAACCGCTAGTACGCTTGCTTTCGTTGTTCGCTCTTTCCACCATTTTGCGTGTTTTACCGTTTCCTTTTGCTCCAATAATTAGTTCCAGCATCTCATGTCCTCCTTAGTCTGTTAAACATAATAAACGTATAATAGAATTGTATAAGTCCGCTTTGGAATTGCCGGATGATGCGACAACTACATAGTCCTTACCGTCCTTGGTCAGATACATGGCAAGACAGTTACCAGCTCCATCGGTCGTTCCTGTTTTCCAGGATTCCAGATGGAAGGTCGCTGGCAGAGACACTTCTCCCGTAACAAATAAATTTGTTGCGGTGCTTTCGGTATCAATTGCTGCGCCATTGGAATCATAAAACGTATAAGTATATGTATCAAAACCATCAATATCCCGTAGGATCTGATGATTGTGGACTTCTTTTACAATGAGGTACATGTCATATGCGGTCGAATAGTGATTTGGATCGTCCAGTCCGTGTGGATTCATAAAATGAGTGTTTGTAGCTCCGAGCTCCAGGGCTTTCTGATTCATACGGTCACAAAAGCTTTGGATATCCCCACCCACATACTCTGCCAGATACAGGGCATAATAATTGTTTGATTCTAACATCAGCCCATACAACAGGTCTTTTACGGAAATGGTATATCCACGATGCAACTGGCTGGGGGCAACATCTTCTGCTGTCAGATCATAATTTTGTGTGATCTCAACCATATCATCGAGTGAAATGGTTCCGGCTTCAATGGCATCAGCCACAACAATTGCAGTCATCATCTTCGTCATACTTGCCGGATACATACGTTGATGTACATTTTTGGCGGCAAGTACTGTCTGGTCGGATTCATTGATTAAAAGTGCGTAATAGTTTTCGGGAAACAAATCCGCCTGGGTACGGTCGTCACGATAAACAATCGTGTCCTCCTGATGGAAATCAACATTGTCCGATTGATGAACCAGGTGGTCGATCACGTAAGTAGCGGAATCAACATCAGGATACGCTGCCTTTACGTGATTGTTGACAATACAGACAATAGATACAAACAATACCAACAGTACAAGTATTATTAAATTTCTCGTTAAATATTTACTTCGCATAGTTTTTTTAGTGCTTAAACAGTTCTCGCCAATCTAAGTCACCACGATCCAACGCTTTGATCAGCAATTCCGCGGTTGCAAGATTGGTTGCAAGTGGAATATTGTGAATATCACAAAGTGAAAAGATGTTATTGATATCTACATCGTGGCTCTTCTTGGTCTGTGGATCGCGTAAAAATATCATCATGTCCAGATCATTGCTCTCAATCATGGCACCGAGCTGCTGCTCTCCTCCGGTATGCCCGGCGAGGAACTTGTGGACAGTCAGATTGGTAACCTCTTCAATCATACGTCCTGTCGTTCCAGTTGCATAAAGTTCATGATGAGACATAATCCCCCGATAAGCGATACAGAAATTCTGCATTAATTTTTTCTTCGCATCATGTGCGATTAAACCGATGTTCATGTACGGTTCTCCTTAAGTAACATTATAGTCTTCCCTAGTAGCTTGTTTTTTGCATACTGACATTTAGCACGATTCCGATTCCAATCGAGATACTAATCAGGGAACTGAGCCCGTAGCTGATAAACGGAAGCGGTAGTCCGGTGTTTGGTATAACACCGGTTGCAACACCGACATTGATGAATGTCTGGTATGCGATCAGACAGCCCATTCCGGCTGCAATCAGCATGCCTTTTGTATCTTTTGCATTTCTCGCTACATGAATACATTGTAACACTATTAACAGTAGAATTGCAATAATTATTACACTTCCAACGAAACCAAGTTCTTCGCCGATGACAGAAAAAATGAAGTCTGTCTGCTGCTCCGAAATGAAATTTGCATCCTTTACTGTGGCGATGGTTGAAGTGTTTAAGCCTTTTCCGGTAAGCTGTCCGGAACCGATTGCCATAACGGAGTTATTCTGCTGTGTATAGTCGGAGCCGTACTGCCCTGGATAGATAAACTGCAGGATTCGGTTCACCTGGTAATCACGCAGCAAGTGTTGGTTTGGCCTCTGAATATACCACAGAAAGCTTCCAGCAAGTGGAACAAATACCAGCAGTGCAATTCCGATAATCTTATAGCTTAATCCAGACAGATATAACATTGTGACAAGAACCATAGCCAGACACAGAGTCGTGGACAGATCCGGTTCTACTGCAATCAGTGCCAGGGATAATCCAATCAGAAGCACAAACAGGCAAAGTCCTTTAAGTGTATTGATTTTATTATCTTCTTTCAGTTTATCCAGAAAGGTTGCAGTAAATAAGATCATAAGGATCTTGGAAAATTCGGATGGCTGGAACTGGATACCTCCGCTTCCGCCAATCATGATCCATCGTTTTGCGTAATTGACTTCCACACCAAAAAAGATAACGGAAAGTAATATAAACGCGTTAATGATGAAAAACACACGGTAAAACCGGCACACAAAGTCGTAATTTAATAGAGAGACAAAAATCATAATGATAACGCCAAGCCCAATACCGATGGTTTGTTTGAGCGTGAATGAACTGTCTGCACTGTTGATCATGACAACGCCACAGATCATGGCAATGATGACGGTAATCAGTAATTTGAAATTATAGTCTTTGAGACTGAATCTTGTGAACATCTTTATCCTTCTTCTTTAACCAGCCGAACAAGCGGCTCCTTTTTTCTTCTTTTGCGAGATCCTGCCCGCAGATCCGCATGGCAATGTGGTCGTAGGCACGTCCTGCAACACAGTTTTTTGTTGCAATCGGTGTTCCACGGTTACTTGCGATGACGATATTCTCATCGTCGTAGACGCTTCCGATATGGTTGACCCCAAGGATTTCTACAACGTCTTCTACAGACATCATCTCGCCCCGCTTGACCATATCCTGTCGTACTCGGTTTACTACAAGGTCAATCCGTGGTATCTCGTTTGCATTTAAGATTCCAATGATGCGGTCAGCATCCCGGATAGCAGAAACCTCTGGTGTGGTCACGACGATCGCACGTTTTGCAGCAGCAATAGCATTTTTAAATCCCTGTTCGATGCCTGCCGGGCAATCGATAATTATGTAATCATAATCTGGCTTGAGCTGATTGATGAGTTTGATCATCTGCTCTGGAGAGACGGCGCTTTTGTCGCGCGTCTGGGCTGCCGGGAGCAGAGATAGCGTATCACATTGCTTGTCACGGATGATTGCCTGTTGATGGCGGCAATTTCCTTCTACAACATCGACCAGATGTTAAAGACAAATTATGAGACAAAAGTTAAAATCAATAAAAATGAATTATACGGATGTATCGACCGTGCTACTCTCCTTCTTCGTGAAGCAGAGAAAAAACCGGTAATTCTTCACATCAAAGAAGATGAAATTCAGATGGAGATGAATACCAAAATCGGTTCGATGGATGAAGAGGTGACGGCTGAAAAAGAAGGAAAAGATTTAGTTATTGCTTTCAATCCAAAATATATCAACGATGTATTAAAAGTAATTGATGATGAGGAAGTGACTTTGTATTTGTTTAATGCAAATGCTCCTTGTTTTATCAAGAATGAAGAAGAATCCTATATTTACCTGATTTTGCCGGTAAATATGAATTAGAAATGAGGATGTTATGCAGGAAATAACGATTAAGGATGAGTTTATCAAACTGGGTCAGGCTTTAAAGCTGGCAGGACTTGTCGGTTCCGGAGTGGAGGCAAAAGTAGTGATTCAGGATGGTGAAGTAAAAGTAAATGGTGAGGTGGATGTAAGAAGGGGAAGAAAATTACATCCCGGTGACTGTTTTGAATTTGAAGGAAATGAAGTAAAGGTAACATCTGTATGATATTAAAGTCCATTGAAATGAGTAATTTTCGTAATTATGAAAGAGAAGAATTTCATTTTCATGAGGGAACGAATGTGTTATACGGTGATAATGCACAGGGAAAAACGAATGTGCTGGAAGCCATTTACCTTGGGGGCACGACAAAGTCGCACAAGGGAAGCAAAGATTCGGACATGATTATGAAAGGAAAAGACGAAGCTCATATTCGATATTATGTAGAAAAGAAGCAGTGTACTTATAAAATCGAAATTCACATGCGTCGGGGCAAGACAAAGGGAATTGCGATTGACGGGCTGCCGATTGGAAGCAGTAAAGAGTTGATGGGATTATCCCACATTATCTTCTTTTCGCCGGAAGATTTAGGAATTATTAAGGATGGACCGGAGCAGAGACGAAGATTTATGGATATGGAATTGTGTCAGTTAGATAAGGCATATCTTTATTATCTGACACAGTATAAAAAAATATTAAAACAGAGAAATGCGCTGCTTAAGCAGATTCAGAAAAACAGTGAATTAAAAGATACGCTGGAAATCTGGGATAAACAACTGGTAGAAAATGGGATCCGGATTATACAAATCAGGGAACAATTTGTAGAAGAAGTAGCAGCCATTATGAAACAAAAACATTTCAACCTGACAGGTGGTCTGGAAGAAATGGAAGTAATTTATAAGCCAAACTGCAAGGCAGATGATTTTGCCACACGCTTATTTATAGAGAGTGAAAGAGATATTTTACTTGGTACTACTACCGTGGGACCTCATCGTGATGACATGCAGTTTTATATTAACGGACAGGAAGTAAAGGTTTATGGTTCGCAGGGACAAAAAAGAACTTCGGCTTTGTCGCTGAAGATGGCGGAAATCGAAATTGTAGAAAAAACAATCGGAGAAAAGCCAATTCTTTTATTGGATGATGTTTTGTCTGAACTGGACAGCAGCAGACAGAATTATCTTCTGGAGAGCATTCATGATATTCAGACCATGATCACCTGTACTGGTCTGGATGATTTTGTCAGTCATCAGTTTACGATCAATAAAGT
>OICN01000200.1_pt1 | contig 22412 bp, 21 predicted proteins | sample 1581301 | NCBI WGS metagenome assembly OICN01 (sample SAMEA3882557, study PRJEB24775) | human gut metagenome | biome: human-associated habitat; feature: intestine environment; material: feces | place: Netherlands | collected 2009/2010
CCCTGCATCGGCTGGTGTACAAAAGAGCTGCTGCGCTCTATGGGCCTTTGGAAAGGGCGTGAAGATACATGACACTGGACTATTACTACGGGGATCAGGCGGAACAGTTCTCTTTCTACCGCATCCCCAAAGTGCTGTTCACGGACAGCCGGTTCAAGGACATTTCGGCAGAGGCCAAAATCCTCTACGGCTTGCTCCTTGATCGCATGAGTTTGTCTGCCAAGAATGGCTGGCTGGATCAGGAGGGGCGCGTGTATATCGTCTATACCGTCGAGGATATCATGGACGCACTTTCCTGTGCTTCGCAAAAGGCCATGAAGCTGCTGAATGAACTGGATGAGAAATGCGGGCTTATTGAGCGCAAGCGGCAAGGCCTCGGCAAGCCCAATCTCATTTACGTCAAGAACTTTGCTGCTGCGCCGGAATCAAAATTCAAGAATGGTGAAAATCAAAATTCAGGAGTTTTGAAAATCGAAACTCAAGAATTTCCAAAATCAAAAGGTAGTAATACTGAGAAGAACAATACTGATTTGAACGATACTGAGGCTCTTCCCTTCACTTCGTTCAGGGGCAGTCAAAAGCGGGAATCGAAAAGAAACGATGCAGAGCGAAGATCGCAGTACAGAGAACTTATCATGGAGAATATCAGCTATGACGTTCTGCTGGTGGACTTGCCGTATGACAAGGAGATCGTCGAGGAAATTCTGGAGCTTATCGTGGATACGGTCTGTACCACAAAGCAGACCGTGCGCATCTCCGGGGATGATAAACCAGCGGAGGTGGTCAGGAGCCGGTTCCTGAAGCTGGACAGCGAGCATATGCGTTTTGTCGTGAGCTGCATGAAAGAGAACACCACAAAGATCAAAAACATCCGTCAATATCTGCTGGCAACGCTGTACAACGCTTCGCTTACCATGACCAGCTACTATGCAGCCATGGTTCAGCACGATATGGCGGAAGGACGTATTTAGACGCCGCTGGCTGTATGGCCTGCGGCGTTTCGCATGTTACGGAGGTGAACGTTATGCCAAAGAAGACAGAACCAAAGGACACACAGAGCACCCAGCCGGAGCAGGTGCAGCAGGTACGCATTTCGGATATCCACCCCTTCAAGAATCATCCGTTCAAGGTGGTGGACGATGCGCTCATGCAGGAGACGGTAGACAGCATCATGCAGTTCGGCGTGCTCAATCCCACCATCATCCGGCCAGATCCCGGAGGTGGCTATGAGATGGTCGCCGGACACCGGCGCTTGCACGCAAGCGGCCTTGCCGGGAAGGATACGATCCCGGCCATTGTCCGCAATCTGACTGACGACGAGGCGGTGATCTTGCTGGTGGATACCAATTTGCAGCGCGAGAACATTTCTCCCATGGAACGCGCACAGGCGTACAAGATGAAAATGGAGGCGCTGAAACATCAGGGACAGCGGACAGATTTAACTTTAGTCCAAGTTGGGCCAAAGTTAAATTCCGCTGAAAAAATCGCGCAGGACAGCGGCGAAAGCGTTTCGCAGGTAAAGCGGCTCATTCGCCTGACGGAGCTTGTTCCAGAGATTCAGCAGAAAGTTGATGCCAAGGAAATTGCCCTGAATCCTGCTGTGGAGCTGTCGTACCTCAAGCCGGAGGAACAGTGGCAGTTTCTGGATGCAATGGAGTATTCCCAGAACACCCCCTCGCTTTCGCAGGCGCAGCGGCTGAAAAAGCTCAGCCGTGAGGGCAAATGCACGCAGGACGCCATGTACAAGGTCATGTCCGAAGAAAAGAAAGACGAGTTGGATCGCGTCACGCTGAAAAGCGATACGCTCCGCAAATACTTCCCCAAGAATTACACGCCGCAGCAAATGGAACGGGTCATTATCAAGCTGCTGGATCAGTGGCAGAAAAAACGGCAGCACCAGAACGAACGTTGAAAGAAGCTCAGAAAAAGGCTGGCCATCCAGCGCGGAGGAGGGAGCAAAGACAATGCACAGCTTTATGAGTCCGGGAAAACGCATCCGTAGCTTTCGTCTGAAACGTGGGATGACGCAAAGAGCTTTGGGGATAGCTGTGGGCTTTCCGGTAAAAACCGCCGACATCCGCATCGCGCAGTATGAATCCGGTGCAAGAACGCCCAAACACGATCTGCTCTGTATATTGGCTCAGACGTTGGAGGTTCCGGTATCGGCACTGGAAATCCCGTATATCAAGAGCCGTGATGAGCTTGAGCAGTTGCTGCAAGCGCTGGAGGACGAATACGGACTGACAGTAACGATCACAGAACCCCGCGATTGATTTCAATATCGGAATAAACAAACGGCAGCGCCAGAGCGAGCGCTGAGAAAGGAATGTATCATGGAAAACTTCACGGTAAACATCACAGGCGACGTCAACATCATCCTCCCGCACGGGAAAATCCCTCGCAGGGTCAGGCTCAAAAGCGACGGCTACGCACCCGTCTCTGGCTTCCAGCTCACCCCGAATGATGAGGAATACGATGAAAGCAATGTTTCGGTTCTACTGGCTGTGCCCGGCCAGAAGGCCAACTCCATGCGTCTGCTGGACGCGCTCATTGCGACCGGCTTCCTCTGCACGCATGTGCGGCAGGTGCCGACCTTCGACCTGTACATGGCTTATGAGCAGAAAGCAGTCGTGACCGTCAGCGGCGAAACGTACCTGACCGGCCCCGCCATTGTGTTCTACTGCCTCGATGATGAATTATGGGATATCTCTTCGGGGGATGCCGGTCTGGTGCGGCGGCTTTTTGAAGAGCGTACTGCAGCTCCGTCACGGAGACGAAACGATCCCGGCCATTGCGCTGTAAGCTGTGCGCCAGTGCATACTGCGATCATCACGGAAGGAGGCGTTCATAATTGCAGGAAGAGGTTGAAAACAGGACAGTGACCCTTGTAATCAGCGCAACGAAGCTCACCGGACGGGTGCTCAAGGCGGCGGTTGCGAAGTTCCTGGCACATCAGAAAGCAAAAATTGCAGAGAAAAAACGGGCTGGCCCCGTAAAGCCCACCGGCAAGCAGACGGTCAAGCAGCTTGTCGGTCAGAATCAGGGCGTTGCCAACATCGAGATCAGCAATAAAAACATCAAGGATTTTGACCGTGTGGCAAGGAAATACGGCGTGGACTACGCTGTAAAAAAGGACAAGACCCTCTCGCCGCCCAAGTACATGGTGTTCTTCAAGGCGCGGGACGCGGATGCCCTCACAGCGGCCTTTGAGGAATATACCCGCAATACGGCAAGGAAGCGTCAGAAACCCTCTCTCATCCAGCATCTGCATGATATTCAGGCGGCAAAGGACATCATCAAGCCGGCGGTCAAACACAAGGATAAGGGGCTGGAGCTATGAAAAAGCCTGTAAACATCAAGAAAATCATTCTCCCCAATCTCCCGTATCTTCTGTTCGTCCTGCTGGGAACCAAGTGTGGGCAGGCTGCGCGGCTTGCTCCGGGGATGGATTTCTCTCAAAAAGCCCTGCATATTCTGGACGGCTTCCGGCTGGCCTTTAAGAGCCTACTTCCGAGCTTCCACCCTGCCGATCTGCTGGTCGGCCTCCTGATCGCCGCCGCGCTCTGGCTGGCGGTCTACGTCAAAGGCAAGAACCGCAAGAAGTTCCGGCAGGGCGAAGAATACGGATCTGCACGATGGGGTAAGCCGGAGGACATAAAGCCGTACATGGACCCGGAGTTCTCGAACAACGTCATTCTGACGCAGACGGAGTTCCTGACCATGAACAGCCGTCCAAAGCAGCCGAAATACGCCCGCAACAAGAACATCCTTGTCATCGGCGGTTCCGGCTCAGGCAAGACGCGCTTTTTTGTGAAACCAAATCTGATGCAGATGCACAGTAGCTACGTTGTGACTGACCCGAAGGGTACGGTGCTGGTGGAGTGCGGCAAAATGCTTGAAAAGGGCGGCTACGTCATCAAGTCGCTGAACACCATCAATTTCAAGAAATCCATGCACTACAACCCATTCGCGTACATCCGCAGCGAGAAGGACATCCTCAAGCTGGTCAATACGATCATCGTCAATACGAAGGGAGATGGCGATAAGTCCGGCGAAGATTTTTGGGTGAAGGCGGAAAAGCTCTACTACACAGCTCTCATCGGCTACATCTGGTACGAGGCACCCGACCACGAGAAAAACTTTACTACCCTGCTCGAAATGATCAATGCCTCGGAAGCCAGAGAGGACGATGAGACCTTCAAGAACCCAGTGGATGTCATGTTCGATGAGCTGGAAGCCCGCGACCCTGACCACTTTGCGGTCAAGCAATACCGCAAATACAAGCTGGCGGCTGGCAAAACCGCTAAGTCGATCTTGATTTCCTGCGGTGCAAGGCTTGCGCCCTTCGACATTGCAGAGCTGCGGGAGCTGATGAGCTACGACGAGATGGAGCTGGACACCATCGGAGACCGAAAGACGGCGCTGTTCGTCATCATTTCCGATACCGACGATACCTTCAATTTCGTCGTGGCAATCATGTATTCCCAGCTCTTCAACCTTTTGTGCGACAAAGCAGATGACGTTTACAACGGACGACTTCCCGTCCATGTGCGATGTCTGCTGGATGAATTTGCGAACATCGGTCAAATCCCGAAGTTTGATAAGCTCATCGCAACCATCCGTAGCCGGGAAATTTCGGCGTCAATCATCTTGCAGTCCCAGTCTCAGCTCAAGACCATCTACAAGGACGCGGCTGACACCATCACGGGCAACTGTGACTGCACACTTTTCCTCGGTGGAAAAGAAAAATCGACCCTCAAGGAAATCAGCGAGGTGCTGGGCAAGGAGACAATCGACCTTTACAACACCTCAGAAACCCGTTCCAACAACAACTCCTATGGCTTGAACTATCAGAAAACCGGCAAGGAACTGATGTCTCAGGATGAGATCGCCGTCATGGACGGAGCTAAGTGTATTTTGCAGCTTCGAGGCGTGAGACCTTTTCTCAGTAACAAATACGACATTACGAAGCATCCAAAGTACCGGCAGCTCTCCGACTATAACAAGCGGAACGCCTTTGACATCGAGAAGTACCGGCAGCACAAGCTGGTAGTCAAGCCCGATGACACATTCGACCTCTATGATATGGGCGAGGTCGAAGCGGATTAAAGCCCCGTCGCTGCACTGCGCAGTGGGTAAAGCCTGATGGCTCATCCCAAAGCAGAACAGCGACGGGGCTTCTTTTTTTATGCCCATTTTCAAAAATACACACTCAACTTTCATCGATTCAAGGAGGAAAATCTATGGCTTTCATCAATCAGGCTGTCACGGTTCTTCAGACGCTCGTTATCGCCCTCGGCGCAGGTCTCGCAGTGTGGGGTGTTGTCAACCTCATGGAAGGCTACGGCAACGACAACCCCGGCGCTAAGTCTCAGGGCATCAAGCAGCTCATGGCTGGCGGCGGTGTGGTGCTGATCGGCACGACCCTTATCCCCCTGCTCTCCGGTTTGTTCGGCTAATCCACGGCAAGCCCAGCTTAACCGAAGGGTGGTGAAATATTGGGCAGCATTTTAGAAAAGATCGAACAGGCTCTCAAGGATATGCTGATCGGATGGATCGAGAGCAACCTGACCAATATGTTCACCGATGTCAACGAGAAGGTAGGAACGATTGCCGCCGAGGTCGGGCAAACACCGTCCGGCTGGAACGGCGGCGTGTACCAGATGATCCGGGGACTATCCGAAAACGTGATAGTCCCCATCGCTGGTATCATCATCACCTTTGTTTTGTGCTACGAGCTGATTTCCATGATCACCGAGAAAAACAACCTTCACGACATGGACACTTGGATGTTCTTCAAGTGGTTTTTCAAGGCGGCTGTGGCGATCTATCTCGTGACGCACACCTTTGACATCGTGATGGCAGTATTCGACATCGGGCAGAACGTAGTTTCCGGTGCAGCAGGAGTAATCCACGGCAACACGAGCATTGACATTGACGCGACGATTGCGCAGATGCGTACCGGCATGGAGAACATGGGCGTCGGAGAACTGCTCGGACTGTCGATAGAAACGCTTCTGATCAGCTTGTGCCTCAAAATCATGGCGATCCTCATTACGGTCATTCTCTACGGGCGCATGATTGAGATTTACTGCACCGTGAGCATTGCGCCCATTCCCATTGCAACCATGAGCAACCGCGAATGGGGCAGCATCGGCACGAACTATCTGAAAGGTCTGTTCGCTCTGGCATTTCAGGGCTTTCTCATCATGGTCTGCGTCGGCATCTATGCGGTGCTGATCAACGGCATGATCATCGCAGACAACATTCATTCGGCTCTGTTCTCTGTGGCAGCATACACGGTTATTCTGTGCTTCTCGCTGTTCAAGACCGGAAGCCTTGCAAAATCCATCTTCCATGCGCACTAAGGAGGTCGGCAGCATGAAGAAGTACAGCATCATCTACGCCGATCCCCCTTGGGCGTATCGGACTTACTCCAAGAAGGGACAGGGACGGTCTGCGGAAAGCCACTACCCGACAATGTGCATTGAGGACATCAAGGCACTTCCGGTCGGTGAGCTTGCCGCCAAGGACTGCGCTCTGTTCCTCTGGATCACGTTCCCGTGCCTCTGTGAAGCACTCGAAGTGCTGACGGCATGGGGATTTTCTTATAAGACCGTGGCTTTTGTATGGGTGAAGCAAAACCGCAAGAACGATGACCTCTTCACCGGCATGGGGTATTGGACAAGGGCGAACGCCGAAATCTGCATCCTTGCCACAAAGGGACATCCGAAGCGTGTTGACGCCGGTGTGCGTCAGGTCATCCTCAGCCACATCGAAGAGCATTCCAAAAAGCCGGATGAAGCGCGGGAGCGCATTGTTCGGCTCATGGGAGACCTTCCCCGCGTGGAGCTTTTTGCCCGTCAGTCTCCCGAAGGCTGGGATGTTTGGGGCAACGAGGTCGAATGCACGGCTCATCTTCCAACGGAGGAAACACCATGCTGCGGCTAAGACCCATCTCTCTTCGTGACGCCAACGAGTATGTCCGGCAGCATCACCGGCATCACAAGCCGGTTGCCGGTCACAAGTTTTCCATCGGCTGTGAAGCAGACGGTGAGCTGGTCGGCGTGATCATCGCCGGGCGTCCCATCAGCCGGTATCTGGATGACGGCTTCACATTGGAAGTTACAAGGCTATGCACCAACGGGGCGAAGAACGCTTGCAGCTTTCTCTACGGCGCGGCGGCAAGAGCTGCTGCGGCTATGGGCTATAAGCGCATCATCACCTACACGCTGGAAAGCGAAAACGGTGCAAGCCTTCGGGCTTCCGGCTGGAACTGTCAAGGCAAAGCGGGTGGGCTTCGCTGGACGGGCAAGCGTCAACCGAAGGAGGATCAATATCCCGCACAAATGAAGCTGCGCTATGAAAAGCAGCTTAGAAAGGAGGAAACAGTCAATGGCATTTGTTCCGGTCCCGAAGGATCTTAACCGCGTCAAAACGAAGGTCATGTTCAACCTGACCAAGCGGCAGCTCATTTGTTTTTCCATCGCTGCGGCAGTCGGCGTCCCGATCTTCTTTCTGGCGAAGGCACATCTCGACTTGTCTACGGCGGCAATGCTGATGGTGGTGATCATGCTCCCGTTCATCTTCTTCGCGCTTTACGAGAAGGACGGTCAGCCCGCCGAAAAGTATCTGTACCACATCGTACAGTCCATGTTTATCCGGGACAAGGTGCGTCCCTATCGCACAAACAATCTTTACGCTGAAATTCAGCAGAAAATCAAAGAACAGGAGGAATTGCAGCTTGAACAACAGCACAGCAAAGGCAAAGCCTAAGATGACGGTCAAAAACGGCGTCGTTTACGGCGATGCCCTTTCCGCTCAGGAAAAGAAGCGGATCGTCATGCAGAAGAAAAAGGACAGGAAGGCAAAGAAAGTCCGTAAGTCCGCCCAGCAGACCATTCCCTATGTGGAGATGTGCCGCGACGGTATCTGCAAGGTAAACAGCCGCCTCTACACGAAGTCCATCGCCTTTGAGGACATCAACTACCAGCTTGCGCAGAACGAGGACAAAACTGCCATCTTTGAAGCATGGTGCGACTTTCTGAACTACTTCGACAGCTCGATTTTCGTTCAGCTCTCCTTCATCAATCAGAAGGCAAGCCTCAATGAGTTCCGCAAGCGCATCAATATTCCGGCACAGGAGGACGACTTCAACGACATCCGCTCCGAGTATTCCGGTATGCTGCAAAGCCAGCTCACCAAAGGCAACAACGGACTGGTCAAGAAGAAGTACATCACCTTCGGCATTGAGGCGGACTCCCTCCGCACGGCAAAGCCGAAGCTCGAACGCATTGAAACCGACATTCTCAATAACTTCAAAACCCTCGGTGTGAGGACGGAACCGCTGTCCGGCTATGAGCGGCTGAAAGTGCTTCATGATGTGTTCAACATGGACACCAATGAGCCGTTCCGCTTTTCCTTCGATATGGTTGCCCGGACGGGACTCAGCACGAAGGACTTCATCGCGCCCACTTCCTTTGACTTCCGTGAAGGCAAGTGCTTCAAGATGGGCAAAACCGTCGGCGCGGCGAGTTTCCTGCAAATCCTCGCGCCGGAACTCAATGACCGTATGCTTGCCGACTTCCTTGAGATGGACAGCAACATCACGGTCAATTTTCATATCCGGACGATTGACCAGGCGAAGGCAATCAAGAGCATCAAGTCGAAGATCACCGACCTCGACAAGATGAAGATTGAAGAGCAGAAAAAGGCTGTCCGCTCCGGCTACGATATGGACATCATCCCGTCCGATCTCGCCACCTTCGGCGGTGAGGCAAAGCGTCTGTTGCAGGATCTCCAGACCCGCAATGAGAGACTGTTCCTTGTGACCATCCTCATCATGAACACGGCAACCAGCCGCCAGAAGCTCGAAAATGCTGTGTTCCAGACCGCCGCCATTGCCCAGAAGTATAACTGTGCGCTCAAGCGTCTTGACTTCCAGCAGGAGGAAGGGCTGATGTCCTCTCTGCCTATCGGCGTCAATCAGGTGGAGATCGAACGCGGACTGACCACTTCCAGCACAGCGGTTTTCGTGCCGTTCACCACACAGGAGCTTTTTCAGGGCGGCGAAGCTCTCTACTACGGGCTGAACGCACTGTCCAACAACATGATCATGGTTGACCGCAAGCAGCTCAAGAACCCCAACGGGCTGATCTTGGGTACGCCCGGTTCCGGTAAGTCCTTCTCCGCCAAGCGTGAAATGACGAACGCCTTCCTCATCACGGAGGATGACATCATCGTCTGCGACCCCGAAGCCGAGTATTTCCCCCTCGTGCAGAAGCTCGGCGGTCAGGTCATCCGCATCTCGCCGGTCAGCACGGATTACATCAATCCGCTGGACATCAACACGAACTACTCCGAAGAGGAAAACCCGCTGACGCTGAAATCCGACTTCATCCTCTCCATGTGTGAGCTGATTGTCGGCGGCAAGGACGGCTTGCAGCCGGTTGAGAAGACCATCATTGACCGCAGTGTCCGCATGGTCTATCAGGAGTTTCTTGCAGACCCCAAGCCGGAGAAAATGCCGATCCTCGAAGACCTCTACAACATTCTGAGAAATCAGAAGGAGCCGGAGGCACAGCGCATCGCAACTGCCCTTGAAATCTATGTTCACGGCTCTCTGAACGTCTTCAATCACAGAACGAACGTGGATGTCAACAACCGCTTCGTCTGCTATGACATCCGCGAACTCGGCAAGCAGCTCAAAAAGCTCGGTATGCTGATTGTGCAGGATCAGGTGTGGAACAGAGTTACCATCAACCGCGCCCAGCATAAGGCAACTCGCTACTACATGGACGAGTTCCATCTGCTCTTGAAGGAGGAACAGACCGCCGCATACAGCGTGGAAATCTGGAAGCGTTTCAGAAAGTGGGGCGGCATTCCGACCGGAATCACGCAGAATGTCAAGGATCTGCTTGCGTCCCGCGAGGTAGAGAATATCTTTGAAAACTCGGATTTTGTCTACCTTCTGAATCAGGCATCCGGTGACCGGCAGATTCTCTCGAAGGCGCTGAACATCTCGCCCAGCCAGCAAAACTACATCACCAATTCCAACGCCGGTGAGGGACTGATCTTCTACGGCTCGACCATCGTTCCCTTCAAGGACGATTTCCCGAAGGACACCCAGCTCTACCGCATCATGACCACCCGCTTAGAAGAAACCGTACAGAACTGATAGGAGGATTTTTGAATATGAACAACAAGATGATTACCATTCCCTATGCGGACGCTATCGAATACGGAGAGAACACCTCCGCGCTGTTTAAGGCTCTGTGGGAGCTGACCGATCTGATCCGACTGGAAAGCGACCTCAAGAAGCATCACCGTGCCTACCTCCATGTGAGGGAGGACATCGACGAAAAGGTCAAGGAGGCACGTCAGATTATGACCAAGGTATCTGTGGATATGATCGGATTCTATTTCAAGGTTGATGTTACCGAAAGCAGCAACAGCGACGAGAATACCCCTTTCGCTGACGCGGCGGATGATGAAACCGTTTCTATCCCCAAGGACAAGTATGAGCTGATGATCGACGATCTGCTCACGATGTCCGAAATCATTCAGTGCGTTGCAGATATGCGCACGCAGGATATGAGGGCAATCCGCGAGTTCGGCAAGTTTATCCCCGCCTTTGCCGCCTTTGAGAAGAACCGCCTGAGCCTCTATCGTGAGGCAGCGAAGGAAGCCGAGGAAATCTTCGACCGTTGGGCGGACGAGATTGACGATTTCGACGAGGACTTCATGGAAGATGAGGACTACGAGCCGGACGAGTATTACTCCGACTGATGCCCATTGAAATGTTGTCGGGTTTCACAGCCAACATTTCAATGGAAACACAAATCCAACAGAACAGGAGGTACACCACCATACAACTTGACATCATTCATACCGGCGATTGCCTCAACATCCTGAAAACGCTGCCCGATGACAGCGTTCATTGCTGTGTGACGTCCCCTCCGTATTACGCGCTCCGCGATTACGGCATGGAGGCTCAGATCGGCAGAGAGACAACGCCGAAGGAATATATTTCGCGCCTGACGGAAGTGTTTACCGAAGTCAGGCGCGTTTTGCGTCCGGATGGAACGCTCTGGCTGAACATCTCGGACACCTACGCCGGGAAAGGCAATCAGGGCGATTTCATTGACCCGAAGAACCCCACCGGCAGAAACGGTCAGGCTGTGGCTCTCAACAACAAGGTTGAGGGCTGCAAGCCGAAGGACATGATCGGCATTCCGTGGATGCTGGCTTTTGCCCTCCGCGATACCGGCTGGTATCTGCGCAACGACATCATCTGGATGAAGGATAACCCCATGCCGGAGAGTGTGAAAGACCGGTGCGCCCGCTGCTATGAGCATATTTTTCTGTTCTCCAAGTCGAAGAAGTATTTCTTTGACTACAAGGCGATCTCCGAACCGATTGCCCCCGCAACGGCAGAACGTCTCAAGCGCGGCATGAAGGGCGGCAACAAATACGGCAAGCCCGTTCCCGGTCAGCCTCAGCCGCAGTCCATCAACCGCCCCCGTGAGCATGGCGAGATCAAGGACGCAGACATCAATCCGCTCCGCAACAAGCGCGATGTCTGGAAGATCAACACCGTCCCCTTCAAGGGCGGTCACTATGCCGCCTACCCTCCAAAGCTGGTTGAAACCTGTCTTCTCGCCGGTTGTCCAGAAGGCGGCATTGTGCTTGACCCGTTCATGGGAAGCGGCACAACCGGCATGGTTGCCTCGCAGATGGGGCGTCATTTCGTCGGCATCGAGTTGAATCCGGCGTATACCGAGCTTGCCTACAAGCGGATTGGAGGTGAAATCTGATGCCCAAGGAACCGGAACTCAAAGCCCGCGACAAGGTGGTCATGCGGATGACGCGAGAAGGCGCGGTCGAGGAAAACCTGACGGCTGGCACCGAGCAGCGTGTGTCAAAGCGGCTGGAAGATGCGGAGCTGGTGAAGCCCGCTGAGACAGCAGAACCTTCCGAAGCTCTTTCTGCGGAGGAACAGAAAAAGGTGCAGATGCGCCGTCAACAGCGTCAGTTTCAGGCGGAACACGCCGTGGATAACGACACACAGCCGCCCTCGGAAACGTCCGTCACAGAAGAGAAAAGGGCAGAAAATCCACCCCAGAATGTAACTGAACCGCTGCCCTCGGAAACGGCGTTCAAGCCTCCAACTTTAGAGCAGCACGGCGTTTCTTCGCATACCGGCACAGTGATTGCCGAAACGGTTGTCACGCACAAGCTGCGCAAGACCTCTGCGGTTGAAGCAGTGGATGCAGATGCCATTCTCACTCAAGCGGCGGAAACCGCCTCTGCAAAGCCGCTCTCGGACGATGCCGTCCCGCCCACGAAGCGGATGCAGAAGCTCGAAAGGAAGTCCGAGAAGGCGCATGAGCGTCTGGATGCCGCCCGTGAGAAGCTGCCCATGCACAAGGTTCTCAAGAAAGAGCGTGTCTTCGATGAAGAGACCGGCAAGGGCAAAAACCGCCTTCATTTTGAGGATGAGCTGAAAAAACCAAAGGGCAAAGGCAAGCTGCAATTTGAAGCGGATAAAACCGTCCGCAAGGTCGGTGACACCCTCGCTTCCGGCATTCACGGCAAAATTCATGAGGTCGAACAGGAAAACACGGCGGTTGAGGCGGCGCATAAAACGGAGATCGCCGCTGAGACTGCCGCTCGGCATTTCAGTCATCATCGGGAAAGCAGCGTCAACAAGCCCTACGAGAAGGTCTCCAAGCTGGAACACAAGGCGGATGCTGCGGATGCGAAGCTCCAATATGAAAGAAACCAGCAGGAGCATCCTGAGATGAAGAAGCAGAACATGAACAAACACTATCAGAAGCAGAACATCAAGAAGGAATATGCTGCCGCTCGAAATGCCGGTTCTCAGACTGCCGGGACTGCCACAAAGAATACCGGCAAGAAGCTCGGTGAGAAGGCGTCTGACAAGATCAAGGAGTTCTTTGAGAAGAACAAGAAGGTCTTCATCTGGATCGGCGTCGGAATTGCCCTTCTCGTTTTGCTCGGTGCCGGAATCAGCTCGTGTTCGATGCTTACTTCTACCGGCTCGTCGGTTATCGCTTCCTCTTATCTCAGCGAGGATGGCGCGATGCTCGGCGCGGAGGCGCAGTATTGCCAGATGGAGCAAGAGCTGCAAAGCTATCTGGATAACTATGAAGGCACTCATGACTATGACGAATATCACTTCGATCTGGACGATATTGAGCATGACCCCTATGTGCTGATCTCCATCCTCTCTGCTCTCCATGAGGGCGAGTTCACGCTGGATGAGGTGCAGGGTACGCTCCAAATGCTGTTTGAAAAGCAGTACATCCTCACCGAAGAGGTCATCGTCGAAACCAGATACCGCACGGAGACCGACACATGGACGGACGCAGACGGCAACACGCACACGGAAACCTATCGCGTCCCGTATGACTACTACATGTGCAACGTGAAGCTCGAAAACTTCAATCTCTCCCACGTCCCGGTCTATATCATGTCTCAGGAACAGCTCTCCATGTACGCAACGTATATGTCGGTGCTGGGCAACCGCGAGGATCTGTTCGGTGACTCTCCCTATGTGGACAAGTACATCACCAATCCGCCCGCCGACTACGATGTCAACCCGGAATACCTGAACGATGAGAAGTTTGCAACGCTGATTACCGAGGCGGAAAAGTATCTCGGCTATCCGTATGTGTGGGGCGGCTCCAATCCCGACACATCCTTTGATTGCTCCGGCTTCGTCAGCTACGTTCTCACGAACAGCGGACTTGTGAATACCGGGCGGTTGGGCGCACAGGGACTTTACAACGTTTGTACGCCGGTTTCAAAGGCGAATGCACAGCCCGGTGATCTCATCTTTTTCGTTGGGACGTATGACACCCCCGGCGTGTCTCACGTCGGCATCTACGTTGGTGATGGCGTCATGATTCACTGCGGCGACCCCATTCAGTACACATCCATCAACTCTTCCTATTGGCAGCAGCATTTCTACGCCTTCGGAAGACCCGCCTATTAAAAGAAAGGAGTTTTGCATGAATCCCAAGTATCAGAAAGTCCTCTCCGACATTGAGAAGGCTGAAAAGAAGAAATCCGAAATCGAAGGACAGCTCAAGGAGCTGTACGACAAGAAGACGGAGCTGGAAAACCTTGAAATCATCAATACCGTGCGCTCTATGGTGATGGACAAGGATCAGATCATGGCGTTCCTGTCTTCCATGAAGGGCGGCACCATGCCCGCTGAAAACACGGAGGTAATCGACAATGCGTAAGAAGTTTCGTTTTCTGACCGTCCTTGCGGTCTGCGTCATGGTTCTGTCCTGCTTCTCGGTGACGGCGCTTGCCTATGCCGATGACACCGATCAGAACCTTCCCGTTACGGAGGCAACTCAGCCCGAACAGCAGCCCGCAGTCACGCCCGCGCCGGAAAAGCCGAAGGGTGAGCCGATTGACGATGAGGGCAACGCCTACACCCGCGACTTGCTATACGACAAGGCAACCAACAAGCAGTTCATCACTGTCCAGACGAAAAGCGGCAACACGTTCTATATCGTCATCGACTACGATGCGCCCATCAACGAGGATGAGGAACAGTATCAGACGTACTTCCTGAACATGGTCGATGAGAGCGATCTGCTTGCGCTGCTGGATGAAGACACTGCGGCTGCGCTGACCACCTGTAACTGCAAAGAGAAATGTGCTGCCGGTCAGGTCAACACCGACTGCCCGGTCTGCAAGACCAATATGAGCGAATGCACCGGCACAGCTCCCGTTACACCTGAGCCGGATAAGGATGCAGAAACCGATGCTCCCGCCCCTAAACCCGAAAAGAAATCCAACATCGGCATGATCCTCGTCATCTTCGTTCTTGCCGGTGCTGCGGGTGCAGCTTATTACTACATCAAGTTCGTCAAGGGCAGAAAGCCCAAGGATGAGGACATGGACTTCTTCGACGATGAAGGCTACGAGGAAGATCCGTACATCAACGAGGATGAAGAGCCGCAGATTGCGGAGGATGCCGAAACGGAAGGTGATGAAGATTGATCTTAGTCATTGCTGAAAAGCCCAGCGTTGCCCAGTCCATCGCAAAGGTGCTGGGCGCGACATCCCGCAAGGACGGCTACATGGAGGGCGGCAATTACATCGTTTCGTGGTGCTTCGGTCATCTGGTGGAGTTGGCAGACGCCAGCTCCTACGATGAGCGGTATGCCAAGTGGCGGTATGACGATCTGCCCATTGTTCCGGAAAACTGGATGTTCGAGGTCACAAAGGACAAAGCCCAGCAGTTCAAGGTGCTGTCCTCTCTCATGAAGGACAAGCGCGTCACCGAGCTGGTCTGCGCAACCGATGCAGGACGCGAGGGTGAGTTGATCTTCCGGCTGGTCTACAACAAAGCCGGATGCACCAAACCCTTCAAGCGTCTGTGGATCAGCTCGTTGGAGGACTCCGCCATCCGCGAAGGCTTCAACCATCTCCGGGACGGCAAGGAATATGACCGCCTCTATGAAGCGGCACTCAGCCGCTCGAAGGCGGACTGGATTGTCGGCATCAACGGCACCCGCCTTTTCACCACGCTCTATCACAAGAAGCTGGTGGTCGGGCGCGTTCAGACGCCGACCCTTGCAATGCTGGTGGAGCGCGACGGGAAAATCTCCATGTTCCAAAAGGAGAAGTATTTCAACGTCCACGTCGGCAAGGGCGATCTGACCGCCGATCTGGAAAAGGTCAAAACCGAAGAGGAAGCAAAAAGAATTGCGGCGGCTTGCGAGAAAAAGCAAGCCGTCGTTTCTTCTCTCAAGCGGGAGACGAAAACCGTCAATCCTCCGAAGCTCTATGATCTGACCACCTTGCAGCGCGAGGCAAACCGATATTACGGCTTCACCGCCCAGCAGACACTCGATCTCGTCCAGACGCTTTACGAAAAGAAGCTCCTGACCTATCCGCGCACGGACAGCCAGTTTATTACGGATGATATGGAGGACACCGCCCGTCAGGTCATTTCCATCGTCTGCCGCCAGCTCCCGCTTTTCTCCGGCGTTTCGGTCACTCCGGACATTTCCCGCGTAACCGACAACAGTAAGGTCACGGATCACCATGCCATTCTCCCGACCGTCCAGCTTGAAAAGCAGGATGTTTCCGCACTCCCTCAGTCGGAACAGAAAATCCTCAACCTTGTCGGGATGCGCCTTCTGTGTGCGACCGGCGAGAAGCACACCTACGCGGAAACGCAGATCACGCTCTCCTGCGAGGGCTGCAAGTTCAAAACCAAGGGGAAGACCGTCGTTCAAAACGGATGGAAAGCCATCGAAGAGCTGTTCAAGTCCTCCCTCAAGACGAAGGAAAAGGATGATCCCATGAAGTCCCTGCCCGAAGTCCATGAGGGCGATGTTCTGGAAAGTGTGTCCGCCAGCGTCACCGAACACTTCACAACGCCTCCGAAGCAGTACACGGAAGACACGCTCCTGTCTGCAATGGAGACTGCCGGAAACGATCAGTTTGACGATGACACCGAGAAGAAAGGTCTCGGAACACCCGCGACCCGCGCCGGTATCATTGAAAAGCTGGTAAAGTCCGGCTTTGCTGAACGCAAGGGCAAATCCCTCATTCCCACAAAGGACGGCTGCAACCTTGTCTGCGTCCTGCCGGAGCAGATCACCTCTCCCACAATGACGGCGGAATGGGAAAAGACGCTCATGGAGATTGAGCGCGGCAACGCGGATGCAGACGCCTTCCTCAGCGGCATTGTCCAGATGACCGGGGATCTCGTGAAAGCCTACCCGTTTCTCTCCGATGCCGAAGCCCAGCGTTTCGGCACGGGCAAGGAGGAAATCGGCAAATGTCCTCGTTGTGGATCTCCGGTCTATGTCGGCAAGGGCAATTTCTACTGCTCGAACAAGGACTGCTCCTTCTGTCTGTGGGAAGACAACAAGTTCTTTTCCAGCAAGAAAAAGAAGCTGACCAAGAAGATTGCAAAGGAGCTGCTGGACAAGGGCTGGTGCCGAGTGACCGGGCTTTACACGCCGAAGAAGCCTCAGCTCTACGATGCGGTGATCCGTCTGGATGACAGCGGCGGCAAATATGTCAGCTTCAAGATGGAGTTTGACCGATGAACCGTCCGAAGTATGTTGCCTCTTGCAGCGGAGGCAAAGACAGCGTAGCGACGCTCCTGCTGGCAGCACAGCACAATGAGCCGCTGGACGAGGCAGTTTTCAGCGAAGTCATGTTTGATCAGGACACAAGCGGTGAAATCCCGGAACACCGGGACTTCATCTATGACCGGCTCAAGCCCTTCTGCGAAAAAGAGCTGGGCATCAAGTTCACCATTCTCCATGCAGACAAGACCTACGATGACGTGTTCCATCACGTCATCACCCGCGGACCGCACAAGGGTGAGGTTCGCGGCTTTGCATGGGCTGGTATGTGCGCGGTCAATCGAGACTGCAAAATCCCGCCCGTCCGCAAGTACAATGCCGCACTCTCGCCGGACACCGTGAGCTATGTCGGCATCGCGGCGGATGAGCCAAAACGCATTGCTCGGCTGGATGGAATAACGAAGGTCAGTCTGCTTGCCAAATACGGCATGACCGAGGCGGACGCCTACAAGCTCTGTCAGGAACACGGGCTGCTTTCCCCAATCTACGCTCACTGCCGAAGAAACGGCTGCTGGTTCTGTCCCAACGCCAGTGACTCGGAGCTGCTGCACATGGTCACAAAGCACCCGGATATGTTTGACCGGCTGATTGAATGGGAGAACGAGGATAACATCTTCCATCGTCGGATGACGCGCAGAGAAACCCCGTCTGAGGTAAAGGCTCGTTTACTGAGCAAATCCCAGACGGGGTTTTCTTCGCCCAAAAGCAAATAAGAAATGGAGGTTTGAGATGGCTGAAAACAAAAATGCACAGCAAGTCCGCGAAATCACGGACAAGCTGGAACAGGGCATCAAGGAGCTGTTTGAATCCGAGCGGTTCAAGGAATATCTCCGCACGATGTCCAAGTTCTACAACTATTCCTTCAACAACACGCTGCTCATTGCGATGCAGAAGCCGGAGGCAACCTATGTTGCCGGTTATACCTCGTGGCAGCGCAACTTTGACCGTCAGGTCATGAAGGGCGAAAAGGGCATCAAGATTCTTGCACCCGCGCCGTACAAGGCGCAGGAAGAGCGTGAGAAGATTGATCCTTTGACGCAGAAGCCGGTGATCGGCGCAGATGGGAAGGCTGTCACGGAAACGGTTGAGGTCCTGCGCCCTGCCTTCAAGGTGGTGAGTGTCTTTGATGTTTCCCAGACGGACGGCAAGGAGCTTCCGGACATCATCGTTGATGAGCTGAAAGGCACCGTCGAGAACTACGAGGCGTTCTTCGACGCGCTCAGGCAGGAATCTCCCGTCCCCATTTCCTTTGAAGATATTCCGGGCGGTGCAAAGGGATTCTTCTCTCCGGTTGAAAGCCGCATCGCCATTCAGGAGGGTATGAGTGAAATCCAGACGGTCAAGACCGTCATTCACGAAATTGCTCACGCCAAGCTCCACGCCGTCAACCCAGACGAGAAAACCGCCCCCGAAGACAAGAAGGATCGTCACACCAAGGAGGTTGAGGCGGAGAGCGTTGCCTACACCGTCTGCCAACGGTACGGCATTGAAACCTCGGACTACTCCTTCGGTTACATCGCCGGTTGGTCATCCGGCAAGGAAACCAAGGAACTGAAAAGCTCTCTGGACACCATCCGCAAGACGGCGGCTGAGATGATCGAGGGCATTGACGCCAAGCTCAAGGTGCTGCTGGCAGAAAAAGCACAGTCCGCAGAGAAGGAAGCCGAAGCGCCCGCAGAACCGATGCCGGAAGTCCCCATTTACCACGAGACGGCGAATTACGCCTATGAAGCCGGTGAGTTGGAGTCATATCGTGCTTCTCTCGCCGCAAACGTGGAATGCCGCCGTGCGATTGAAGCGGCGATCAGCTCCAACTACGGAGATAACCGCCTGAATGCGGAAGCTGCCGTGAAAAGCGTCCTTGAGCAGTTCTCTCCGGAGCGCGTCCGGTATGTCCTCGCAAACACCATTCAGCAGAAAGACTTTGACGGGCGCATTCCCCAGCCCCTCAAGGAATGGGCGAAGAACGTTGAGGTCTGCCCGGAGAATGCCTCTCGCTTCCTTGTGGATAAACCCAATCCCGGACTGACGGCACTTTTCGTGGATGCGTTCCGTCAGCAGACCGAACCCCAGAAGGAAGTCACTTCTGAGAAAACAGAGGAAAGAGACCCGGAGGTCGTTGCATGGGAGAACGATGAGATTGCCTCTATTGAGGTAAAAACCGTGGAGGTCAAGTCTCCCTTTGCTCCCTTACCGGAGGAAGCGGCAAAAGCACCGAAGGGACACCGCCTGACTGCCGAAGAGAAGGAAATCAAAGCCGCCGTCATGGACACGCTCAAGGGGCAGATTGCCTATCACAATGACGGGATGCGGGCTTCCTACCGCGCCTCTAACCACTCCTTCAATCTGCTGGCACGGAACGGCGTCAAAATTGAGGGCAACACGGTCACGCAGAACGGTGAGCCGCTGTTCAAAATCCATCGCCGTCATGCGGCGCGGAAAACACAGGGCTGCTATCGTGAGCTGATGCCGACGCTGGAATACGTCAGGCAGGAGCAGAAGCAGGAAAAGCCCTCTATCCGCGATCAGCTCAGGACTGCCGCAAAACAGCAGCCGGAGAAGAAGTCTCCGGTCAAATCCAAAACGCACGACATGGAGTTGTGAGAAAGGAGACGCATGAAGAAATACACAGACGTTGACATCATCGCGGAGCTGCAGAAGCTCGTGGACAGTCATGTGGACAGCTACAAGGAAGACTTCGACATCGACAAGCGTATCATCCGCCGCGCTGCCGAAAGCCGGAACCCCGAAGACAAGTCGCTGATGTGGTTCTGCCGTCCGCATGGAACGCACTGCCTTAATGAAAATCAGGTCTTTATTCAGGGGACGCGGGATCATAACACCTTCCGTTTCTATGCGGAACAGACCTACGACGAGTGCGTTGCCCGCGTCATCATCCCCAAATCCGTCAAGCGCGGCAAGGTCTTCGGAGATGTCTTTGAGATCAACTACCGGGAACAGGCGGCAAATGTGGCGCAGAACTCGGTTGCGCCGGATCATGACCGGATAACCTTTGCAGATGGCTTTGTGCTGGACGCGCCCTGCCGCAGCAGCTTCGATGCAGCAATGGCTCTGGTCGGTGAGCATGGCGGCGTCAAAACCCACCAGACGCTCCCGAAGGACGCGGATGCTCTGACGGAAGTGCTGTCCAAACAGAAAAGCCGCCGTGACAGACTGCCGGATGCAGAAAGGACAGAGGCGCTTTCACCTCTGCCCGTCGCAGAACTCCGCAAATATGAGGCAGTCAAAAAGGCTCATCCGGACGCGCTGGTCTGCTTTGCCCAGAATGGCTATTTTGAGCTGTACGGCAAGGACGCGGAAAAAGCCGCACCCTTGCTCGGCACAAAGCTCCTTGAGAAGAAGGTACGCGGCAAGCCCTCCATGCCGGTGACCGGCTTCCGTGAAGCCGCGTGGGTAGCCGGTTCTCACAAGCTCTGGAAGTCCGGCGCAGATGTCTTTCTCAGTAAGGACGGCGAGACCTTCAAGGAACTCAAAGCCGCAGATTACATTCCTGTCGGCGCGACGCTGAATGTGGATGGCATCAAGTGCAGAATCGACGCGGTTGATTTTGCCGCTGATGAAGTCCGGCTGACCAATATTGAGGACAAGAACAGACCGATCCGCTTTTCTGAAAGCATTCAGTATGTCCGCTCGTATGTGGAGGATGCCGGAACTGCCATCTACGACACCATCCCGAAGAAGCCCGCTGCCCGTGAATCCATCCGCGACAAGCTGAAATCCGCGCAGAAAGCCCAGCCGCCCCACACGCCGAAACCGCAGAAATCAAAAGGAAAGGATATGGAACTCTGATATGAAAAACTTTACCGTGGAAGAAATCAACCTGATGTGCTGCTTCAACACGTCCAGCCGGAAGCGGCTGATCGACGATATGAAGAGCGTCACCCTGAACGACATGGACGGCGAGATCGCAGAGCTGATGTATAAGACCGTCCGGAAGCTCGAAGCCATGACCGACGCGGAGTTTGAGGAACTGTATATCATGCCGGACGGCATGGTGGATGACTGAAAGGAGGATGCCTATGCCCGTATTAGACGGTGAATTTGAAGCCTTCGTCACGAACCTTGGCAAGTACAACGAGGGTATGCTGGTCGGTGAGTGGGTGAAGCTCCCCACCACCGAGGAAGAGATGCAGAAGGTCTTTGAGCGCATCGGAATCGGCAAGCAGGATGAGTTCGGTCAGCCCTATGAAGAGTGGTTTATCACCGACTACGAATGTCCGATCTACGGCGTCCAGAAGATGCTTGGTGAGTACGAGAGCCTTGATAAGCTCAACTATCTCGCCGCCTTGATTGACGAGCTTTCCCTGAGCGATCAGGAAAAGCTCGTTGCCATTATGGAGGCTGGCTGCGATGAGGTCAGCGACATCGACGATCTTATCAATCTGACATTCAATCTGGACTGCTACGACATCATGCCCGGTATCAACGACGAATCCGATCTCGGCTACTATTACGCCCACGAAGCCGGTATTTACTCCGAAAAGGATCTCGGACCTCTGGCAAATTACATCGACTATGAACGCTATGGGCGCGACATTGCGATGGATGAGCAGGGACGCTTCACCGATGAAGGCTATGTCCGCGTCGCAAGCGAGAGGTGGGACAGACAGTTCAACGGCGATCTTGATGATATTCCCGACGAATATCGGATCACCGGCTCAGGGGAAGCCGCCGAGCGTGACAGCACCATCGCCGTTCTCGTCGTTGAGCCGGGAAAGGAGCCTTATGTGAAGGAGATTGACTCCGGTCTGGAGTCCTTGCAGCATGAGGTCGGCGGCTGCATCGAGGCGATTTACCCCTACGAAGACCCGGTTGCCTTAGTCTGTAATGAGGAAGGCAAGCTGGAAGGTCTGCCCCTGAACCGCGCTCTGCGGGATGAGGACGGTGACATCTACGACGTTGTTGCCGGAACATTCATGGTAGTCGGCTTGACGGATGACAGCTTCGGCTCTCTGACCGTAGAGCAGATGCAGAAGTTCTCTGACCACTTCAAAGTGCCGGAGCAGTTTGTTAAGTTGGGCGATAAGATTGTAGCGATTCCCATGATCTCGAAGGAACAGCAGAAGCAGGAGAGCATTGAGCAGAAGGACTTTGAGATGAACGCCGATACCTCCGGTCTGACGGTTGCCGGTCACATCGGGACGTGGCACACCATTGACCAGCATGAAGTCGGCGGTCACAGCTTTTACCTGATGGAGCATGACACTTACGGCGATGAAGCGGCTTGCATCATCGTCG
>OICN01000218.1_pt1 | contig 21576 bp, 10 predicted proteins | sample 1581301 | NCBI WGS metagenome assembly OICN01 (sample SAMEA3882557, study PRJEB24775) | human gut metagenome | biome: human-associated habitat; feature: intestine environment; material: feces | place: Netherlands | collected 2009/2010
AACATACAGTAATACATAAAACACCAAACAAAACAAAATAATTGTTAAAACCTAAAATACTAATAGGATATGTTACACAAGTAGAAATTGGAGCAAAAGTAGCTTTAATATCCAAATTTAAAATAGGAATATATTTTAAAGCTAATAATGTGTAAATACTAGCAAAAACTCCTTGAAAAAACTTACCAATAATATATTTCTTTATAGATAAATCAGATTTAGAAATAATACTATATACTTGTAGACATACAGAAATGCCACCAAATCCAAGAAGAAATGCACAAATAGCAATATTAGTAGATATGTCTTTTACATGTACTAAAGAAACTAAATTAATACCATTTGTAAGTTCAATTATTCCAGATAATATAGGCACAGCAAACGAAAGATTTATATTAAAGAAGCCAAGCAATGGAGAAATAACAACAGAAAATAAATCTAAAATATGTAATTGATTTAATATGGAAATAACAACAGAAAATATTACCACATATGAACCTATCATAAGTATAGTTGAGATAGAGTTAGAAGAACTGACACTTGGTTTATATGAACTATGGGGTAGATTCTGCAAATCATTCTTACTAAAGAACTTGAAAATAACTCCAACAGTAATACATGCCATAAAATGAGTAATAAAAAGTAATAAGCCAATACTTTTATTAGCAAATAAACCAATTCCAACAGTCCCAATAATAAATAAAGGCCCAGAATTATTTGTAAATGCAAGCATTCTATTACCCTCATCCTTAGTACAAATACCATTATTTCTAAAATCTGTTACAATTTTAGCACCTACAGGATATCCACTAATAAGTCCCATAATAAATGCAAAAGAGCCTTCACCAGGAACATTAAAAAGTGGTCTCATAATTTTATTTAAGGTTTTACCTAAATATTGTACAATTTTGGTTTTACCTAATAATTCAGTAGCAAATAAAAAAGGAAAAAGAGAAGGAACAACAGTAGTAGCCCAAAGTTCAAGTCCATTTTTAGCAGCTATTATATTAGAAGTAGAAAATAAAATAAGAAAAATCATAAAACTACATAAAATTATAGGAATAATTGTATTTTTTAGTGAAATTAATATAATATTAAACTTTTTGGATTTCATAATACAATTCCCCCTCAAAACATAGATATTAAAAAGTACAAAAATTATGCCATTAAGATATAAAAAATACTGCGTGAATCAAATAAAATGACAGTATAATCGATTGCTGTACCCTTGATTTTTAGATAAAAAAATGGTAATATATGTATTGGGAGCTGACAAAATGAAATACCTAATACAAGAATTAAGAAACAACAAAAAATTTATAGAATATAGTACAAACATAAAAAATAAAATAAGTCCGATAGAATTATCGGGCTTAACTGACGTGGGAAAAGCTCAAATAATAAGTGCAACTGCAGAAGAAAATAAAAGACCTATCTTAATTATCACATACAATGAAATAAAAGCAAAAAAATTATTAAATGATTTAAAATATTTTACTACAAATGTAGATTATTTTCCTAAAAGAGAGATAGTGGCATATGACTATGAAGCTGAAAGTAAGGATGTACCATATGAAAGAATAGAAGTTTTAAATAAAATAAAGCAAAATAAGGCAGAAATAATAATAACAACAATAGAAGCACTAATGCAAAAAATGATTTCTAAAGAATTACTATATAAGTATGTAATTCAATTTAAAGTAGGAAATACATACAATTTAGAGGAGATAAAACAAAATTTAATACAACTTGGATATGACAGAAACGATTTAGTAGAAAATAAAGGGCAATTTAGTGTAAGAGGCGGAATAATAGACATAGGCTTAACAGAAAAACAAGGTATAAGAATAGAGTTTTGGGGAGACGAAGTTGATTCTATAAGATATTTTAATATCTCGTCCCAAAGATCTACAGAAATGATACAAGAAATTCTAATAAATCCAGCTCATGAATTTATTGTAGAAGATTTAGTAAAGGTATGTAAAAGGATACAAGAAGCTTATGATGATTTAGCAGATATAGAAACAATAAAAAATGGTTCATATATAAGTAAAATAGATAAATATTTTAATGAATTTTACGAAGAGCAAAGTACCATTTTAGATTATATAAATAATAAATACATATTATTTATAGATGAAAACACCAAAGTGGAAGCTAGAAAAAATAATATAATATTAGACAATAACAATTTGATAGAATCATTAACAGAAAAAGAAAAGTTTGTCCCAGAGGCAATAAGAAACATTAGTGAATTTGAATATGATTTAAAAAATTTGCAAACAATATATTTACAGGAAAATAATGCTTATACACATCAGAACAGATATGAGTTTAGGTATAGAGAGATAAACTTTTTCAAGTCAGAGGTAGACATAGTAATATCAGATATAAAAAAATATATAGCTGACAACAAAAAGGTATTAATATTAGGTGGTATACAAAATACCTGTAAAAAAATATTAAATCTGCTAAATGAAAAACTGATTCAGCATAAATATTTAGAAAAAATAAACAAAATAGAAAATGGAGAAGTAATAGTTACAACAGGGAATGTATCTGCAGGATTTGAAAATTACGATTTAAACCTTGTAGTAATAAATATGGGAGAAGGTTTTGAGCAGGCACCTAAAAAGAAAAAAAGTTCAAATGCATTTAAAGAGGCGCAAAAAGTAGTATATGCAGATCTAAAAGCTGGTGATTACGTAGTTCACAAATCGTATGGTATAGGGGAATTTGTGGGAATAAATACAATTACAGCAGATAAAATAACCAAAGATTATATTAAAATAAAATATAAAGATGAAGACATTCTATATGTGCCAACCAATTCATTGGATACAGTCAGAAAATATATAGGTGGAGGAGATAGAGAGCCAAGACTAAATAGACTAGGTGGCAAAGAGTGGGAAAATACTAAAAGTAGAGTAAAAAATAATTTAAGAGAAGTTGCAAGGGATTTAATAGAATTATATGCTAAAAGACAAAAAATGCAGGGATTTGCATTTTCAAAAGATAATGAATGGCAAAAACAATTTGAGGACGAATTTCCATATAAAGAAACAGATGACCAGCTAAGATGTATAGAAGAAGGAAAAAAAGATATGGAACAGCCAAGACCAATGGATAGGCTACTTTGTGGAGATGTTGGATATGGTAAAACAGAGGTAGCAATAAGGCTAGCGTTTAAAGCTGTTATGGATCAAAAACAAGTAGCATATCTTGTACCAACAACAGTATTAGCAAACCAACAATATGAAGAATTTAAAAACAGAATGAGTGGATATGCCATAAATGTGGAATTATTAAATAGATTTAGAACAACAAAAGAGCAGGAAGACGTTATAAAAAAATTAAAATTAGGGGAAGTTGATATTGTAGTAGGAACACATAGGATTTTAAGCAAGGATGTAGAATTTAAAGATTTGGGACTACTTATTATAGACGAAGAGCATAGATTTGGAGTAAAAGACAAAGAAAAAATAAAGCAATTAAAAAATAGTGTTGATGTATTAACAATGACAGCAACTCCAATACCAAGAACATTACATATGTCTATATTGGGAATTAGAGATATGTCAGTAATATATGAGCCACCACAAAATAGAAGACCTGTTCAAACTTATGTATTAGAATATGATGATGAAGTTATAAAAGAAGCTATAACAAGGGAACTTGAAAGAAACGGTCAGGTATTTTATTTATATAATAAAGTAGAAGGTATAGAGAAAAAGGCAAATGAAGTATCTAAACTTGTGCCAGAAGCAAAAGTAGGATTTGCGCATGGAAAAATGACAGGTAAAGAATTAGAGCAAATAATGCTTGACTTTATACAAAAGAAAATAAATGTACTTGTATGTACAACAATATTAGAATCAGGAATAGATATACCAAATGCAAATACCATAATAGTTGAAAATGCAGATAGATTGGGATTGGCACAATTATATCAAATAAGGGGTAGAGTTGGAAGAAGCGACAGACAGGCATATGCATATATAACATATAAAAGAGAAAAATTGCTATCAGAGGTAGCAGATAAAAGGTTAAAAGCAATAAAAGAGTTTACAGAATTTGGTTCTGGTTTTAAAATAGCAATGAGAGACTTAGAAATAAGAGGAGCAGGAAGTTTATTAGGAAAAATACAACATGGACATATGGAGCAAGTTGGTTATGATACATATTGCAGATTGCTAGATGAAGTTGTAAAAGAAATACAAGGCATAGAAGTAAAAGAAGAACAAGATATACAAATAGATATAGATGTTTCAAGTTATATACCAGATAGCTTTATTGATAATAATAGTCAAAAAATAGAAATATATCAAAATATTGCGTTATGTAGAACAGAAGAAGATATACAAAACGTAATAGACGAAATTATAGATAGATATGGACATATGCCTTCAGAATTAGAAAATTTAATTGAAATTGCAAGGATTAAAAATTTGTGTAGAGTTGCTAATGTAATAAAAATATCGCAAAGAAAAGAAAAGGTTGTATTTTACTTTGACAAAGCAAAATTTAATCCAGAAATTGTGGATAAGCTAATAAAAAAATATAATACCAATATAAGATTTTCTACAGGAATAGAACCATATGTAACAGTAACAATTGGAAGCAAAATAATAGAGGAGATAAAGGAATTTTTAACATATATACAAAATTGCACAACATCTTCAATGTAGGGGCGATTTTAATCGTCCGCCCATCTTGAGCAGAGCAAAGTGAATTACAAAGTGTAGGGGCGATTTTAATCGCCTGCCTATCTTGAAGGAGAGAAAAATGAATATAATTTCAAGTAAAGATAATGAATTAATAAAAAACATTAAAAAACTAAAAGAAAAAAAATATAGAGACATAAATAATCAATATATAATTGAAGGAATTAAATTAATAAAAGAAGCAATTATAGAAAAAGCAAACATTAAATTAATAGTAATATGCGAAGAATGCCTGGTTGATGGAACAATAGACAAAAACCTATTATACGAAATAGCAAAATATGAATGTATATATGTAACAGAAAAAATATTTACCCAAATATCAGATGTAAAGGCACCACAGGGCATACTGGCAATAATAGAAAAAGGCTGTAAACAAGGGCAAATAGACTACTCAGAAGATATAATTATTGCTTTGGATGGTATACAAGACCCAGGCAATTTAGGAACAATATTAAGAACAGTAGATAGCGCAAATTTAAAACAAATAATAGTATCTGCAGATACAGCAGATTGCTATAATCCTAAGGTTGTACGCTCAACAATGGGAGCGATATTTAGAGTAAATATAATAGAAACAGCAGAATTAGAAACAACATTAAAAGAAATAAAAAAACACAAATTTGATGTTATTGTAACATCGTTAGATACAGAAAGAAGCATATATGATATAAAATATAACAAAAAGGTAATAGTAATAGGAAACGAAGCAAATGGTGTATCAAAGGAAATACAAGAAATGACAGATACAAAAGTAAAAATCCCAATGTTAGGAAAGACAGAAAGCCTAAATGCATCTGTCGCAACAGCAATAATAGTATATGAATATGTAAGAACAGAAAAGATTTGATAAAAGTAATTGCAATACAACATAATATGATATATAATGGAAACATCAAAAAAGCAGAAAGGAGAAAGAAAAGATATGTGGCGGATATTTACTATTGTCATAAATATCTTATTTGGGATTTTGGCCATCGTTATGTGGATGGCCATTGCAGTTATCGTGTTAGCAATTGCGCTAGCAGGTGGCATTGCCAGTTGCTAACACGATAAAAAACGGAGCTACGAAAGTTATTTTCGTAGCTCCTCTATTTAAATATTAAGAATTTCTTTTGCACGTTCTACATCTTCAGGTGTTGCTAAACGTACTCCTTCTAATTCGTATTTACAACCAAGTTGTTCCCATTTATATTTACCCATATCATGATATGGCAAAATCTCAACTCTTCTAACAGTTTTCAATTCAGACAAAAGTTGCTTTAAATTCAGCAAATCTTCTTCTTTATCAGTATATCCAGGTACAAGAACTTGTCTTATCCACATATCTTTTCCAATTGAACTTAAATATTTAGCAAAATCCAGTTCTAACTTATTAGAAACTCCTGTTAAATCTTTGCAAATTTCATCATTTATACATTTTATATCTAACAAAAATAAATCAGTCAAATCAATAAGCGTTTTTAACCTATCTGTAAGAGGAAATGAGCCAGAAGTATCAATTGCTGTATGAATATTTTGCCTTTTCAATTTAGTAAATAATTCTATTAAAAAATCCATCTGTAAAAGAGGTTCTCCTCCACTAACAGTTACACCACCACCAGAAGGTATAAAATAATTTTTATACCTTCCAATTTTTGATATAAGTTCATCAACTGAATATTGCATACCAGCATCTAATGCCCAAGTATCTCTGTTTTGACAATATTTACACTTTAAGGAACAACCCTGCATAAAGATTATAAACCTTATTCCAGGTCCATCAACTGTTCCAAAAGTCTCAAAAGAGTGTATTCTGGCAAGTTTACTATCCATAATTAATATCATTCCCTTCTTAAAAGGAACAAATTAAAATGTTTAAATTCTTTCATGAATTGTTCTATTTATAACATCTAATTGTTGTTCTCTTGTTAATTTTGTAAAGTTTACAGCATATCCAGAAACACGAATTGTAAGTTGTGGATATTTTTCTGGATGTTCCATAGCATCTTTTAATAAAGCTCTATCAAAAACATTTACATTTATATGATGACCAGTTTGCATAAAGAAGCCATCTAACATATTTACCAAATTATTTACCTTTGTATCTTCATCTTTACCTAAAGTATTAGGTGTAATAGAGAATGTGAAAGATATTCCGTCTTCAGAATATTCATAAGGCAATTTTGCTATTGTATTCATTACAGCTAATGCACCATTTACATCTCTACCATGTAATGGGTTTGCGCCTGGTCCGAAAGGCTCTCCAGCTGCTCTGCCATCAGGAGTTGCACCAGTAGCTTTTCCATATACCACATTAGAAGTAATTGTTAAAATAGATAATGTAGCTCTTGAATTTCTGTAAGTTTGATGTTTTTCTAACTTTTTCATAAATCTTTTAACAACATCAACAGCTATGCTATCAACTCTGTCATCATCATTACCATATTTAGGAAAATCTCCGTCTATTTGATAATCAACAGCAAGACCTGTATCATCACGAATAACTTTAACTTTAGCATATTTTATAGCAGAAAGTGAATCTGCAACAACAGAAAGACCAGCAATTCCACAAGCCATTGTCCTTAAAATATTTCTTTCACTATCATGTAAAGCCATTTCTAAGGCTTCATAAGAATATTTATCATGCATATAATGAATTGCATTTAGAGCCTTAATATATATTTTAGCAACATAGTCCATCATATTATCAAATTTTTCCATAACTTCATCATAATTTAAATATTCAGAAGTAATAGGAGCAAATTCAGGAGTTATTTGAACACCGCTCTTTTCATCTCTACCACCATTAATAGCATATAAAAGAGTCTTTCCAAGATTTGCTCTTGCTCCAAAGAATTGCATTTGTTTACCAATTTTCATAGCAGAAACACAACAAGCTATTCCATAGTCATCACCCAAGGTCGCTCTCATTAAATCATCATTTTCATATTGAATAGAAGATGTTTTTATAGAAATATCTGCACAGAATTTTTTAAATCCTTCAGGTAAATTTTTTGACCATAAAACAGTTAGGTTTGGTTCAGGGGCAGGTCCTAAGTTTACTAATGTGTGTAGCATTCTAAAAGAATTTTTAGTAACTAAAGTTCTACCATCAATACCCATTCCACCTAAAGCTTCTGTAACCCAAACAGGGTCTCCACTAAATAAGGCATTATATTCAGGTGCTCTTAAAAATCTAACCATTCTTAATTTCATAACAAATTGATCCATCAATTCCTGTGCAAGAGATTCAGATAATGTTCCTTCATTTAAATCTCTTTCTACATATATATCTAAGAAAGTAGTAGTTCTTCCCAAACTCATAGCAGCACCATTTTGGTCTTTTATAGCACCTAGATATCCAAAATATAACCACTGAAATGCCTCTTTAGCATTTGAGGCAGGAACAGAAATATCAAAACCATATTTTAAAGCCATTTTCTTTAAATCCTCTAAAGCTAGAATTTGGTCATGGACTTCTTCTCTATTTTTAATAATTGAATCAACAAATTCATCACTATCTAAAATATCTAATTCTCTCTTTTTTTCTTCAATTAATACATCTACACCATATAAAGCTACTCTTCTGTAATCGCCAATAATTCTTCCACGACCATAACCATCTGGAAGCCCAGTAATTAAGTGAGAACTTCTTGCAGCTCTTACATCAGGTGTATATACGGCAAAAACACCGTCATTATGTGTTCTTCTTAAATTATGATAGATGTATTCTATATTTTCATCAACTTTATAACCATAGCTTTCGCAAGATTTCTCTACAATTCTAATACCACCATTAGGCATAATAGCCCTTTTTAAAGGAGCATCTGTTTGAAATCCTACAATTTCCTCTAAGCTTTTGTCAACATATCCAGGTTCATAAGCATTTATAGAAGATGGAGTTTTTACATCTACATCAAGAACCCCATTATTTTCTGTTTCTTTTTTATAAAGGTCTAAAACCTTATTCCATAATTTCTTTGTTTTTTCTGTAGGAGATGTTAAAAAATTAGAGTCACCCTCATAAGGAGTATAGTTAGCCTGTATAAAGCCTCTAACATCTATTTCTTTAGTCCATTCTCCTGTTGTGTTAAAATTTCTCCATTGTTTAAAATCCATATAAATTCCCTCCTTTTTTAATTTAGATGCTAAAAACATCTATAGTCATATAAGCATAACATAAAACACAATAAATATCAACAATTTAAATCAATATTTCTATAAATTAGTGTTACCATAAAAAACAAATTTATTTGAACAAATTTAAATTTCTTTTATAACTTTTCAGAGCGAGGACAATAAGCAATTTTAAATATAACCAAAATGGATAATTAAACAGGAGGTAAAATATTGACAGATAAGTTAGAAATTGATATTATAGAGTTACCAAAAATAAAGGGAAGAGAAAAAGATAAAGATAAACTATTAGATTGGCTATATTTTTTGGAAAATCCAAAATCGGAAAGGGTGACTGAAAAGATGGGAGAAAACAAAGAAATAAAAGAGGCAACAGAAAAACTTGATAGTTTAAGTGAAGACGAAAGAATGCAAAGAATAGCAGATTTACGACTAAAAGCAATAATGGACGAAAAAGCAATTTATGCTAAAGGGCTGGAAGACGGAAAAAGAAAACGCGAAGAAGAACTGCAAGAGAAGATAGCGGAAATGGAAGAAAGAATAGAAACAATAGCCAAAAAAATGTTAGAACAAAAAATTGATAAAAAAATAATAGCAGGTTTAACAGGAATGACATTAGAAGAAATAGAAAAGTTAAATTAAAAATGGGCGATTTAATCGTCCATTTTTAATTGATTATTTATGAAATTATAAAGAAAATAATTTTAAATTATTGACAGTAATTTTATTAATTAATATAATATATTTACAAAAAATATAATAATTCGACTGTAAAGCAAAACAAGGAAAAATAAGCAATAATTTCCATTACAAAATAAGGAAATTTGTTTGCGTATTATAAGGCATCATGCTATAATTTAAGATAATATAGAAGAAAAAATGAACGGAATTAACGCATTAAGAAAGGAATGTGAATAAAATGGAAAATGGATTAGACAAGTTAACTTCTAGGGAAATATTACAAATGTATACAAGAGTATCTGAATTTATAACTTTTTTAAACAAAGAAGAAAAAAATACAGAAAAAATGGGGGATAAAAATGAATAATTTAAAAGAAGTAAATGAACAAATAGAGGCTAACAAAGAAATACTTAATACATTTCCTAGAAACAATGCAAAAAATATAAAAGCATGCTTAACTCAAATTCAAGAATACAAACAAACATTTACAGATGCTCAAAGCAAGCTTTTAGAAGAAATGAAAAAAAGAATAGAAAAATTAGAAGAAATAAAAAAATCAGAGGAAGTAATAAAGCTAGAAGAGCAGGTAGCAGAAAAAGAAAGAACATTGCATGTAATAAATAAATATAAAACTTCATATGAAAAAATGGACTTAGATAGAATCTTATTTAATTTAAATGTGTTCTATAGAAAAAACTTAGACGTTGTTAATGAAGCAATACAAAAAGCTATAGAAAAATTCAAAGAAGTTGGCATACCACTAATGCCAAAAGACTTTACATACAGTAAATATGCTAATGAATATATGGTGGTTTTTTTTCAGGAAATGGAAAAAGGCAATGTAAATTCAGAAAGAATAAAAACAGAATTTGAGAAAATATACTGGAAATGCCCAGATATAATAATTCATATTAGATTAAATATATTATATATATATACAGAAAACGAGAAAAATATAGATAAATATTATGAGAAAAAGCAAGAAGAAGCACTAAGAAATGTTACAGCTGATCAGCTTTTAATAGAACACAAAGATATAAAGACAGAGCTAATAGAAAAAGAAGAAGCAGACAAGTTCAATATAATAAATGCTTTTTATACAGCAAAATTAAACACAAAAGACTATACAGAAAAATTAATAAAAGCAAGTTACGAAAAATTTATTCCTAAAACAACATTAGCGCAAATTGATGAAAGTAAAAAAGCAGAAATAGATATAAATTTAAGAAAATTGCTAAATAGTTTGTGGGAATATAAAAATTATTTGAAATTTAAATTTATAATAGATGATATTAAGAAAAAATATGCAGAGAAAGAGCAAAATAAAAATGCATATGCACAAACACAAAAAGAGATACAAACAAGAGAAAGCAAATTAGTAAAATTAAATGCAAAAATAAACGGTACAGGATTATTTAAAAAACCAAATGAAAAATTAAATACAGAAGCCAACAATTTAATTCTAGAAATAAAACAACTATATATTGAATTAGACAGAAATAAAATAAAAGAAAAAATATTTCAAGAAATAAACGAAAACTCAACAGTATTTGATGCGCTTAAATTAGCAAGCTCATATTATACATATGTTTACTATTGTATACAAGACAATATAAAAGAAATAACAGAAGAAGAAATAGAACAATTAATAAAAGAATTAAGAGAATTCGTAAATTGGCCAGATTACACTATACTAGATAATATAACTTTATTAAATGAAAAAGATGTTATGGTTATAATAAAAGATAGATACCAGTTATTAAAAATAAATATTACAAAAGAAGACTTGGATAAGGATAACCTAGATGGTGTAATAGATGCATTAGAAAAAATAAAAATGAATCAAAATTTATTAAAAAATAATATAAATATAGATGAATTAGAAAGCGAATGTGAATTTGGAAAAATATTAAAATCCAAATAAAACGTAGTGGCGATTTTAATCGCCCGCAAAAGAAAATAATGACAATGTAAAGTAATTTATAGACGTAGGGGCACATTTAATCGCCCGCGTAAAATGGAGAAAATAAAAATGAGACAAACGAACAAAAGGAAAACAACCATAATTTTAATAGTAATGTTAATGTTATTAGTAGAAATTATAATTTTAGGTTTCTCTAGAGCTAATAATATAAAAGAAATACAAACAACCATTAAAGATTATGGAAAAAATTTAAAAGAAGATAATTTAATATTAAATGCTATAAATAGTGGAAAAAACAGCTACTACATTGTTTTGCCAGACATGATAAATAACAAAGTAGTTGCAAGCTATTTCGCAGACCTTAGAAGTGTAGGGGAAACTCCTACAAGCGACGAAAACACCACAGCAAACGAGGAAATTAAAGAACAAGAAACTGAAATAACACAATCAGAAGAAAATTTGGAGCAAAATAGTGAAACAACTACTGAAGTGGCACAAATGGAAAAAAAGCCGGGAGAAAAAATATATTTAACAGCAACAGAAATAGAAGAGCAAAAATTAACATTAACAGTTAAATATGACGAAAAAGAAAAAAACGGAGAGAGATTATATAACAAGCAACTAGAACAAATTGTAGAAGGCAAAAACATAAGTGTTAAAGGCTATATGCCAGCAGATGCAACCATTTCAGTCAAAACAGCAAACGAAGAAAAAACAAAAGAAACATTAAAAGATATTTTAAATAATGATATTACATATCAAATAGCATATGATATAAAATTACTTTCAAATGAAAAAGAATATAACCCAACAGACTTTGACGAAAATGTTAAGGTCACTATAACAGGTGTAGAACCAATAGATACAGAAAATCAAAAATATAAAGTTGTACACATAAATGATGAGAACAAGGTAGAAGAAATAGAAAAGATAGAGCTTAAGGACAATGAAGTTACATTTGATGCCTCAAGCTTTTCAACATATGCGGTATTATTAGATAACACAATGAATTTGCAAAATATGGCATTACGTGCAAACGTTCCTGCAAAAAATTTGGATAGCACATTGACAGATATATGGGACGGAACAAGTACTGCAACAGGTTTTACATATGGAAATGGAACATCTGCATCACCATATTTAATAAAAAGTTGTGCAGAATTGGCATTTTTAAGAAACAGTGTAAACTCTGGAACAACATATTCAGGAAAATATTTTCAACTAGTTAGAAATTTGGATATGAATGGCAATTATTGGATTCCAATAGGAACAACTACTTATCATTTTCAAGGAACATTTGATGGAGCTGGATATGTAATAAAAAATGCAAAAATAGCAATAGCAGCATTAACTACAAGCATTGATTCATATGGATTTTTTGGAAGCGTTGGAGGAGGAACAACAAAAGCAGAAATACGTAATGTGATGTTTGATTCTATTAATATAGAAATAAATGTTAATGGAACAACAGCAACTACAACAGCACAAAAAGGATATCATGTAGGTATTGTAGCAGGAACATTGTATAAAAATTCTAATATTTATAATAACAGTATAACTAATTCTGCTATAGTATGTAAAAATACTTTAACATTAGCAGATAATACATTTAGACTAGTAGTAGGAGGAATTGCAGGATTTGTTGGCAATAGCATGACAGAAGGAAGAAATGGAATTACGATTTCAGAATCAGATCCTGGCAGTGCCGCAAGATACAGTATAAAAGGTTGTTTTGCAGATGTAGAGCTAGATATAGAGGCAAAATGCGCAAATGATGCAAGCGCAGGACAGTATGCTGTAGGTGGAATTGTTGGAATAATAACTGGTCAACCAGTATGGCCAGAATATTGTATGTATAACAGCTCAATAGTATCAAATGGATTTGCAGGACCAATATTTGGATATCTAAAAAATACTACAACATATACGTCAACAAGTAATTATGCAACACTTTGGCAAGGAAATGATGCAGGAAATCTTACAATGACAAGTGCATATTCATCACCAATGAAAATAAATGGCACATCTTTTAGCACATCAGTAACAACAGGGTCTTCTACAAGTAACATAGGACTTAATGTAGGCAAAGGAGCTACAGTAGTTCAAAGAGTACAAGGTATAAACAAGGGAATAGCATATGACTCTACAACAGGAGTTGACAATATAACATTACTTAATGGAAGTGGACTATCAAGAAGTAAGTATTTAAGCTGGGAAGAAAGTTATAAAATACCATCAAACTATACAAGTGTTACTGTAACAGACACAAATAACAAATCAACATATAGTATAACTGCAAAAAATACAAATACACCATTAACATATAAATGGTATGTGAATGGTACAGTTCAAAGCTCAACAACAAATACATTTACACAAAATCCAAGCTGGGATGAGGCATATCAGGTTGATTCAATTATAAAAGATAACAAAGGCTTTTACTTCTTAAAGAGTTTTGAAATACCACAATTAGAACTGAAAATAGCTTTCTCAATAGATGAAGCAAGAGATAAAGTAACAGCAGAATTAACAGGAACAGCAAAAGAGTTAATTAACGAAAGTGATTATACATATAAATGGTATACTTTAGATATTTCTGGACTAACAGCAACAGAAATAAAGGGAGAAACAGCAACAATATTAACAGAATTAGTAGAGGGACAAGAGTATAAATTAATAGCAACCAATAGTAATAATGCAGAATTAACAAGAGAAGGCAAATTTGTTTATAAAGCGGAGAGGAAAGTTATATATGTCGATTATACAGCAGGCTTAGATACAAATGACGGATTAACAAGGGCAACACCAGTAAAAACTTTATCAGTAGCATACACAAAATTAAGTTCAACTGGAACAGTAAATACAAATATAATAGTAATTATGAAAGACTATACAGGTATCGCATTTAATACAAGCTCATTATTGAGCGCAAAAAATGGAAAAGCTGCAACAATTACAGGAGCATATGACGGACAAGATGAAGGTGGAACGTTGCTACTATCAGGTGGAACAGCAGGAAGATTTATAAGCGGAGATACGAACTTTGAAAATTTAACATTTTATGGTTCTGCACATACAACAGGTACAGGATCTGTTGATTTATATGTACAAGGACATAAAGTAAAGTTTGGATCTAATATAATAATGGACAGATATATCAAAAATGGTACATTGCCAGATTTTGATATATATGGAGGATGGCGTAAACCTAATGAACAATATAGTGTTGCAGCAAATACTCCAACAATTGAAATAAATAGTGGACAATTCAACAAAATTATAATGGGCAATGGTATGGGAACAAATGCAGTTTCAAATCTTCAAAACACAACCTCTAACAATATTATGGGTAGTTCTTCTGCTAGTTTTGGTGGAACTGTAACAGTAGATTATACAGGGAAAATGAAACAGGAAGATATAGGTTTAATAGCAGGCGGAAATGAAATTGGTACAATATATAGTAATGCTATTATTAATATAAAAAATGGAAATGTTGGAAAAATAATAGGTGGAAATTATGCAGACTCAAGTAATAGACCAACATCTTGGGCATATCCATTAAATACATTTATAGGAACTTCAACAATAAATATAACAGGAGGACAAATTGAAAATATAATAGGAGCATCATATGGACGAAATGTAAATGGAACAACAATAAAAAGCGATGCATATTATTATGGAACTATAAATATAAAAATTTCTGGAGGAACTATAAATAGTGACATATATGGAGCAGGAGTAGGAAGTACTACGGGATATAATACTAATTCTTCAGATGCGTACAAGAGCTATGGCGCAAATGTAACAACATCAACCAATATAAATATTTCTGGAGGAACAATAAAAGGAAATGTTTATGGAGGAGGTTATGCATATTCAGAAAATTTAACAGAAGCACAGCAACAATTAGACTCTGGTGCACTATATGGAAACAGTAATGTAATAGTAAATGGTTCTCCAACTATAAATGGGGATATTTATGGTAGTGGAAAAGGATATAATTATTCTACTGTACCAAATAACTCAAAAATGATAGGAAACACAACGGTTACCATATCTGGAACCCCAACAATTGGTTCGGGAAAAATAATATATGGTGCAGGAAATGGACTAGCACTAAGTACAACTGCTGGGTTAACAGGAAATACAACCATAAACATGAATGCTACAATAAATAGATCTATTTATGGAGGAGGAAATTCAACAAATGTAATAGGTAATACAAATGTTAATTTAAATGCTTCTAACAATTTAGCAATATATGGTGGAGGAAATGGTACAGGCAAAGTTTCTTTAAAAGCAAGTGTAAATATAAATAATGGAACATATGGAACAATATATGGAGGAGGACAAAATAATGTAAGTGAAACTAGTATAATAGCAACAGGAGGACAAGCTAGTTATATATATGGAGGAGGCATAAATGCTAACAGTGTTACAACAAAATCAAACGTAAACATAAAAGGAACAAAAATTATAGGAATGGTTTGTGGTGCCGGTGGTGCAAATTCAACAACAACAACAACAAATGTAACATTAACAAGTTCAAGTGCAACAATACCAACAGTATATGGTGGAAGTAGAGTGGCTACTGCAAAAGCAACAATTACAAATGTTATATGTAGTGGTGCAACAATAACTAACGTATATGGTGGAACAAATACTTCAAATATAAGTACGGCAAATTTAACAATAAATTCTGGCACAATAACTAATGCATATGGCGGAAACACCAATGGCGGAACAGTAACAAATACAATTCTAAATGGAGCAGGGGGGCAAGTTACAAACTTATATGGAGGAGGAAATAGCACTAATATTTCTACTAGTGTAGGTACTGCAACAATAAACATTAAGGGAACTAAAATTATAACAGCGGTTTATGGCGCAGGACGTTCTAACTCGAATACAACTACAACAAATGTGACATTAACAAGTTCAAGTGCAACAATACCAACAGTATATGGTGGTGGACAAACAACAACAAGTCAGGTAACAAATGCAAATATTAATTGCAAAGGAGCAACCATAACAAATATATATGGGGGATCCGCATATGGAGGTAATGTTGAAAAAACAAATGTAAAAGTAAATTCAGGAACAGTAAGCAATATATATGGTGGAAATTATAACTCAGGAGAAATTACACAAAGTACTAACATAACTGTAAACGGAGGAACAATTTCTAGTGCCATCTATGGAGGAGGAAATGGAAGCAACTCTAAAGTAGGCTCTGTAACAGCAAATGCAACAGCCAATATAAATATAATTAAAGGTAGTATAAGAGGAAATATATATGGTGGAGGCTATAATTCTATAGTATATGGAAATACCAACATAAATTTTGGAAAAGATGCTGTTGGAGATAATTCTGCAACAATAGGTAGTATTTCCATTGATGGAAATGTTTATGGAGGAGCAAAGGCAACAACTGCCTCACATATAGGAGTTACAGGTGAATCTAATGTAAATATTGATGGTAATGGATATGAAACACTTATGATAAACCAAAGTATTTTTGGAAATGGTGATAATTCTAATATAAGTGGTAATAAAAACATATCAATTAAAAACTATGGTGCAAGATCTTTAGCAAAGAAAATATTGTCAGTTGAAAAAGCATCGCAAGTAATTATAAATAATTCAACATTACATATAACAGGAGCAACCAATACAGTAAATCAATATAATACTATAAAATTTGCATTCAATGATATAGGACACCTAAAATTAGCAAATAATTCAACTATATATTTAGATAATGGAGCTAATTTATTAAAAGAGTATTCTAGTATATTGATAAACGCAGATGGAACTGAAACATTAGAAACTGCTAAAATAGATACATCAACAGAAATAGATGGAAGCGAAGTATTAACAACAAATGTAGATAATAAAATGTATATGTTGCAAGGAAACAACTTAAATATAGCACAAAATGAAGATGTTACTACATACGGAAATGTAAATGGAATGACATATTTAGGAATGTACACAAGTTCTGTAAATCCAATAGGAACTACAACACGTACAGGAGACAATAATGTATATGTAATGGGTAAACACAAAGCAAATCATAATATAACAACAGATGGTTTTTACACTAATCAAACAGATAGTACACATAAGTATATTATTCCAACTCCAACAAGTGCAGACTATTATATATGGTTAATAGGTAGAATTCCAGATGAAAGTCAATTAGATACAGAATTAACAGCATATAAATATAGCACAATAGACACCGTTGAATTACCATTAATAAGTAATAGCGAACCTAATACTATATTTAACGTCTCTAATCTCGAAGCAGATTTAATGAAAACAGTTTCTATAAAGAATAAATTACAAATACCAGCTACAGCAACAACAGAAGATATTGCAAACACTACATTTGGTTTAGAGATGCAAACAGGTACATCAGGTTGGGTATCAAGCAAAACTACAGATTATTATGTGAGTAAAGGTGCAACTTCAGGCACTCACTCTGGCGATATAGAATATTTATCTGACAATTCAACACAAGTTCCAAGTATAATATTGAATCTTTACAATTCACAAAATATTTCGCAGACTACATTTGTTGGATATGTTGCAATAAATTTTGATGTATTGCAACCACAAACTCCAATAAGATATAAAATTACGAAATTAAGAATAAAAATATCAATATATACTTCGAAAGAACAACAAGCAGGGTATGCAATAGGAATTGCACCAGGAGAAAAATTTGAAGCACCATTTGCAACAGTAGAAACAAATATTACGGAATCAAGTGAATTTTCTATGTATTATAATTTAACAATAAACAACTTTGCAGAATATAAATATGCTACATCATATCCAACAAGTTATAGAACTTTAATTTCTAAAGATTCAACAGGATATGCATATAGTTTGCCAGCAGGAACAAAAATAACAATGATAGATTTAATAAATAACAAATATTACTATTATATTGTAAAAACATCAGATGTATCAAGTGAAAAAAATGAATATAGACTATCTGAATTTTTGGAAATGCCAACAACAAATCAATACTATAACGAAACAGCAGCAATAGCAACATATCAAGATACAACAAATAATATAGTTCAAGAAAAATTTATATTCCATGTGGATTTTAAGGAAACTACAATAACACAAACATCAACAGGAAATACACTAGTTATGGAGTTAAGAAATAGTGAGGGCAGGACAATAGCAAGTGTATTAGGCTCACAAAGAGAAACAGGAAAATATGGAATATATGTAGACAAAGATGCATTATTAAATACGCAGATACAAGAAATACCAACAACAGTTGCATTAGGCGATAGCTTTAATATAAAAGCTGCCTCAACATTTACCCAACAAGTAGTAAATGGAAAAATAATATATGATACTCAATATTTAGACAAAAAAATGGGAATAACAATAAATGTATGGGACAACACAGCACAAACATTATTAAACGGGCAAGAGCTGATGGGAATATCTTATGAAATAAATGGAACAACATATTATCCAAACATAAATGGAACAGCAAGAATAAAAGTAGCAGATAATGTTGCAAATATATTATCAAATATAACAGTAAAAACAGAACATAATAAAACATTAACAACAGGAGATTACACAATAGTAGTAGACACATTAGCATCAGCAGACGGAGAGTACTATGAATATGATATAAGACACCACGACAAAAAAGTAGTAAATATAAAAAATAGTGAATATGGATTAAAATTAACAATTGCAGACGAGGATAGGATAATAGAAAAAGGAAAAACAAGCATAACTGTAAATATGGAAAAATCTGTAGCAAACATAACAACACCAACATTTACAGTAAAAGCCTACAGAAGAGACTATACAGAAGAATTATCAACAACATATAATGAAACAATAAACATAACAGCCCAAGCGACAACACCAACATTTATAGTAACACTACCAACAGACATAAAAACAGGAACATACAAAATAGTAGTGGAACTATATGATGGAGAAACCTACATAGGCGAAGCACATGACTACTTTATTGTTACTTAAGCATATTAAAGTTCAAATACAATTTTATAAAAAACAATGGTTATTTTAGGTCAGCAAAAACTGACCTAAAATAATACACAGAAGAAAGGAATATAATGGAGTACGATATAGAGCAAATAGAAAAACAAAATGAAAAAAGAAAAAGAACTAAGCAAATAGTTAAAAAGCTATTATTTATAATTATTATAATACTTTTATACAACATATTTCTTATAACCAAATCTACATTAGACAAAACAGATGCTAAATCAATGTTTGGCTATAGAGCATATGTAATTACAACAAATAGCATGGAGCCTACAATAAATGTAGGAGATATAATAATAGTTAGTGGAATAGAAAAAGACAAAATTAAAACAGATAAAATAGTTACATTTGAACAAAATAATCAAATAATAACACATAGAATAGTTGGAATTGAAGAAACAGAAAAAGGCTCGAAATATGTAACTAAAGGTGATAACAATCTAACCAAAGACACAGAAGAAATATCATATGAACAAATTTTAGGAACAATTGTATTAAAAATTCCACGTATAGGAAACATTATATTATTACTAGAAGATAAAGTTTATATTATATTGTTATTAAATTTAATATTAATAATATACATAAATACAAAAAGAGTAGAAGAAAAGAAAAAAATGAGGAGAGAAAAAAAGAAAATTGAGGATAAGAGAAAATAAAATAAAAAAAATAATATCTGCACTACCAAGAAAAGTTTTATGGTTGATATTAATATTAATGATTATATATAATGTAATAAATACAGTATATGGAGTTTTTAACAAAAAATTGGATTTGAGAATAGGAAAAGCAACAATGTATACAACCGAAGACAAAACAATGATTCCAACCATAAAAACAAATGATCTAATAATAACTAAGAAATGCCAACCAGACGATTTAAACTTACAAGACATAATAATTTTTGATGAAAATGGAATAACCAAAATACAAAGAATAACAAAAATACAGGGACATGGAGAAAACTCATATTATACAACAAAAGGAGACAACAATTATCATAACAATAATGTAATAATAGAGTATAACCAAATAAAAGGAAAATTTGAAAAAAGAATTCCATTGCTAGGATTAATAGTAAAAATGCTACAATCAAAAATAACAACAGTATTTGTAATAATAATACTTGTATTACTATTTGTATTTAACAGAGATATGAAGATGAAAAGTATAAAACGAAGAAAAAATAAAAAGATAGACCAACTAAGAAAACAAAATAACTAGGCTCAATTGGGGACGGTCCCCAATTGTCCCATTTGCCCAATTTGGGACACCTCTGAAATATTACCATTTAAACATAACAAAAATGAGTTGACAAAAATTGTAAATTATGATTATATATAATTACATTGCTTGAATAGTGCAGACCAATTAGCTAATAACTTATAAAAATATATTAAAATCTAAAAAGTTATTTATTCAAAAATCAACACAAATTTTAAATAATTTAATTCTAAAATTTAAAATCTAATTAAAATCCAAAAAATAAGAAAATAAAATCTAATGATAGGAGGTGAATGTTCTACTTTAAGAAACTGTTTAAGCAATAGTTAACAATGAAAGGAACATTTTATGGAAAAAAACAAAGAAACAAAAACATTATCGCCTAAATTAGATGTAGTATTTCAAGCATTATTTGGTGAAATAGGAAACGAAAGAATAACAAAAGGTTTTTTAGAAACAATATTAAAAAGAAAAATAGAAAGTATAGATTTAAGTAAGAACCCGATATTAAGAAGAGAATTTAAAGACGACAAATTAGGAGTATTAGACATACTAGCAGAGCTTGATGGAAAGGAAAAATGCAATATAGAGATGCAATTAATAGATCAAAGCAATATAATAGAAAGAATACTATATTATTGGAGTAGGTTGTATACAAGACAAATAAAAACAGGAGAAGATTATTCGTTACTAGAAAAAACAATTGTAATATTAATAACAGATTTTGAAGTAAAGAATTTAAAAGAAATGGATTATCATAGCGTATGGAAAATAATGGATAATAAAACAGGAGGTAAAATATTGACAGATAAGTTAGAAATTGATATTATAGAGTTACC
>OICN01000223.1_pt1 | contig 21428 bp, 20 predicted proteins | sample 1581301 | NCBI WGS metagenome assembly OICN01 (sample SAMEA3882557, study PRJEB24775) | human gut metagenome | biome: human-associated habitat; feature: intestine environment; material: feces | place: Netherlands | collected 2009/2010
GGGTGCCAGGGTACCTTGAAAAATTCCTAAAACAGCCAGTAATAGGGCACTTTTCATTATAATGTCCTATTGTTTTCGTGGGATTTCTACATTTAAATGTAAAAGATAACCATATGGACGATACAAAATATATAAAAAAATAAAAAATATATTTTGTTTTTTGTGCTAAACTGCTTTCCATTTGGGAATTTCAGTGCTATAATAAGTATTATGTGACAAAGGGGTGATTATTATGATAAAAAAAGAAATGATAGCAATGCTGTTAGCCGGTGGACAGGGTAGCAGACTCGGTGTTCTGACGGCTAAGGTTGCGAAACCAGCAGTAGCATTTGGTGGTAAGTACAGAATAATAGACTTTCCATTAAGCAACTGTATTAACTCAGGAATTGATACGGTAGGTGTCCTTACACAGTATCGTCCCCTTCGTCTTAATTCCCATATAGGAATAGGTATTCCTTGGGATCTGGACCGTAATGTAGGTGGTGTAACAGTTCTTCCTCCATATGAGAAGAGTACAAGCAGTGAATGGTATACAGGAACTGCCAATGCGATTTATCAGAATCTGGCTTATATGGAGCAGTATAATCCAGACTACGTACTGATCCTTTCCGGTGACCATATTTATAAGATGGATTACGAAGTGATGCTGGATTTCCACAAGGCGAACAAGGCAGATATTACCATTGCATGTATGCCTGTTCCGATCGAGGAAGCCAGCCGTTTTGGTATTATGGTCACTGATGAGAGTAACCGTATTACTGAGTTTGAGGAGAAACCGGAGCATCCAAGCAGTAATCTTGCGTCTATGGGTATTTATATTTTCTCATGGCCGGTTCTTAAGGATGCGCTGATCGCATTGAAAGATCAGAACGGATGTGATTTTGGTAAACATATTCTTCCGTATTGTAAGGAAAAAGGCCAGCGTCTTTTTGCCTATGAGTACAATGGCTACTGGAAAGATGTTGGAACACTTGGTTCTTACTGGGAAGCAAATATGGAGCTGATCGACATCATTCCGGAGTTTAATCTTTATGAAGAATTCTGGAGGATTTACACCAAGGGGGATGTGATTCCGCCGCAGTACATTTCCGAGGATGCAGTTGTGGATAAGTGCATCATTGGTGAGGGAACGGAAGTCTATGGTGAAGTACATAATTCGGTGATCGGTCCGAATGTTGTTATCGGCAGGGGAAGTGTGATCCGTGATTCCATTATCATGAAGAACACATCTGTTGGTGAGAATGTTGTTATGGATAAAGCCATTGTGGCAGAGGACGTTGTTGTAGGAAACAATGTTGTGATCGGTTGTGGTGAGGAAGCACCGAATGTTCTGAAACCTGCCGTATATTCCTTCGGCCTTGCGGCAATCGGAGAAAACAGCGTGATTCCGGATAATGTTAAAATCGGTAAGAATACCGCCATCTCAGGCGTTACAACGAAAGAAGACTACCCTGACGGAGAGCTGGCAGCTGGCCAGGTAATTGCAGCAAAGGACGGTGGGAAAGAATGAGAGCGATAGGTATTATTTTGGCAGGCGGTAACAATAACCGTATGAGAGAATTATCAAACAAAAGAGCGATTGCGGCGATGCCTATTGCAGGAAGCTACCGCGCGATCGATTTTGCCCTCAGTAACATGGCGAATTCACATATCCAGAAGGTTGCTGTGCTGACACAGTATAATGCCCGTTCCCTCAATGAGCATTTAAGCTCATCCAAATGGTGGGATTTCGGAAGAAAGCAGGGAGGGCTTTATGTTTTTACGCCAACCATTACCAGAGACAACAGTTTATGGTATCAGGGAACTGCTGATGCGATTTATCAGAATCTGACTTTCCTTAAGAACAGCCATGAACCGTATGTTGTAATTGCTTCCGGCGATGGAATCTACAAGCTGGATTACAATAAAGTTCTGGAGTATCATATTGCAAAACGTGCAGACGTTACCGTTGTATGTACCACATGCCAGGATCAGAGTCAGGTTGAGAGATTTGGTGTCCTCCGCATGAATGAGGACTGCCGGATCGAGGAATTTGAGGAGAAACCGATTGTTTCTTCTTATAATACAGTGTCTACAGGTATCTATGTCATCCGCAGGAGACAGCTGATCGAGCTGATCGAACGTGCCGCCCAGGAGGGAAGACATGATTTTGTAAATGATATTCTCATCCGATATAAGAATCTGAAGAGAATTTATGGATATAAGATCGATACCTACTGGAATAACATCTCTACTGCAGAGGCTTATTACCAGACAAACATGGATTTTCTGAAACCGGAGATCCGCAATTATTTCTTCAAGCAGGAGCCTGCGATCAAAACCAAAATTGCAGACGTGCCACCGGCAAAATATAATCCGGGAGCAACTGTGAAGAACAGTCTGATATCCAGCGGATGTATTATCAATGGAACCGTGGAGAATTCTGTTCTGTTCAGAGATGTATTTGTAGGCAATAACTGTGTGATCAAAAACTCTGTGATCCTTAATGACGTATACCTTGGAGATAATACGCACATTGAGAATTGCATTGTTGAGAGCCGGGATACTATCCGGGCGAATTCATATTACTGCGGCGAAGAAGGAGAAGTAAAGATCGTCGTGGAGAAAAACGAGCGCTACGTATTGTAAATGCAGAAATTCCCGCAGATATGTTTAGCGAAATGAAAGGGGCAAGTAACAATGAATATTACAGATGTACGTGTGAGAAAGGTAGCAAAAGAAGGGAAAATGAAGGCCGTTGTGTCGGTTACTATAGATGATGAGTTTGTGGTACATGACATTAAGGTGATCGAAGGAGAGAAAGGTCTGTTTATCGCAATGCCAAGCCGTAAGGCAAGTGACGGAGAGTACCGCGATATCGCGCATCCGATTAACTCTGCAACAAGAGAGCGGATCCAGAAGCTCATCCTGGACAAGTATCAGGAAGTAATGGCTGAAGAAGCTGAGAATGAAGTTCTTATGGAGGCTGCAGAGTAGACACAGCCTTAGGGTGTATGGCAATGACAGCGGAGAAAGATCCGCATAGCTGACAACTTGGGAATTGAGACTGCATAGGATAAGATAAATAAAAGCTGCTGTTTTGCGTGGAAAATCTGCAAAACAGCAGCTTTTTTGGTGTGCTTTTGTTGCATAGAAATTTCAATTATTACGTATTTGTTACAGAAATAAAATAAAAGTATTGCTTTCTGTGAAAAATGTGTTATACTATAACCCATGAAAGGACGAAAGGTGTTTATATGAAGAATAGAAAAGTTTTCACATTACTGCTGACAGGTATGCTCACCCTTTCCATGGGAAGCACTGTATATGCATCAGGTACAGACGCTGCGATCGCAGAAGCTCAGGCGGAGAAACAGGCCGCACAGGAGGGACTTGCACAGGTACAGAACAGCATCGGAAGCCTTGAGAGCAAGAAGCAGGAGCTGGAGAGCTATCTGGCCGATTTAAACGCACAGTATGAAGATCTTACCAACAGCATTTCTGAACTGAGTATCCAGGCTGCTGAGAAGGAAGACGAATTAAATAAAGTAAAAACAGAACTTGAGAAGGCGAAGAAGGCTTCAGCGGATCAGTATGAATCCATGAAACTCCGAATCGCATATATGTATGAGAATGCAGGTACTTCTGCATTGGAGACACTGCTCTCATCCGAGAGCCTTGCAGAATTTCTGAACCGCGCGGAGAATGCGATCCAGATTTCTACATATGACAGAAATATGCTGGATAAATATGTCAGCCTCCAGAAGAATATCCAGGAGAATGAGAAGAAGGTAGAGACAGAATCAGCAGAGATTGATAATCTGATGACTGAGCGTGCATCCAAGCAGCAGGAAGTACAGTCCATGGCGGCAAGTACAAGTGATGATATCAATTCTTATGTAGATCAGATCAGCGCCAGCCAGGAAGAGGCACAGCAGCTGATGGCAGATATCAGTAATGCGGACAGTAATATTACTGCACTGGTGCAGCAGGCAGAAGCTGAGAAAGCTGCAGAAGAGAAAGCCAGGGCCGAAGCGGCAGCGGAAGCTGAACGACAGGCTGCAGCGAAAGCGGCAGAAGAGGAAAAAGCGCAGAATACAGAAGATGCTTCTTCTGACAGCAGTTACGAAGATACAGACAATTCTTCTTCTGACAGCAGTTCTGAAGATGCAGGAGATAATTATGATGATTATGGATATGATCCGGATGAGGATACTACAGAATCTTCCAGCAGTTCTACAAGTTCCGATGTGGTTGTAGAGGAAGAGGATGCGGAGGAAGACGAGGCACAGGCTGGTGGCGCATCAGAAGATACAGATGAGAGTTATGAGGATACTTCTGATGCATCTGCAGATACTTCAGATACAGCGGCAGATACTTCAGATTCCGGTTCTTCCAGCCAGGGGACCTACCTTGGAAACTTTACACTGACAGCATACTGTAACTGTGCACAGTGCTGTGGTACAGCAGGCAATCTTACAGCCAGTGGTACAGTTCCGACAGCAGGACGTACAGTTGCAATGGCAGGAGTACCTTTTGGAACCAAGCTTCTGATCAATGGTAATGTGTATACGGTAGAGGATCTTGGAACTCCTTATGGACATGTGGATATCTACTGCGGAAGCCATGAGGAGGCATTAAGCTTCGGACTTCAGTCTGCAGATGTATATCAGGTTGGCTGATTCTGACAGAGGAGAAAATATATAAAACGAAAGCAGCGCCACAGGATCGTGTTACGATCTTCTGTGGCGCTTTTTGCAGTAATAAGGGTCAAGCGGATATTCGCAATCCGCTTCGCTACTTGCTTGATTTGGTTAAAAAATAAGAGGCCCTGTCTTGTTATCCGGGTGTTGAAAAAAGAATGCAGGAAATTTTTACAGGTATGGGATACCTGGAATCTCCGGATAGGTTCCCATGCCGATGAGGAGTTCAAGCCCTGTCTGACGGCCCTCCAGTACAGCTGCTTTTACAGCACTGGCGTCACCGGAGATGGCGATGATCACTTCGTTGGAATGGCTGGTACCGATATCTGGTGTCATGTATTTTGTGATGGATACAGCTGCAGATTTTACGGCATTGTCAGCCATAACAAGTCCGATCGCGGCGGGAGAGCCTGCCATAAATCCGAATGCTTCCCCAAGTGGTGTACCAAAGGCTTTATGAATCGCAGGGCCTGCGCTGGCAGAAAAAGCAAATTCCAGATGTCCGGATTCGCTGATGTAAACTTCGCCGGCATTTTTGTTGGTCAGTTCCAGGGCCATTGAAATGGCGTGGCGTACATCGGATACGTCATTTCCGCCAAGTACAATGTAGTTTCCGTGTCCGCCCCAGCCTTTCGTATCTCTTGGAAGTTCAATGGAAAGCACTTCTGTGTTGGTTGCTTTTACTGCATCGTCAATGGCGGTGATCTGGCCTGCAGCACCTGTACGGGAACTGAAAAGCCCGAGACAGTGGTATTTGGTGCCCACATTCATCTGCTGAAGAAGGGAATCGTCAATTCCGGAAATCACAAGTCCGATGGTGTCAAGGACTGCAGTTCCCACGAATTCTGTCCGGGTGCAGGTGGTGCTGATGTTGTGTATATCGTGTATATCCATGTGGAAAAATCCCCCTTTTTAGGCTGAAAAATCATTACTTTCAGTATAACATCGGAGAAGAAATTTTGAAAGCAGAAAAAACGTAAACTGTAAGAGAGAAAATTGGTTGACAATCTAAACACGCTGTGTTAAATTATTAACAGCAAAAGACGGAAATCATTAGGAAAAGATGTAAGACGTTTTTCCGTCAGGGAAAGCAGAAAAAGAAAGAGAGGACTTAGGTTATTATGACAACAGTGGCAGCAACCAGAAGCAAGACGTATGATCTTGTTTATATCGCGGTTTTTGCAGTAGTGATGGCAGTTTGCTCATGGATCTCCATTCCGGCACAGGTACCGTTTACTCTGCAGACATTCGGAGTATTTATGGCAGTTGGCGTACTTGGAGGAAAAAGAGGAACTCTGGCAGTCCTGGTTTACGTTCTCCTTGGAGCCGTAGGCGTTCCGGTATTTGCGGGATTTTCCGGAGGAATCGGATCTCTTCTTGGAAATGCAGGTGGATATATTATCGGATTTATCTTTTCCGCACTTGTTATGTGGGCCATTGAAAGTGTTTTTGGCAGAAAGCCGGTTGTTCAGATCATTTCCATGATCATTGGACTGATCGTATGCTATGCATTTGGAACCGCATGGTTTATGTTTGCTTACACAAGAAGCACAGGTCCGGTAGGTCTGATGGCAGTTCTTGGCTGGTGCGTATTCCCGTTTATCATTCCGGATCTTATCAAGATCGCACTGGCTTATGTTTTATCAGGAAAGGTACGTAAATATGCAAGATAAAAGCATTGCCACGGCATATGCTTCCGATGAGGGCACAGAGGGAAAGATTATTCCGCTGCGCCCTCATCATGGTATGTGCCTGGCGTATTTTAAGGGAGAGGGATACAGTGGCGGATTTACGGCGCATATGGCAGAGATGTTAAAGCTTTTTCTTTCAGGAAAGAGAATAAGACTTCATGTGGATACTGATGAAATCTGTTCTGCCTGTCCCAATAATCAGGATGGGATTTGCGAAGCCAGGGACAAAGTTGCGGAGTACGACAGTGCCGTTCTGGAAAGATGTGGATTGAAAGCAGGGCAGGTGCTGGATTTTGCTGCATTTACAAAAACAGTCCAGGAAAAGATTCTTGCGACGGATAAGCGCAGGGAAATCTGTGGAAACTGTCAGTGGAACAGTATCTGTGAGGAACAGAAGAGCCGGTGGGCATAAAAGAAAACGAGAATATAGAAATATAAAAAGTATATAATCTGAGAATAAGGTCAGAAATGATAAGGTTTGTTTTATTACATGATCTAATTTTTGAGATTATATACTTTTTTGCTTTAAATGACAGATAATAATATGGAATATTACGAAAATAATTTTTAAATGAGAAAAAAACAACAATAGCAAAGTGGATTTTTTGACAGATCTGTATAGACAAATGTTTTCAACCTTGATAAAATGACGATATGTTAGTTTGAACAAACTATCGCGTGCTTGATAGAGCACTTCTGCAGAGACTGACACATATTGCATATCCTGCAGAAGAAATTTCAATCAATTAACCAGAGCAGCTGCAAAGCGATATCTGGTATAGAACTGTGCAACAATACAGATCATGGATAACTGTCTGGTTCACAAAAAACTGATATGGATTTCTCTGCGCAGAGTTTTCGATAGAAGAACAACAATTGTCGTAAAGGACAAACAGGAGGATAAGTATGCATAAGTGGAAACTTTTCAAGAAGTCAGCTGCACTCGTTTTGAGTTCGGCAGTGATCGCGTCAGGAATGCCGGTAACAGCAATGGCATCAGAAGCAGAAGTTTTTAGTGACGTGTCAGAAGAAAAAATGGAAGAAACGGCACAGGAAGCAGATGAAGAGTTCCAGCCGGAAAGTTCAGAGGAAAGTGATGTAGAAGATATTCAGGAAGAGGATTCAGAGCTTTCCGCAGAAGAGTTCCAGCCGGAAGAAGAACTGCAGAATCAGGAAAATGCAGAAGATGTGTTCAGCGATGGAGATGCGTTCATGGCAGAAGCGGGAGAAGTTCTTCAGGATGCTTCTGAAATTACTGTGGCAGGAGTGAAATATCTCTGGTCCATGCAGCCGGCAGATGGATATACACAGATAGGAACAACAGGCGTTTATGTAAAAGTGGCAGATGGACAGACCGCTCTGAACGGAAAACTGTACGGAACGACAACTTTAAGTTATTCGGAATTTTATGCCGGGGATACCACTCAGGAGAGCTATGACGCTATCACTTCGGCAACAACGAGTAAAAATCAGATTTTTGTTAATGAGGACAGCACAGAGGTGACCTCTTCCGGATATCAGATCCAAGGTGTGAAGAATGTAAGTGTTGCAGTGGACGCGGAAACCTATGTAGATGCACAGGCGCTGAAAGCTGCTTCCAAGCTTCCGAGAGAGGGTGTCTATACAGAGGCAGCAGATATTACATTGAATGAAGCGCCGTCACAGGAAACAGGACAGTATAAAACACTGAATACAGACGGAACATACAGCGCAACAAAATTTGATGTAAAAGCAACAGTCACAGATGCATCCGCTGAGATCCAGGCACCGTCGATCTGGGGGGATTACATGCTGGTAGTAAAAGAATCCAGCACAAAATATCTCCGTAATTCCAGACAAGATGATTTTGCAGTGGGTGGAAATACACTGGGAGTCATCCTTGAGACTGCAAGTGGGAAAAAAGTAGGACTTCGTCATACCTATGAAATCTGGGTACAGCCTTATGAACTTGCATTTTCAGCAGAGTCCGGGCTTATCGGGGAAAAAATTTCAAAAGTGACTTATATTACTCCGGATGGTTCCTACGTATATGAGTTTGGAGATAAAGCACCTCTTGTAAAAAAACAGCCTGAAGAGGGAATGAAAGTACAGGCGGCTTTTGTAAAAGAGAGTACAACCCAGATTAAAGTGGACGGACTTGACAAATATGAAAATCCTAAGGTTTCCGTATACTACACAACAGGAAGTGGTCATGGTAAAAAGACAACATATGTTGTAGATCATGCAGTGACAGAGAACGGGGTGGTAACCTTTGACAGCAGTGTATCCAGGGCCGGGGATGAGATCTATACGGTTATGATCTCTAGCGATAATTATGTGGATATGAAAAAAAATATCACACTGACAGGCCAGCCGATCACGGTTTCCAATGTTTCCTATTACTGGGTAAAGGGAGCGGTGGATGGATATACACAGATTCCGGGAACAGATATTTATTATAAGGTGGCAAATGGACATCAGGCACTGACAGGAACACTTTACGGTACGGCATCTCTGTCATACGAGGAATTTTATGCAGGAGATGCAACGAGCCGCAAATATGATTCCGTTACATCTGCCACAACCAGAAAAAGCACTGCTTTCGGAAATGCAGATGTTCAGAATCTGACAGAAAATGGCTATGAGATCGCAGGAGTAAAAAAGGTTAATGTAGCCACAGATGCAAAAACATACATAGAGGCGCAGATCCTTTCAGAAGCGGGAGAACTTCCGGAAAGCGGAGTATATACAGAAGCAGCAGGGATCACCCTGGGACGTACTCCGACGGTAGAGCCTGGGCAGTATAAAACACTGAATACAGATGGAACATATAGTGCTACAAAATTTAATGTAAAAGCAACTGTGACAGATGCGGAGGCAACACTCAAAACATCTTCTCGCTGGGGAGATTATGAGATTGATGTAAAAGAAACCAGCACAAAATATCTCCGCAATACAAAGAGTGATTCCGATTTTGCAGTTAACTCCGGGATTCAGGGAATGATCCTGGAAACAACAGACGGCGGAAAATATGGCATGCGTCATATGAACGAGATGTGGCTGAAGGTGTATAAGGTTGCCTTTGCAAAAGATACAGGTCTTGAGGGAAAAACCGTAAACAAGATCACGTACATTATGGCAGACGGCGCATATGTATATGAATTTGCAGATGGTATTTATGTTAAACCGCAGGCAACAGAAGAGATGGCTGTTTCTCCGGAATTTACGGACAGCACCCATGTTAAGCTTGCAAATCTTGATAAATACAAAAATCCGAAGGTATCTGTTTTCTATACAACAGGTGTCGGACATGCTTCAGAGACAACATATCTTGTACAGGATGCAGTAACTACAGATGGAGTGGTTGCTCTGGATTCCACTGTAGCGAGACCGGAAAATGAAACTTATACAGTAAAAGTTTCTAGTGATGATTATGCGGATGTTTCTGTTCAGCTGGTGTATGGAACAATTGCCTTTAAAGAAAAGTCGGGAATTCTTTACATTGGAAGTTCCAGACAGCTTGAAGCTACAGGTGAGAACTGCAAAGATGTAACATATTCTTCCAACAATGAAAAAGTTGCATCTGTGGACGCAAACGGAAAAGTAACTGCAAAGGCAGCGGGAACAGCCGTGATCATGGCAACATCTGCAGCAGGAAAGACTGCACAGTACAAACTTACGGTAAAAACTCCATCCGTGAAACTGAATGTTTCAGCAAAAACACTTTATGTAAAAGGAACTCCGGCTACTGTTACACTGAAAACAACAACAGCAGGTGTTACCGGAAAAGTAACTTATACAAGCAGTAAATCTTCCGTTGCTTCTGTAGACGCAAAAGGAAAAGTAACTGCTGCGTCAGCAGGAACTGCTGTAATTACAGCAAAATGTGGTAATTATAAAGCAACCTGCAAAATTACCGTTAAAAAACCAACTGTAAAAGCTACGGCATCCGTAAACACTTTATTTGTAGGCGGGACAAGTCAGGTTAAGGTGGACAGAACAGGGCTTACCGGAAAAGTAACTTATGGAAGCAGCAGTAAATCCGTTGCCACAGTAAGTACAAGCGGAAAGATAACAGCGAAAAAAGCCGGAACAGCTACGATCACAGTAAAATGTGGAAGTTACAAAGCAACCTGCAAGATCACTGTTAAAAAAGGCAGCCTGAAGATCACGTCTAAAACTGCGGTAACTGTAAAGACAAAGAAAACAACAACCATCAAGGCGACAGCTACTTCAAAGGCAAAGATCACTTACAGAAGCAGCAATACAAAAATTGCAACGGTAAGCAGCAAGGGTGTTGTCAAAGGTGTGAAAAAAGGAAAAGCTGTTATCTATGTAAGCAGTAACGGAGTTACAAAGAAAGTGACAGTTACAGTAAAGTAATATCCGCTGATATTCCATCTGAAATATTATAACCGAAATATAAAAAACCTTTCCAGAAACCACTTCAGGTCTGCGAAAATACAGTCCTGAAGTGGTAAAAAATAAAAAATTCGATTTTTTTGAAAAATTTTAATTTTTTCTATTGACAAAGGACAGAAACTCTAATATAATAGCTCTTGCAGTTGAGCAACACACAAACAACTGAAAACAAAATAACGAAGCGTGGCTCAGTTTGGTAGAGCGCTGCGTTCGGGACGCAGAGGTCGCAGGTTCAAATCCTGTCGCTTCGACTAAAGCTTTGAGAATCCCTTGGTTGAGGGATTCTTTTTTTGCATATAAAGAAATACAGAACGTTATCTTCCAGAGAATCTTCTGTGCATGGCTGGTCTGAAGGTTTTGCTGTTAATGGAATGATTCCACGGAATTTTCATATATATTAACGAAACCGAAATACTGGAGGGACGTGTGTTGGCTGGATATCAGCGTTTTGTTGCGTATGTGTACGAGTATCGGAAAGGGAAAAAGGACGGCAGCAGTGGCTATGTGAGGGTGGAGGCCAGAGGTCAGGAGTGCCGGATCGAGGTTCATCTGCGCTGTGCAGGACTGGAACCGGGGAGCCGGTGCCGGGTGTATGGTTTTGTGCGGCGGGAAGGACTGATGGATGGAATCCTGATCGGAAGTTGTGTGACCGGGCGGGAGCAGATTGAGTGTATGCTGGAAACAGATACGGAGAATATTGGAGGTATGGGAAAAAATCTCCGGGAGCTTGGAGGTATGCTGCTGATCTCGGATGCAGGAGGATTCTGGGGAACGGAGTGGGATGACCAGCCCATCCGGCCGGATAATTTCCGGGAGTGGAAGAAAGAAGAAACAGATGCTCATAAGGAAAAGAAAACGGAGAAAGGAGAAGGACAACGGGGAGAAACTGCAGAAGCAGAAGAAGATCAAAAAGCTGGTTTTTCTGCAGAAGTGCAGGAAAAACAGAATGCAGCAGACAAGATCATGACGGTGGAGGAAGTTCAGGAAGAAGTTGAGGGGATTTCCGTGAGCACGATGAACCAGGAGACAAAGAAAGGGCTGCAGGAGAACAGAGCTATTTTGGCAGAGGATGAACCGAAAATATCAGAAGCGGGACGCCCGCACCCGGGGCAGGCGCATCCAGAACCGGGATCGAGACCACCGGAATCACCGCGTCCAGGTTCCCCATCGCCAGGACCGGGCCCAAGACCACCGGAACCACCGAGGCCGCCCCGGCCAACTCCAGGCATCCCCTATGATCCATTCAATGACGGACAGTTTACAGACTGCCGTAAGATCAAACCATCCGACTGCAGTACCTTATGCAGAAAAAACGGCTGTTTCTGTAACAACCGTTTTGTCATGTACGGATATCAGAATTTTGGCCATCTTCTGCTGTGCAGAAATCACCGGGGTCAGTACATACTGGGAGTCCCCGGCAGTTACAGCCAGCAGGAACGCTTCATGGCAAACATGTTTGGCTTTCCATATTTTCGGGAAAGTCCGAAGATCCACATTCCGGGCGGAAAAGGTGGATACTGGTACTGCTTTATTAATATCTGAGTGGAAAATTGAGCATCTTTACAGATCCATACCACGGATTTCCACTACCGGGATCGTCCGAGACAGGATATCCCGGTAGTTTTTCATTTCTTCTTCGGAGCAGGAAGAAAATCCTGGCATCAGAACTCCCTCCGAATCACGGTAAGCCTGAAGATAATAAGCTTTTGCACCACGGAGCCACTGGCTGATCTCCAGAAAATCATTTTCCGAGTGAAGTTCACGGACAACTGTAGTACGGAACTCATAATCCAGATCTCCGGAACATAGCCATCCGGCAGTTTCACGGATCGCATCCAGATTAACATTTACACCGGTAAGTACGTGATAATTGGAAGGGCAGGCCTTGATATCCATGGCAACTTTGTTGATCAGCCCATCTGCTGCGAGCTTTTTTACCACAGAAGGACGGGAACCGTTGGTGTCAAGCTTTATGTCATAGCCAAGCTCCCTGATCCGGCCAAGAAATTCAGGGAGCTCCGGTGCAAGAGTCGGTTCTCCTCCGGAAACACAGACACCATCCAGAATTCCTTTGCGTTTTTTTAAAAAAGCCAAAATTTCATCCTCGGAATATCCGTACTGTGTGTCCGGCTCCACTACAAGAGCTCCGTTCTGACAGAAAGGGCATCGGAAATTGCAGCCGCCCAGGAATATGGTGCAGGCCACCCGCCCGGGATAATCCAGTAAAGTTGTTTTATTAAATCCACAGATCTTCATGTGTAAAATCCTTTCATTTTTACAGAAATATTCTATTATAAGAATACCCCAGTACGGAGTATGCCGCAAGTGGGATGTTGTCACTGTTCAGGCGATAAACAGCATGTTCTTTTGATATATGTGATGTGTAAAAAAATGTTGTTGCTTGACTTTCCGGAAAAAAGCAGATATAATTCATTCATTAACGCAGACGATGGAGTCCGTAAAAACTCCATTGCCTGCGTTTTTTATTGGACTAAATTAGTAAAGACTAACAGGCGAAAAAGGAGGAAGAAACAATGAGACTTACCCCGAAGGAACAGGAAAAACTCATGCTCCATATGGCCGGAAATCTGGCGAAGGAGAGGAAGGAACGCGGACTGAAACTGAATTATGTGGAAGCACTGGCGTATATCAGTTCTGAACTTCTGGAACTGGCCCGTGATGGCAAAACTGTTGTAGAGCTGATGCAGCTTGGAACCACGATTCTTACAAAAGATGATGTGATGGAAGGCGTAGCAGACATGCTTGGTGAAGTGCAGGTCGAGGCAACATTTCCTGATGGAACAAAGCTTGTGACTGTACACAATCCGATTCAGTAAGGAGGAATTGACATGAAGGTTGGCGAAATTATCCCCGCAGACAGAGAAATCGTACTTAATGAAGGAAAAAAAACCACAAAGATCCTGGTTGCAAACAAAGGCGATCGTCCTGTACAGGTAGGCTCTCATTTCCATTTTTTTGAAGTAAACAAATGTCTCTCTTTTGACCGTGAGGCTGCATATGGATATCATCTGGATATTCCATCCGGTACTTCTGTCCGTTTTGAGCCAGGAGAAGAAAAAGAAGTGCAGCTGACCGAGATGGGCGGCAGAAAACGCGTATTTGGTCTGAACGACCTGACAAGAGCAAGAGCAGCAGAGGACACCAGGAAGGTTTCCATGGAAAAGGCAGCATTAAAGGGATTCTTATAAGGAGGGACACAAATGAGCGTAAAAATTTCCGGTGAAAAATATGCAATGATGTACGGCCCTACAACTGGTGACAAGGTAAGACTTGCGGATACCAGCCTTGTAGTGGAAGTTGAAAAAGATTACACCACATATGGCGATGAGGTAAAATTCGGCGGCGGTAAAACCATCCGTGACGGAATGGGCCAGTCAGTAAAAACATGCAGCCGTGATGGAGATCTGGATCTGGTGATCACCAACGCCCTGATCGTGGATACCACTGGGATCATCAAGGCAGATATCGGAATCAAAGACGGAAAGATCGCAGGGATCGGAAAAGCAGGAAACCCGGATATCATGGACGGGGTGACACCTGGAATGACCGTTGGTGCATCCACAGAGGCGCTGGCAGGAGAAGGAATGATCGTCACAGCAGGTGGTATTGATACCCATATCCATTTTATCAGTCCGCAGCAGATCGACTGTGCACTGTACAGTGGTGTTACAACCATGATCGGAGGAGGAACAGGCCCTGCAGACGGAACAAATGCGACTACCTGTACACCCGGACCGTGGAATCTCCGGATGATGCTGAAAGCAGCAGAAGAATATCCGATGAACCTTGGATTCCTCGGAAAAGGAAACTGCTCGGATGAGGCTCCGCTGATCGAACAGGTAAAAGCTGGCGCCATGGGACTGAAGATCCATGAGGACTGGGGTGCAACACCTGCAGTTATCGATCATTGTCTCAATGTTGCGGATGAATATGACGTGCAGGTTGCGATCCATACAGATACTTTAAATGAGGGTGGTTGTGTGGAGGATACTCTTGCAGCAATCGGCGGAAGAACGATCCATACTTATCATACAGAAGGAGCCGGCGGTGGACATGCACCGGATATCATCCGCGCTGCAGCGGCAGGAAATGTTCTGCCATCCTCCACAAACCCAACCATGCCATATACGGTAAATACCCTGGATGAGCATCTGGACATGCTGATGGTCTGCCATCACCTGGACAAAAAGATCCCGGAAGATGTGGCATTTGCAGATTCCCGAATCCGCCCTGAGACCATCGCGGCAGAGGATGTTCTTCATGACATGGGAATTTTCAGCATGATGAGTTCAGACTCTCAGGCTATGGGACGTGTAGGAGAAGTCATCACACGTACCTGGCAGACAGCCAGCAAAATGAAAGATGAGCGCGGGGCTCTTCCGGAAGATGAGGGAAAAGGAAATGACAACTTCCGTGTGAAACGTTACATTGCAAAATATACTATCAATCCGGCGATCACACATGGAATCGCAGATTATGTAGGTTCTGTTGAAAAAGGAAAATTCGCAGATCTTGTTCTGTGGAATCCGGCATTTTTTGGTGCAAAACCGGATATCATCATCAAAGGCGGAATGATCATCGCTTCCAAGATGGGCGATGCCAACGCATCCATCCCGACTACCCAGCCGGTAATGTATCAGCCGATGTTCGCAGCTCATGGAAAAGCAAAAAATGAAGCCTGCCTTACCTTTGTTTCCCAGGCTGCATATGATGCCGGAATTAAAGATATTTATGGTCTGGAAAAAACTGTGGTTCCTGTAAAGGGATGCAGAAATATTGCCAAAAAGGATATGGTGTTCAATAACCGTACACCAAAGATCACGGTAGATCCGGAAACTTATGAGGTAACGGTAGATGGAGAAGCCATTACATCCAAACCTGCGGAAAAACTTCCGCTTACACAGCTCTACAATCTGTTCTAAAACGACACAGCAATGATCTTTTGTCCGGGAAGCAGTCCCGTGGTGTTTATAAGAATGCTTCGGGACTGCCTTTCGGGCGGACTGACTTTACCATAAGGAGGAAAAACAGATGTTAGGAGTATGCCTTTTATTCGTAGGAATCGTTCTGATCAATAACGGAATGTGTACCTTATATAACGTAGACGGAAAATCCACGGCAGTTATGAATATCTTTACCGGTGGACTGTCACTGTTTATCAATTTTGTAAACCTGGTACAGGGAAATTATTATGCTGCAGGAACAGGACTTCTGTTCTGCTTTACCTACCTGTTTGTAGCTTTTTCCAGGATCTTAAAACTGAGTCCGATACCATTCGCGTGGTTTTCAACATTTGTAGCCATTAATGCGGTGGTATTTGGAACCATTGAGGGATTTCTGGGAAGTAAAACGCTGGGGATCACACCGGATATCCGCTGGGCGGGAATCTGGTATCTCTGGGCAATCCTCTGGGGAACTGCCTTTGTGGAAGACATCATGGGCAAAAAACTGGGAAAATTTGTTCCGGTGCTCCAGGTGATCGAAGGCGTAATCACAGCCTGGGTGCCAGGAGTGATGCTGCTCCTTGGAGTATGGTAAGAATAGAGGAGAAAATTTATGCTTTGTGAAAAAATTCTGGGAAAATTAAAGGATTTTGATCTTACTGGAAAAACGGTGGAATATGTGGATATTGAGTGGCATGAAGCATTCAAAAAGATCCACAGAAAAACTACAGACAGTGGTCGGGAAGTAGGGATCCGCCTGGATGATTCTGTACTCACAAGAGGACTTTTTCAGGACGATGTGATCTACGCAGATGAAAAACTGGTGATCGCGGTAAATACACCACCCTGTGAAGTGATCGAGGTATCGCTGGAGCCAGGACACGAAAAATATGTGGCAAAAGTCTGCTATGAGATCGGAAACCGCCATGCACCGCTTTTCTGGGGAGATCAGGAAAATACATTTATTACCATCTACAACGAGCCGATGATGGTCATGCTGGAAAAACTCCACGGGGTGAGAGCTGAGAAAAAGACTCTGAAACTGGATTTTGACCGCAGGATCTCAGCATCCATCCATAATCATCATCACTGAGGAAGGAATATGGATAAAATAAAAGAAATCCGCCGTTTTTTTCTGCTGCAGGTAAACGACGCTCTTTTTCCCATAGGAGGTTATTCCCATTCGCAGGGGCTGGAAACGTATATCCAGCAGGGGATTGTACATGATGAAGAAACAGCGGCAGAATATATCGGTAAAAAACTGAAACTGAACCTGGCCTGCACCGATCTTCTTGGTGTACGTCTGGCTTACGAATATGCATTGAAAGAAGATGTGGCGGCACTGGATATGCTGGAGGAGATCCTGGGGGCATCCAGGATTCCAATGGAACAGAGAGAAGCGTCCAGAAAAATGGGTTCCCGTTTTACAAAGACAATCTGTAAACTGCCTCAGGAAAATATTCCTATGGAAAAACGAGGTATTTTTGAAAAATATCTGGAAACGCGGAAAGGAAAACCGGTGAGTCACTGCTGTGCTTATGGAGTTTTCTGCGCAGCTCTCGGGATCGAAGAGGAGGAAACACTTTATCATTATCTCTATGCCCAGACCTCTGCAATGGTGACAAACTGTGTAAAAACCATTCCGCTGAGCCAGAGTGCGGGACAGAAACTTCTTTGTGGATGTTATGGGGAGTTTGAGGAAATACTGTCCTATATTTCGGACTGTACGGAGGATGACCTTTGTCTGTCGGCGCCGGGATTTGATATCCGGGGAATCCGGCATGAGAAGCTTTATTCCAGACTTTATATGTCGTAAACAGAGAGGAGTAATTTTTATGTCATATGTAAAAATTGGTGTCGCCGGACCGGTAGGTTCCGGAAAAACAGCGCTGATCGAAGCTCTATCAAGAAAGATGGCAGGTGATTACAGCATTGGTGTTATCACAAATGATATTTATACCAAGGAAGATGCACAGTTCCTTGCAAAAAACAGTGTGCTTCCGGTAGAGAGGATCATTGGTGTGGAGACCGGTGGATGCCCGCATACCGCTATCCGCGAGGATGCTTCTATGAACCTTGAAGCTGTGGATGAGATGATGGAGCGTTTTCCGGATATCCAGATCCTTTTTATTGAAAGTGGTGGAGATAATCTTTCCGCAACATTCAGCCCGGAGCTTGTAGATGCAACTGTTTTTGTTATTGATGTGGCTGAGGGAGATAAGATCCCGCGAAAAGGCGGTCCTGGCATCACAAGGTCAGATCTGCTGGTGATCAATAAGATCGATCTTGCACCGTATGTAGGTGCGAGTCTGGAAGTTATGGAACGGGATTCCAGAAAAATGCGAGGGGAAAGACCCTTTGTTTTTACAAATATCCGAGGGGATGAACATGTGGATACTATTGTAGAATGGATCAAAAAGAATGTGCTTCTGGAAGATCTGCAGGAAAGGCGGAACAACCTTTGACGGAAAATAACTTTGGGAAACTGTCCAGACTGTCCCTTCGAACCGGTATCAGAAAAGGAAAAACGATTCTGGAAGACGTGGCTTTTACAGCGCCTTACAAGATTATGAATCCTTTTCCAAAGAAAGATGGGGGAATTTCCGTGATGCCTTTGTGTGCATCAGCCGGGATCATGGAAGGAGACAGGCAGGAATTTGATTTCTCTGTGACAGAAGGAACCAATCTGGAGTTTCTGTCACAGTCTTTTGATAAAGTCCACAAAATGAAGGAAGGGAAAGCTGTTCGCCACGTGAAGGCACAAGTGGAAAAGAATGCAGTTTTTTACTATTATCCGCAGCCGGTGATCCCCTATGCACAGTCGGCTTTTGAAAGTACGATGGAATTTGATCTGGCTGATAAAAGCTCCGGGTTGTTTCTGCTGGAGATCATTTCCTGCGGAAGAAAAGCATCCGATGAACGGTTTCAGTATCGGAAATTTGCCTCCAGGGTAAATATCAGACGGGGCGGGCAGCTGATATACCGGGATAATACCCGTTATGAGCCCGATAAAATGGACATGGAAGGGATTGGAATGTATGAAGGATATACCCACATGGCCAATATTTTTCTAAGCGGCCCGGTCATGGACATGCAGGAAAAGATATGGGAAGTTCTGGAAAGTGAAAAAGAATGCGAAGGCGGTGTAACGCAGCTGGTACAGGGAGATCTTGCTGTCCGTATTTTGGGACATCGGGCACAGAAACTGCAGGAAACAGCCGAAGAAATAAAAGCGATTTTTGAAGAAGTAAATAATAATAACAGATAAGAAAACGCTGCAGAAATGAGTATGTTTTGAGAAATTTCTGTGGCGTTTTTTTAATATTATCAAGAGTAAGCGTGCATCGGATTTACCGTAAATTGACACATCATACGTGGATGGCTATAATCAAACAGAAAGAACGCCGGAGGATTTCCGGGATATAAAGTTACAGGAGGAATAAAAACGTGACAGATCAGGAACGTTTTATGAAAGAGGCGATCCGCCAGGCGAAAAAAGCACGTGCCCTGGAAGAAGTCCCGATCGGCTGTGTGATCGTATACGAAGGAAAGATCATAGCCAGAGGCTACAACCGCCGCAATACAGACAAAAATACATTATCCCATGCAGAACTCAATGCTATCCGAAAAGCCAGCAGGAAACTGGGAGACTTGAGGGCTGCACCATGTATGTAACTCTGGAACCATGCCAGATGTGTTCAGGTGCACTGGTACAGTCCAGAATTGACGAAGTGGTGATTGGCTGTATGAATCCCAAAGCGGGTTGTGCAGGTTCCGTGATGAATCTCCTTCAGATCGATGGCTTTAATCATCAGGTGAAAATTACACAAGGAGTGCTGGAAGAGGAATGCTCCGAAATGCTTTCCACATTTTTTAAGGAATTGCGGGAAAAGAAAAAACAGGCGAAAATGCTGAAAAAACAGGAAGCAGAGCGCCTTGCCGGGCAGCAGGTACAGGAAGAAGATACGTAACAGAATAGGAGTCTGTCAAAAGTTCTGATATATTTTCTCTTGACAGAATTACGCGGAAATATCAAAATAAAATCATAAATGAAATTCCGGAGAAAAGGATTTCATTCAGACAAAACGAAAGCTGTTCAGAATGGAACAGCAGAAAATGGAGGACCACAAAATGGAACTTGAAGTTTTAAGAAAAGACATGGTAGCAGCAATGAAAGCCAAAGACAAAGTGACCAAGGAGGCCGTTTCCTCACTGATCGCAGCAGTAAAAAAAGTTGCCATTGATGAGGGATGCCGTGATGATATCAAAGGAGATCTGGTAGACAGAGTGATCCTGAAAGAGCTGAAAACAGCCAAAGAGCAGATCGACACCTGCCCGGCAGATCGCACAGATCTGAAAGAAGAGTATCAGGCAAGATATGATATCATTGCAAAATATGCTCCGAAGCAGATGGATGAGGCAGAGATCAAGGCCTATATCGAGGAGAAATTTGCAGATGTTCTTGCAACCGGAAATAAAGGTCAGATCATGAAAGCAGTCATGGGAGACCTGAAAGGCAAAGCTGACGGCAAGCTGATCAATCAGGTAGTTGCCGGATATTGTAAATAATATATGCATGCAGGAAAACGCCGGGGCATTCTGAACAGATGTCCGGCGTTTTTTGTATAAAAAAATCCCGCCGGATCAGTCATAAATGACGAACCCGGCGGGAATGCTGTTTATATAGAGATCATATATTATAATCTTTTTTTACGCGCGCCGCACCTCGGAATGGTCTCACAGACGTTACCTTTACAGTTAACTCAGCCCAGGCACCCTCACGGCACACAAGAGCTTCTGCTTAGTGCTGCTGCATTCCTGCCCTGACACGGTTCACAGATTCCTGTTGCGTAAGACCCAGACGTCAACGCCACTTATAAAGGGCTGCTCCACAAGATACAAGCCTCAGATTGGCATCACCCCTGCTGTAGCGGATTGCAGGTACAGGGCACCGCTATCTCCCCGGCTGCGCGGAATTTAATTATAGACTCTTATGGTGGATTTGTCAAGAAGCACGGAAAATTTTCTGCCGGATGAAAAAGGAGCATTTCATGTTGTATACAGCCGGAAAATGCTTTATAATATTATAATGTGTAAAACTCTGTGAAAAGAGAAAACAATGGAGCTGTTTTGCAGGAAAAGATCCGTCAGAATGCCGGATTCCTGTAATGGACAGCAACAAATAAAATGTGCACATAAGAGGGCACAGAATGGAGGACGCTATGATTAAAAGAATCGGCCTGCTGACAAGCGGTGGTGACTGTCAGGCATTGAACGCGACCATGAGAGGCGTTGTAAAGGGACTGAGCAACAGCGTTGAGAATCTTGAGGTTTATGGCTTTGATGATGGATATAAGGGACTGATCTACGGGAAATACCGTATGCTCACAGCCAAGGATTTTTCCGGAATCCTGACTCAGGGCGGAACCATTCTCGGAACATCCAGACAGCCGTTCAAACTGATGCGGGTTCCGGATGAGAAGGGACTGGATAAGGTTGAGGCAATGAAGCAGACTTACTATAAACTCTGCCTTGACTGTCTTGTGATTCTCGGTGGAAACGGAACACAGAAAACAGCCAATCTTCTCCGTGAGGAAGGCCTGAATATCATCCATCTTCCGAAGACTATTGATAATGATATCTGGGGAACTGACATGACGTTTGGTTTCCAGAGTGCGGTGAATATTGCT
>OICN01000225.1_pt1 | contig 21316 bp, 16 predicted proteins | sample 1581301 | NCBI WGS metagenome assembly OICN01 (sample SAMEA3882557, study PRJEB24775) | human gut metagenome | biome: human-associated habitat; feature: intestine environment; material: feces | place: Netherlands | collected 2009/2010
CTATGACCAGAAACGACACGCAGGTGGTATATGTCCATAGAGTGCCTTTGACGTGCCGGCTCTTGAGGATCCTTCTGAATATGTCGTCCCTGGTCACGAATGAACAGCTTACACAAAGCACTATGAGCATTGATGCTATCAACACCGCTCCAAGGGAATTGAACAGCTGCCCGTCCGCATAGACCGTAGGCGAGAAAAGCCTTGCGCTGTTCTTCATGTTCTCACCCCAGAGATAGGTGGCCACGATCACCGCGAGAAGCCCGGCCAAAACCATGAGAAGCCGTTTCATGCTTCTCTTTTCGGCCAGATGCAGGAGTGACGCGATGGTGAAGCAGGCGATGGCAAGCCAGATCATTGTCGAGTGGGTCGCCGCTGATTGGCCGGAGACCGGGCTCGACATGATTTTGAACACAGGCTTTCCGTCGAACGTAACTGCCGAGCCGCTGCTTTCCGACAGCGGGACGATGGTGTAGTTCCTGCCAAGACTGAGTTTTTGGTTCACCCCGTTTGGACTATCCTCGGACATCGAATCGACAATCTCAAGCCCGGCTATCACCTTCCTGCTCCCCAAGGTCTCCGCTTTCACAAGATACCATTTCTGGCCATAGTTGACGAATGACGGCTCGGAAGTGACTTCGGCGAGCGGTGAGTTTATGCTTTCTCCAGGCTTGGACAGCCTCGGGAAAACTATTCTGGAGGCTATGTTGTCGTTCCTGACCGGGAACTGGTTGCACCATGACTGGAGAGTGTCGTCTATGTATCTGTAGATGACCATGTCGGACGGCACGTCATTGTGGCCGGCCCATACCCTGCGGTCGGCCGTGAGGGCCGATCCGATATATTCATCCAGAATGTGCAACCTTTTGCTGACGGCTCTGCTGACCTTGACGGCTTCCCTTTCCGTGTTGCCCGGAAGCTTGCTGACAGACAGCGAGAACACGAGAAGGATCACGGCGAACGCCAGGAATCCTCCCGCCAGGAAATTCTTTATGCCAAACCTCTTTATGCTCATTCGTGATGGTATGGTTCTCCTTTTATTATAGTGAACGCCCTGTAAAGCTGTTCAGTGAATATGGTCCTGACCATCTGGTGCGAGAAAGTCATCCTCGACAAGGAGATCTTTCCGTCGCATCTGTCATAGACCGCGTCAGAGAAGCCGTAGGCGCCGCCGATCACAAATACAATATCTTTGCCACCGCCGAGCGTCATCTTCCTTATTTCTTCCGCGAATTCGATGGAACGGTACTCTTTCCCATGCTCGTCCAGCAGTATGACCCTGTCGGATGGTTTTATGTTCTTGAGTATCAGTTCACCCTCTTTCCACTTGATCTGCGCTTTCGACAGCGCCGAGGTGTTCTTCAGCTCCGGGATCTCGCAGACCGTGAACGGCACATAATGCGACAGTCTGGAAGAATATGTCTCCAGACCTTTCCGTACCCAATCTATGTCGGTCTTCCCGACTGTCAACAAGGAAATCTTCATCTGATGATAACTTTGGTGGTGTTCCTCTAACCTATTCTTTACAAAAATAATGAAGATGTCTTGATTATTCAAATATTCCAAAATGTTTTAATGACGTGGCTCGGAATTTGTAACAGACGATTCCGCTATGAAGGTCTTTGCTAAGATATTCACGTCCTTAACCGTGATGCTGTCCTTGTTCAGCGGCACTGCCGTCGCTGACAGTTATGACGTGTTTGTGCCGATAGCGAAGTATCTGGGCAACGGTGACGCCGAGAGGCTGTCCGCCTGGTTCGATGACAATCTTGAGATAACGATCATGTCCACCACCAACGATTCCAGCAAGAATCAGGCGAAGCAGATTCTCAAGGCCTTCTTTGACAATCACACGCCACGCTCGTTCGAGATCCGTCACACGGCGTCGCGGTCCAATTCCAAGTACGCCTTGGGCTTCCTGAACGCCGGCGGTGAAGTTTTCGAAGTCACGATTTTTGTCAGCGACTGCGGGGGGCGGTACAAGATCCAGCAGTTGAAGATTGACAGAATCCGATGATTCCGGCTTTGGGAAATTTAATAATGACAACCAGTTTAAGACACATACTTAGAACTTTATCTGTAACCATCATCCTGACGATCCTTTCCATCTCCCTGGCCAGCGCCCAGGCTACAAAGGTGAAAGGGCGTGTCGTGGACGCGTCCACCGGTGAAGGAATCCCTTTCGCCGGAATATATTTCCAGAACTCGACGGTCGGGGTCTCCGCGGATCTGGACGGCTATTACTTTCTGGAGACCAGGGACACACTGACCATGCTGTCTGCATCGATACTCGGCTACGAAGAGCAGGTCGCGAGGGTGAATCCACATAGGTTCAATGAAATCAACTTCTCCCTGAAACCGGTTGTGGATGAGCTCAATGCCGCTGTCGTGAAGCCTGACGACCGTTATATGCGCTCGATTCTGAGAAAGATTGACGAGGCGAAATCCAGGAACAATCCGGAGAGGCGCCAGCTTTACAGCTGCGATGTATATACCAAGATGGAATTGGACATCACGAATCCGGAGAGCCGGATGATAAGCGGTTTCCTGCCTAAGGAGTTCAAGTTCGTCTATGACTATATGGACACCTCCGTAGTGTCCGGTATGCCTTTCCTTCCGGTATTGATCTCAGAGACAACATCAAAGTACTACCACCGTAAGGATCCGCCTTCCAACAGGGAGATCATCAAGGCCACCAGGATCTCCGGGGTTGACAAGGATCCGGTCCTTGCCCAGTTCACAGGGAATATGTATGTGAAGACCAACTTCTACGACAATTACATCAACATATTCCAGGTGGAGATCCCGTCGCCGCTTTCTTCCTCCGGAATGACCTACTACAACTATTATTTGGTTGACAGTCTTCAGGTCGAGGGGCGCAAGACCTACAAGATCCGTTTCCATCCTTCCCAATGGGTGTCCTCTCCGACCTTCGACGGCGAGATGTCCATCGACGCTGAGGAATATGCTCTCCGGGACATCCATGTAAGACTCAAGAAAGGTTCCAATGTGAATTGGGTCAGGGATATGACCATAGATGTCGTGAACTCCAGGCTTGCGGATTCGACTTGGTTCTACAAGCAGGACAGGATGTATGTGGATTTCTCGCCGACGATGCGGGACTCCTCGAAGATCGTCACGTTCCTCGGAAACCGGCAGATTGACTACTCCAATCCGGACTTCGTAACGACTTTCAAAGAGGACAAGGATGACATCAGCGCTCAGGTCAAGGCCGGGAAGGATGTTATGAACAATGACGAGGAATATTGGCAGAGCGTGCGTCCGTTCCCGTTGAGCGAGAAGGAGCGGGGAATCTACAACATGGTGGATTCCATCAAGAATGTCCCGCTCTACAAGGATGTCTATGCCATAGCTGAGATGCTGGTCAACGGCTTCCTCAACACGAAATATGTCGGTTTCGGCCCGTATTCCTCCTTGTACAGCTTCAATGAGTTGGAGGGCGGAAGAATCCAGCTCGGAGCCCGTACCACCAAGGATTTCAGCCGCAAGGTCAGGTTCATGGGATATGCCGCCTACGGTTTCAAGGACAAGACGTTCAAGGGTGGCGGAACGTTCGAGTACATGTTCAACAACCAGCCGACCAGCAAACTGACACTCTCGTACAAGCATGACGCGATGCAGTTGGGCAAAGGTCCGTCGGTCTATGGCAGCGGAAGTCTTATGTCATCGGTTCTCGCCAAGGCCAACAGCCAGAAAATGAGCATGGTGAATGATTACGCCCTTTCCTGGCAAAAAGAATGGTCGCAGAATTTCAACATGATCTTCTCGTTGGAGAGCAGGAGGATATTCTCCAATCCGTTCGTGCCGATGGTTTCCCGCGACGGGAACATATTCAATTCGGTCGGATACAACCAGGCGCATGTCCAGCTCCGTTTCTCGAAGGACGAGATCGTCACCAGAGGGGTGTTCGACAAACACTACATGTACTCGAAGTACCCTGTCGTGACGCTTGACCTCATCGGATCGACCAAGGGAATAGGGAAGAATGAATATTCCTACTTCAGGCCGGAGCTGTCGATCCAGTACACACTGCCGATTCCTCCCCTGGGATTGTCAAAGTTCAATCTGAGCTCAGGCACGATTGTAGGAAAGGTGCCCTATCCCATGCTCAAGATCCACGAGGGCAACGGAACCTACACGTTCTCGCGGTATGCCTTCAACTGCATGGACTACTATGAGTTCGCCTCCGACCTTTGGACCACCTTCTTCTGGGAGCATAATTTCAAAGGGTTCTTTCTTGGCAAGATTCCATTGCTGAAAAGGCTTCAGTGGAGGGAAGTGGCGTCGCTGAGAGCGGCTTACGGTACGGTAAGGAGGCAGAACAACGGAATCATCGGGGATGATAAATCCGGCGCTGTGATGTTGTTCCCTGAGAAGATGGGCAAACTGAACCGCCCCTACATCGAGATGGGAGCGGGAATCACGAACATATTCAGAATCCTGAGAATCGACGCTTTCTGGAGGATGACCCACCGCTATGAGATGAAGGACGGGGTGAAGGTTCCGCATGACAACCGCTTCGTGGTCACCTTCGGTCTGGAGTTCAAGTTCTAAAATCAAATCGAATTCCATATCTTTGCAGATTATGTCCAGAAAATTGACAATATTACTGCTGACAGTCCTTTCGTCAGCTTTGCTTAGCGTTCCGTTCCTGGTTCCGGGGACTGGTTGGTTGTCGTTGATCGCTTTTGTGCCTCTGCTGTGGGCCGAGGACATCGCCACGGGAGACGAGATGAAAGGGTTCTGCTGGTGGCACTACCTGTGCTTCGTCCTGTGGAACGCCGCCACGACCTTCTGGGTCTGCAACGCGACTGTGGGTGGAGGAATATTCGCCATCCTTGCCAACGCCTTCCAGATGTCGCTCATCTTCGGGCTGTTCCGTTGGAGCAGGAAATGGCTAAGCGGGGCGCTACCTTACATATTCTTAGCTTTCGCATGGATCGCGTGGGAACGGTGGTACCTCACCGACGCGCAGATCAGTTGGCCTTGGCTCGTGCTTGGCAACGCCTTCGCGCGCACGACAGGGTGGATCCAGTGGTATGAATATACCGGGACGCTCGGCGGCTCGCTTCTTGTCTGGGCGGCGAACCTCAGTGTGTTCGGCATTTTGGAATCTCTCGCAAGCGGACGTTGGATGACATTCAATCTCAAGGCTAAGTCCGCGGCCTTGCTGGGAACCTTGGCGTTGTTTGTAGCCCCTCCTATCGTGTCTTTGTTCCTGAAGCCGGAACCTTGTGACGAGACCCTTGACGTTGTCATCGCGCAGCCGAACATCGACCCGTACAACAAGTTCGGAGGAATGACACAGGAGGAGCAGAATGAGTCGCTGATCAGCCAGTTTGAGAATATCCCGGACAGCGTTCCCGTGCTGTTGGTCGCTCCGGAGACCTTTACCGGCGATGTGGTGACGAACTCGCTTTCCTCCAGCGCTACCGTGCAGAGATTCACCTCGTTCCTTGCCGAACATCCGAACGCCAACCTGCTTGTGGGAGCGTCTTCGAGGACATATCTGAAAAGGGCGCTCAAGCCATCCTACACGGCCCGTCCTGCCGGCAGCGGAGTCTGGATGGAGTCGCACAACTCCGCCTTGATGCTCGACGCCTTCAGTTATCCGGAGATATTCCATAAAAGCAAGCTTGTCGTGGCGGTCGAGATGACACCTTATCCGGCGTTCTTCTGCAAGATCGATGACTGGCTTGGCGGTGTGATGGGGCGTTGTGTCGGCCAGAAAGAGACCGGGCCGCTGCATTTCAATGAATATTCCCACGCTACCGAATCGAAAGATACCATGGTCGCTTCGGACCATCTTGAGAGTAGGTCAATGCCAGATAGTGATGTTCCTGCTCAGCATGTCTCTGTGACAGAGACAATTCCTGTGGGCTGCGCTATCTGTTACGAGTCTGTCTATGGGGAATATTGCACCCGGTACGTCCGCAACGGGGCCCGTCTTCTGACCGTGATCACCAACGATGCTTGGTGGGGCGATACCCCCGGCTATAAACAGCATCTGTCATATTCATGCCTGCGTGCCATTGAGACCCGTCGTTGGATCGCCCGCAGCGCCAACACCGGCATCTCCGCCATCATCGACCCGTCCGGAAAAATCGTCTCTCAAACGTCCTGGTGGCAGCCGGAGACATTGAGCGGCAAGGTAGGGCTAAGCGATGAGAAGACTTTCTTCGTCATCCACGGTGACTTCATCGGCCGCCTATCCACACTCATGGCCGTCCTCATCCTCCTCGCGACCCTCGTCCGCCGTTTCGCCAGACAGAGAATATAACGTTGCGGCTATTCTTGCATTATTCAGCGCATTATACAGCACGAAAAAAGGGGACTAAAGCCTGTCCCCTTTCTCATCATAAAGTTCATTCTGCAGAACGGTGTAGTCGGTCACCTCGACAAGGTTGATCCGACATTTGTACTTCTTCTTCCATTTCCCGAGGAAGGATTTGTCTGACAGCATCGTGGTGCCACGTTTCAGATATGCGCCAAGAATCGGGCTGACCTTCAGGGTAAGGTCTGTCTTTCCGTGTTCCACGCAATAGGCGATGTTCCGCTCGATCTGCTCGTCGATGACCGCGCTTGAGGAAATCTTGCCGGTGCCGTGGCACACAGGGCAGACCTCGGCGGTGTTGATCTCGGTCACCGGACGGATTCTCTGCCTGGTGATCTGCATCAGACCGAACTTGGTGAGAGGCAGCACGTTGTGCTTGGCTCTGTCACTTTCCATGAGTGATTGCATGTACTTGTGCAGTTCGTTGCGGTGCTCACCGGAATCCATGTCGATGAAATCCACGATCACGATTCCTCCCATATCCCTGAGCCTGAGTTGCCGTGCGATCTCCTCGGCAGCGATCTTGTTGACCTCGAAGGTGTTCTCCTCCTGGTTGTCGGTCTTGGAGCGGATGCCGCTGTTCACATCGATCACGTTGAGGGCCTCGGTCGTCTCGATGACCAGATAGGCTCCCTGCTTCATCGGCACCACCTTGCCGAATGAGCTCTTGATCTGCCTTGTGACCTCGAAGTGGTCGAAGATCGGATCCTTCCCGTTGTACAGCTTCACAATCTTTTCCTGATCCGGAGAGATCAAGGAAATATATTTCTTTATCTCCTCGTAAACCGCCTCGTTGTTGACATGGATGTTCGAGAACGAATCGTTCAGGAGATCTCTGAGGATGGTGGTGGTCTTGCTGTACTCGGTGAAGAGCAGCTGGATGCCCTTTGACTTGGCAACTTTCTTCCAGGAAGACTCCCATTTCTCAATAAGAGACTTCAACTCGGCCACGAGGACCGCGGCGTTCTTGCCTTCGGCCGCCGTGCGGATGATGGCTCCGTAGTTCTTAGGGAGAATGCTTCTGACAAGAGTCTCAAGCCTTCTTTTCTCTTCCTTTGAGGAAATTTTTTGGGAAATGCTCACCTTCTCGGCGAAGGGAATCAGTACAATGTTACGTCCTGCCAATGAAATTTCCGCGGTCAGTCGTGACCCTTTCGTGGAGATCGGTTCCTTGACGATCTGCACTATCATCATCTGTCCTGGCTTCAGCACGTTCTCGATGCGGCCCTCCTTCTCAAGGATCGGTCCGATGGGAATGCCCGAGTAAAGTTCTCCGAGATCCGTGTTCGGGTTGCTCTTGCGCACAAACTCATCGAACGATGTGAAGTAAAGTCCCAGATCCAGATAATGAACGAATGCTTCCTTCTTGTCTCCGATGTCCACAAAGGCGGCATTGAGCGCAGGAAGAATCTTCTTCACTTTTCCCAGGTAAACATCCCCGACGGAAAAACTGTGCCCTTTGCTGGACTCTTTGTTGAGCTCAATCAGCCGATGGTTTTCCATCAGCGCGATGTGAACTTCTGTCGATGTGACATCGACAATCAAATCTTTCTCAGATTTTTCTGACTCCATAAGGAAATAACAATGGTGACAAAAATAATCCGGCGTCTTGCCGACTTATTTCTTTAACGATAATAAAAAAGGCTGTCCGGCACTTCCGGTCAGCCTTTTTCTTCTAGCAGACTGCTAAAATGGCAGGCACAGAAGCGTATTACTTCTTCTTGTGTCTGTTCTTGCGCAAGCGTTTTTTACGCTTGTGCGTCGACATCTTATGTCTCTTTCTCTTTTTTCCGCTTGGCATAATAAAAGAAGTTTAAAAATTATTTTTCCTCCTTGACTGCGTTCACGAAGATCTTCGCTGGCTTGAAGGCCGGGATGTCGTGTGCAGGGATGGTCATAGTTGTCTTCTTGGTGATGTTTCTGGCTGCCTTCTTCGCTCTGTGCTTAACAATGAAGCTGCCGAATCCGCGGAGGTACACAGGCTCTTTCCTGATGATGGAACCCTTTACGGTGTCCATGAAAGCCTCGATAACGGACTGAACTGCGATTTTCTCGATTCCGGTTGACTTTGCAACCTCATTCACGATTTCTGCCTTTGTCATAATCTATAAATTATTTATTTGATTTACCATAATAATCCCCAAAGTTCGTTTGAGGATGCAAAAATAGACTTATTTTTTTAATATTCAAAATCAGATACATAAATTATTATCCATATTTTTTTGGCACGGTGATTGACCATATTCCAAAATGCGTCTTGGACTTCCGGATTTCTGACAAAATGTCAGAGGAAATCCGTGACGTTTTTAGATGAACATTATGAACACAGAGAACAATAAGGACATTTTCTTCCCGGCGGGGACCGCGGAAGTGAACATAATCCCTGTGATGCAGGGAGAAGAGCAAATGAAGGTCGAGTCTGGTGACCTTCCTGACACTTTGCCCATTCTGGCTTTGAGGAACGCGGTGCTGTTCCCAGGAATGGTCTATCCTGTCACCATAGGACGCCAGAAGTCAATCACTTTGATCAAGGAGGCGGAAAAGCGTGACTCTTTCATCGGAGCCGTCCCGCAGGTGGATGTCACAGTGGAGGATCCTACCGAAAAGGATCTTTATGAATATGGTACAGTGAGCCGTGTCATGAAAGTCCTTGAGATGCCTGACGGCACGATCACGGCCATCATTCAGGGAGTCAAACGCTTACGTATGGACGGAGTTCTGTCTTACGAACCGTATATCACCGCCAGGGTCAAGTACATAGAGGACATCATCCCGGAGAACGACAACAGCACCAAGATGATCGCCGAGTCCCTGAAGGAGAAGGCCGCGGTCATCATAAAGTCCTCGTCTTTCGCTCCGAAAGAGGCGGTAGGCGCGCTCAAATCCATCGACAACTACGCTTTCCTCGTGAACTTCATCGCCACCACGGTCGAGATCGAGAACTTCATGGAGAAGGTCCAGCTGCTCGGGATCGACGACATCACCGTCAGGGCTATGAAGCTTCTGCAAGTGCTTGACACCCAGATCCAGCTGTTGAAGATCAAGCAGGAGATCAACCAGAAGGTCAAGAGCGACATCGACCAGCAGCAGAGGGAATATTACCTTAACAATCAGCTCCGTACCATCCAGGAGGAGCTTGGAATGGACGAGGAGGAAGAGTTCGAGAAGTTCCGCGCCAAGGCCAAGACGAAGAAGTGGCCGGAGGCGGTCGGAAAGCAGTTCGAGAAGGAGCTTGCCAAGCTTGAGAAGTACAATCCATCCTCTCCGGACTACAGCATCCAGTACAACTACATCGAGTTCCTGCTCGATCTGCCTTGGGGCGAGATGTCAAAGGACAACCTCGACCTGAAGCACGCCCAGAAGGTCCTGGACAGCGACCACTACGGCCTTGACACAGTGAAGGAAAGGATCATTGAATATCTTGCCGTCCTCAAGCTGAAAGGGAATATGAAGTCCCCGATCCTGTGCCTCTACGGGCCTCCGGGAGTCGGTAAGACCAGCCTCGGCAAATCCATAGCAAAGGCTCTGGGCAGGAAATATGTCAGGATCGCCCTCGGTGGTATGCACGACGAGGCGGAGCTGCGTGGTCACAGGAAAACCTATGTTGGTGCCCTTCCGGGACGTATCCTTAACGGAATCGACAAGGCCGGCACATCCAACCCGGTAATCGTTCTGGATGAGATCGACAAGGTCGGCAACGACTACAAAGGTGACCCGTCGTCCGCTCTTCTGGAAGTGCTTGACCCGGAACAGAACGTGGAGTTTCACGACAACTATCTGGACATCGACTACGACCTGTCCAATGTCCTGTTCATCACCACGGCGAACAACATCTCCACGATCCAGTCAGCCCTGCTTGACAGGATGGAGCTGATCAACGTCACAGGCTACCTGGCCGAGGAAAAGATGGAGATCGCGAAACGTTACCTTGTGCCTAAGCAGCTGGAAGAGCACGGAATAGGCAAGAAGGAACTCCGCATCGACAAGGCCGCGCTGGAGAAGATCATCGATGAATATACCCACGAGTCCGGTGTTCGTGGCCTTGAGAAGCAGATAGCCAAGATCGCCCGTGTGACGGCCAAGAAGATCGCTCTCGGCGAGAGTTATCCGACTGTCATCAAGAAGGAGCACCTTAAGGAATATCTCGGACTGCCGACCAATTTCCATGACCTTCAGAAAGGCAATGAGGCTCCTGGAGTCGTCACAGGCTTGGCCTGGACGCAGATGGGAGGCGAGATCCTGTTCGTGGAGAGTTCGGTGAGCGGCGGCAAGGGCGTGATGACGATGACCGGTAACCTGGGCGATGTGATGAAGGAGTCCGCCACGATTGCCTACCAGTACATCAAGGCCCATCCTCAGCTTGCCAAAATGACATCCGAGGAATTCGGGGCGAAGGACATCCACGTCCACGTACCTGAGGGCGCTGTGCCTAAGGACGGTCCGTCAGCCGGTATAACTATGGTCAGCTCAATGGTTTCCGCCCTGCGTGGCGAGGCCGTGAAGGCTGGAATTGCGATGACCGGCGAGATGACGCTCAGAGGCCGTGTGCTTCCGGTCGGCGGCATCAAGGAGAAGATCCTAGCGGCGAAGAGGGCCGGAGTCACCGAGATCGTGATCTCCGAGGACAACCGCAAGGATGTCGAGGACATCAAGCCGATTTATGTCGAAGGCCTGTCGTTCCACTATGTCAAGAACATTGACGACGTGATTTCGTACATATTCAAAGATTAATTTCTATCTTAGCGGTCGTTATGGACGTAAGGATAGAACAAAGTTGGAAAAAAGCGCTGCAAGGTGAGTTCGAGAAACCTTACTTTGCCGCGCTTGCGCGTTATCTGCACGGTGAGAAGGCACATGGAAAGGTGATCTTTCCTCCGGGACCGGAGATATTCAAGGCATTCGAGCTGACTCCTGTCGATCAGGTCAAGGTCGTGATTCTGGGGCAGGATCCCTACCACGGCTACGGCCAGGCGATGGGGCTGAGCTTCTCGGTGCCGGACAACGTACCCGCTCCGCCGTCCCTCAAGAACATATTCAAGGAGATTGAGGATGACCTCGGGATCAGTATGAGCGGCCGTCCGAACCTTGAGAACTGGGCGCGTCAAGGGGTACTTCTTCTGAACTCGATCCTGACTGTACGTTCGGGTGAGGCGGCTTCGCACAGCGGAATAGGCTGGCAGCAGTTTACCGATGCCGTTATCCGTTATATCTCTGATAATTGCAACGGAGTCGTATTCCTCCTGTGGGGCAATTACGCCAGAAGCAAGAAGGAACTCATCGACACCTCACGGCACTATGTGCTGGAGGCGGCGCATCCGTCTCCTTTGGCACGCGGAGCCTTTTTCGGGTGCCGCCATTTCTCCAGGACGAACGAGATCCTTGCCAGTGAGGGCAAGACTCCGATAAACTGGCAACTGTAATCCGGCTTTTTGGCCATCATATTCAAAGAATTTATAATGAATCGCATAGCATTGTTCCCGGGGTCCTTCGACCCGTTCACGTCAGGCCATCTGAATATCCTGACAAGGGCCTTGACCATCTTCGATGAGGTCATAGTGGCCGTGGGAATCAATCAGGACAAGCGTGGCTTCTTTTCGATGGAGCAGCGCGAGGACATCATCCGTCAGGCGACCCGTGGAATGGAAGGGGTCCGGATCATTCACTATGAGGGACTTACCATCGACATCTGCCGTGAGCTCGGAGTCCGCCACATTGTCAGGGGAGTCAGGAATATGACAGACTTCGACAACGAGCAGGCGATCGCTGACGCGAACCGTCATCTGGCTCCGGAGGTGGACACCATCATCATCCCTACCGCTCAGGAATATTCACATATATCGTCTTCGGCTGTGAGGGATGTGGTGCGCCATCACGGCGATCTGTCGCAGTTTATCCCTGAAGGGGTTGTGTTGCCGGAGGTCAGATGAGTCGCCGCGCGGTCATATTCATTCTTTGGCTTTTGCTGCCGTTTCGCTGCTTTGCGCAGGTTGATTCAACCCGTCTGGCGGAGCTTGACAAGCGGTTGGATAAATATTTTCAAATCCTTGAGCCAGAGAATGTTGATGTCAAGTCCCGTGAATGCGACCTTCTGATTGATTCGGCCAAGGATTCGCTTCTGCGCCAGCACATCGCCCTGAAGATCTACGACCACTATCTGATGTCCCCGGTGATGGGCGACGAGGCCGTGGCCATCCACTTGACGGACACCTGGTTCGCCCCGGGTTTGATCGACATGGGAGGGGACGACGTGCTTCTGGAGGCCAAGATCTTCGCCGACTTCAACCGTCAGTCGCTTTTGGGGATGAAGGCACCTCCAGCCAAATTGGAAACTCCTGATGGAGAGGTTGTTGAGATCGGCGGGCCGCTACCGTGTGCTTTTCTTCTACGACACGGATTGCGCCAAGTGCAGGCTGGAGACGGTCATGCTGCGTTCCAAGCTTAATTCGAAGAACTGGCCGATAGATGTCTATGCCGTCTACACCGGTGTGTCGGCGGAGAGTTGGAAGGAATGGCGCGAGACCAAATTCACTGTCAGGGCCAGTCAGACGAGGGTCATCCATCTTTGGGATCCCGAGATCAAGTCCGACTACCAGATGAAATACGGTGTACTGCAGACCCCCCGGATGTTTCTTGTGGATCGTTCAGGCACCATAATAGGCAGGGGAATGGACACCGGCGCCCTGGACCGGCTTCTAGGCATAGTCCTCTCCCGCGAGGATTATGAATATGGCGGCTCCGCCTCCGCCGTCTTGATGGACAAGCTCTTCATGTCGTATGAGGATTCCGCCCGGTCGGTGCCCTTGTCGGAGCGTCCGTCTGCGGATCGTATCCTCTCCATCGCCAAAACTCTGGAAGACCGCACCTTAGCCCAAGGCGACACCATATTCTTCAAGCACCTCGAAGGCGATCTTCTCTACTGGCTTACCTCTCGCCGCGATGAATTCAGCAAGGAAGGCGCCCTCCCTTTCATCAATGAATATATCCTCTCCCGTCCCGGAATCTGGAACACGCAAGACGACACCCTCAAGGTCGTAGGCCTTGCCCGTATGATGAAAGACCTCCTTTCCCGCACCCCCGTCGGCTCGAAACTCCCGAAGGCAAAGGACCTCATTTCCAAGAGTTCTTCGGCTGAATCTCAGTCAAACACCACCGTCTGGCCGGACCGTATTCAGGAACAGGATGAAGTTAACAACCGTAACCAAGCGTCCGATCGTTCTCTGGAACAGGTCGACGTAAGCGATAAGGCACACGGTGACCATACCTTAATCCAACCTCGGAATGATGCCAACGCCCTTTTCCTCCGTGACTGGACGAGGAAATGGAACCGCCTGCGCAGAAAAGGCGGCTACATAGTCTTCCACACCGAAGGCTGCCCGGTCTGCAAGGCCGAACTCTCCGCCGCCGACTCCCTTGGCCTGAGAACCCTGGACGTGAACGTAGATGAGATTATGGTCACCAATCCCGCCCTCGCCAAGTCCCTCCTCGACACTTTCGACCTCTCCTCAATGCCATTGATCCTTCAGGTAGGCCGTCACGGCATCATCCTCCGCCGCTATCTCTCCTTCATTCAAGACAAAGGTTCCCCTAATCTGTAACGGATTTATAATGAATATATTCGTGAATCCTACCCTCTAAAAATGACTGCCAGGATATTCTAAAACAATAAATGTCAATAAGTGGCGCTCCACTCATTGATGCATAGCGATTTATGAATTTCCGCCGGGACTGCCGCAAGTTCACGGAAAATATCTGGCTCCAACTAAGAAGCTGTTTTGAATTGTTTGAAATGTTCTTTGAGGTGAAAAATCTTCATTTTCTTCCCGCTTCTTCAGTCAGATAGCACCGCTATCTTCCTTGGAAGAAGCGGTCGAAACTGAAGTTTTTCACTCTCAAACCTTCAAACAAACAATTCAAAACAGCTTCTAATTATAGAGCCTTGTAACCAAGATATGCATTCTGTGCTTGCGTCTAATAATTGATATTACTATAACTATCAAGCCTGAAATGCATAATCCCGATAATTAATTTGTCGCCGCTGCTTTGATCTCTTTTCCACGTCTCTGTTTTCGCGTCCCTGCTCCGGCGGGGAATGATGGACATTCACCCGGATAGGGCGCGAAGCGTAAGTCCGTCATTCCCGCCGGAGCAGGGACGCCTAAATCCGAAATCTAACCGATAACTTTACGCAGCACCCGAGTCAGCTGATCTGAGCACGAGGTCCCGCGCCCGTGGCAATTGACTCCCGACAGGATCTCGACCGCCTTGCCGGCCTCCATCCCCTCCAGAAGCCTCCCGATCGCCTGAAGGTTCCCGTCACAACCTTTGATGTACCTTAAATTGTGGATCTTCCCCTCGATAAGGTCAAAGTCAATCTGAGCCGAGCACACGATCGCGCTCGGAACCGCCGTGATGTGCCTGACACCATCGGTCGTTTTGTCAGACAGGATTTTGAAATCGTCACCTATAGTCATTGTAGTAATTGTTAAACGTTTAAACAAACAAAAATATAAATTTTTTGTGAAAAATAGCGTAACTTTGCACGGCATTTGAAGAGAACCAATGTCGGAAAAACGGATAATTAATTTCTAAATTCATAGAATTATGGTATCATACAAAGATCTTGGCCTGGTCAACACCAGAGAGATGTTCGCAAAGGCCGTGAAGGGTGGCTACGCTATCCCTGCCTTCAACTTCAACAATATGGAGCAGCTTCAGGCTATCATCCAGGCTTCAGCCGAGGAGAAGTCACCGGTTATCCTTCAGGTTTCCAAGGGAGCCCGCAACTACGCTAACCAGACCCTTCTCCGTTATATGGCCGAAGGCGCTGTTCAGTATGCCAAGGAACTCGGTTGGGAGCATCCTCAGATCGTTCTTCACCTTGACCACGGCGACAGCTTCGAGCTTTGCAAGAGCTGCGTTGACATGGGATTCTCTTCAGTGATGATCGACGGTTCCGCCCTTCCTTACGAGGAGAACATCGCCCTCACCAAGAAGGTTGTTGAGTACGCTCACAAGTATGACGTCACCGTTGAGGCCGAGCTTGGCGTTCTCGCCGGCGTTGAGGATGAGGTTGCCGCTGAGGAGTCTCACTACACAAAGCCAGAGGAGGTCATCGACTTCGCTACCCGCACAGGCTGCGACTCACTCGCCATCTCCATCGGTACCTCTCACGGTGCCTACAAGTTCAAGCCGGAGCAGTGCACAAGAGACCCTAAGACAGGCCGTCTCGTTCCACCTCCACTCGCTTTCGACGTTCTCCACGAGATCGAGAAGAAGCTCCCTGGATTCCCTATCGTACTCCACGGATCATCTTCAGTTCCTCAGGAATATGTCGATATCATCAACCAGTACGGTGGCAAGCTTCCTGACGCTGTAGGTATCCCTGAGGAGCAGCTTCGTGAGGCCGCCAAGAGCGCTGTCTGCAAGATCAACATCGACTCTGACTCCCGTCTCGCCATGACCGCCGCTGTCCGCAAGGTCTTCGCCGAGAAGCCAAGTGAGTTCGACCCAAGAAAGTACCTCGGACCAGCCCGCGACGAGATGAAGAAGCTCTATGAGCACAAGATCGTTGACGTTCTTGGTTCAAACGGTAAGGCTGAGTAATTTGTTTGTGGAGCGTAAGCTCTTGACAATAAGTTAGAAATATGATTCCCTCTGGTCGATTTCGACTGGAGGGAATTTGTTATATATTCATTTATAGTTATTTACTTATCACGGTGGAGCTGTGGTGGGTCACTTCGACAGGCTCAGCGACCGCGAGACAGGCACTCGGTTCTCGAAACCGTCGGGACGCCCATAATCGGCTCAGTGGGCAAAAAAAGGTGAGACAAAAAGGTTTGGGATTATCATTTTTATGCTTAATTTTGCCGGAAATTTGAACCACATAATTGAGTATGCGTATCAAAAAGACGCCGATTGCGGTGATTTTGTTGCTTTTTGTAAGTCGGACTGCGGGAGCGCAGGACGGTAACTTGGTGAATATCGGGCTTCAGGCAAGGGTGGATTACCAGCGGGAGTACGTGGGCGGGGATGCCGTCAAGGGCAACTGCGGCTTCAAGGGCAAGAATGTCAGCATCCTGATAAACGGAGAGTTCAATGAACATTTCTCCTACAACTACCGGCAGCGGCTCTACCGCGGCCACGGCAGTGAAAGTTTCTTCAACGCCACGGACTTCCTTTACCTCACTTATAGGCCGGACGAGCGTTGGAGCTTCTCCGGCGGCAAGCAGATTGTCGAGATCGGAGGGTATGAATATGACATCGCTCCTATCGACATCTACTTCTTTTCCGAATATTGCAGCAACATCTCCTGCTACCAGATGGGAGTCAACGCGGGATATTCATTTGGCGGAGGAACTGACCTGCTGCGGTTCCAGCTCTGCCAGAGTCCATTCCGGCGGGAGAACAGTGACCTGTATGCCTACAACCTGATGTGGAACGGCTCCCATGGCTGTTTTGATTCCATCTGGTCACTGAATATGATTGAATATCTTCCCGGAAAGTTCATCAACTATCTCGCCCTCGGCAACCATTTCTCTTTAGGGAAGTTAACTGTGTTCGCAGACTTTATGAACCGGTCGCTCGTGGACAAGATGTCGTTCCTGAGGGACTTCACGCTCATCGGTAAGGTGGCATATTCATTCAATGACAAGTTAAATGTCTTTGGAAAGGCGAGCTTTGACCATAACGATCTTGACAGGGAAGGGGATTGGTGTGTCATGCCGGGCACATCGATGGGAAGAGTCGGCTGCGGTGTGGAATATTTCCCGCTTGCTGACAAGAGCATCCGCCTCCACGCCACATTCTGCCACTCATTCGGGGACAACGGCAACCCTGACGGTGTCTTGCTTGACAACCAACAGATCGCCAGCGTCGGCCTCACATGGAGGATGAGCCTGCTCAAACGATAGTTTCTGAATATTCCGCCTCTAAAGCGTTAACAAGCCTGGTATGAATAAGACCAAGAAAAAGTCTTCGAGCCCCGCCCTGAACGGGGTGATCTGTCTTGTCATCGTCATCGGTTTCTTTGCCTATCTGGGCATCTCGATGGGCATGGCCAACATGCTCAACACCGTGATGAAAACCGCACATGATCTTTTGATCAACACCGTGTTCTACCTGATGTCCATCTGTGTGCTGATGGGAGCGCTCAGCCGCCTGTTCGCCGAGTTCGGGGTGGTATACATTCTGGAGAAACTGCTCCGACCGCTGATGAAGCCGCTGTTCAACCTTCCGGGAGTCGCCTCGCTGGGTGCCGTGATGACATTCCTGTCGGACAACCCGGCGATCATCTCGCTGTCAAAGGACAAGAGATTCAGCAAATATTTCAAGAAGTACCAGCTGATTTCCCTGACCAATTTCGGAACGGCTTTCGGAATGGGACTCATCGTGATCGTCTTTATGATGGGGCAAGGCTTCTTCAAGGAGTCGCTGATCGGCCTTTTCGGGGCGTTCTGCGGCTGCATCGTCTCCACAAGGCTTATGCAGAGATTCACGCTGAAGGCTTTCCCTCAGTACCTTACCGAGGAGGCTTGCGAAGGCATTGAGGAAGAGGAGGCCGAAGAAAAGGAAGAGGAGAAGAAGTCGCTTTTCACAAGGATTCTGGACTGCCTTCTGGACGGCGGCCGTTCGGGAGTCGAGGTCGGAATGTCCATCATTCCGGGTGTGCTCATAATATCCACATTCGTGATGATTCTGACTTTCGGCCCTTCTGCCTCAGGTGCTTACACGGGCGCGGCCTACGAGGGCGTGGAGATCCTGCCTTGGCTGGCCGACAAGATCGATTTCGTGTTCAAGGCTCTGTTCGGATTCAATGACCCTCACCTTGTGGCGTTCCCGATCACATCTCTCGGAGCTGTTGGGGCTGCCCTCAGCCTCGTGCCTAACTTTGTGGCCAACGGTTGGGCCGACGGCAACGCGATCGCTGTCTTCACGGCCATCGGAATGTGCTGGAGCGGATTCCTCAGCACCCACACGGCCATGCTCGACTCGCTGGGCTACCGTGAATTGACCCCGAAAGCCATTCTGGCGCACACAATCGGAGGACTCGCCGCCGCTTTCGCGGCGCATTGGATGTACGTTCTGGTCTCCTTGTTTTAATTGTCAGTTGGTCACTGAGCCTGTCGAAGTGACCTAATCCCTTTTCCCGAGATTAAACGAGATTCCTAAGTTGAGGTTGGTGTTCAGTTTCCCGTAAGGGTAGAGGATCCAGTCATTCGCCTTGGCGAACCTGAACGGAAGGTGGTCTGAGCCGATGAATATGTTGAATCCCGGAACATGGAATCCTACAACAGCCCCGACCGTTGACCCGAATTTGGACACGGCATAGTTCACACTTGCGCTGAACCATTCAACCGGTTTGACATTGGCGAACAGACGCGCTTCGGTCCAACTGTACGCTCCGTGGATGTAGGTCGAACTCAGAAGACCGGCTGACAAGCCGCTGTAGAACGGCATTGTGTACTCGGCCCCCACATTGACAGTCGCGGCTGTCATTCCACCGTCTGTCCCGTTTTTCTCGGTTCTCCTGAAGTCAAACAAATCCATCACTTCATCCGTCAGGTCATCGAGCTGGTTTTTGAGCGAATTATCCTTGTCTCCATCGAACGAGACATTGTCGAACCCGTCGAACGACCATCCTTCTCCGCTGGTCCGCGCCACAGTGGTATTCTTCCAAGCCATGTAGCCTAAATCGTTGACAGCCAAGGAAAGTTTTAACCCATCTATGATTTCCAGCTCCGCGCCGAGGTCAATCGCGGCTCCGAATCCGTTCACAAGAGAGTTTTTGTTTGCCTTTACGCTGTCGAAGTCCAGCAGATCCTTGTCGGAAGGATTGTCGAGCGCGGCTCCGGATTCTCCTTTTGTCTGTATGTCCAGGAATGATGATGATTTCAGGCTTCCGTCCGACTGGATTGACCACCTGTCTTCTGTCATCTGAATATTCATTCTCTCTATGTCCGCTTTCATGTTGGCTGTCCCCACGAGAAATTTCACCCTGCCGCCCACACTGAGCCTCTCCGTGACGCGGCGGCTATAGCCCAACGCGAACTCCAGACGGCTGTCCACACTGGCTGATATTCCGGAAACGTCGTAGTTCTGTGACTTGCCGGCGTTTTTCATGAAATCGAAGAGACTATACGGCAGATTGACGGCCGCGCAGGTTCTCATGTTGACATCGAACGAAAAGAAAGATTCTCCTTTCGATATGCCGAGCGATAGCAGAGAGACCGTGTTGTCCACATTGAGTTGGTTGTCAGGACTCAGCTTGCCCAGGAACTCGTCGGCCGGAACGGCGGAATTCATGAATGTGGTCAGCTTTCCGTCGACAGGGTAGAGAAATGTGCTGACTCCCATGTTGCTTTGCGTCTCCAGATTGAAGGAACCGATGACCGGAACCGTGAAATAGCTGGTGCTTGACGCGAAGGCCGGATTGAACTGATGCCTGTGGTTATAGCCTTCGAGAAAATACGTGGAGCGGAATATCTGCTGCGCGAAGGCCCCTTCGGCGGCTGCAAGCGCGATGATGATGAATATGATTGCCTTTTTCATTGTGTCTGACTTTTGATGAATGTTACGTTGATCCATGGGGATTCTGTCAGAACTCGGTCGTGACCGAACCTTGCATTCTGATCTTCATGTTCTCCAACCTGATTCCCTGGTTCTTGTTGAGGCAGGTTCCTTGGTGCTCCCTGTCGGTTCCGGAGGCCTCCAGATTCAACCTCAGCCCGTCCAGCCTTTTCAGATCCCCGGCCGAAGATTTGAGGGTCATCGTCATCGGATTCCGGCTTGGTCTCTCGATGGATCCTGACGAGACGCTTCCGTCCACCGTTACGGTGATCTCCGGGATCACCCTTGCGCTTTTGTCAATGGCGGAGACTGTCAGACTGATTCCCAAAGGGATCATATTCACGAAATCGAATGTCACATCCGCGTTTCTGATCTCGAACTCCTTGCCGTCCCCGTCCTGCGGGTTGAAAGTCTCGTTCCAGCCCGTGAAGTCGTAGCTGTACTCGAACCTCAGTCCGCTTCCGAACGACAGAGGGGCGATGACATCATAGCTGCAATAGAATGAATATTCCCTGTCGGTCCGCACAGTGATGAACTCATCTTCCGCCTTGACATCCACGTTGGTGATTCCTATCCGTTCAGGGACATCTTTCACGATGTCGGGCAGAGCCGGAGCCTTGATGTTGTTGTAGCCTTCAGGCACGTCCTCTCCCGTGGCGGAGAGGCATATTCTTGTCTCTTTGCCGGCCTCGATCCGGATTTCATCGGTCGCGCCTCCCTTGTCCCCGATGTGCACGGTGTTCTTTGTCTCGCCTTTGAAGGACTCCAGATCCGCGTTCAGGGTCAAGGCCAACGGGCTGTCGTTGCCCACGCGAAGCATTATCTGAGGGTTGTACAGATCGAGCGCGGTTCCGTCACCATCGATGAAATCCGGCATGGTCCCGACATCGACGGTCTTAGGGTCTATGTCGATTATCGGATCAACCTTGACTGTGGCGCTTTCAACTTCAATCGAGCCGACATTTATGCCGACATCCACCAGAATCTCCTCCGGGATGGAAGCGAATGTCCTTCCGAGGTCGTCTGAGAGCACCTTTACATTGAATCCGCTAAGCTTGATGTCATCGTTGACGATGATCCTGTGTCTGTCCGCCATGAAACCTTGTCCTGCCGGAATCTTGTCGAAATCAATTCCGGTGATCTCCAGATTGACGGAATTGGGAGACTTGCTGACTTCCACAGGATCGAAGGTGAGCATATTCCTTTCCTTGTCGAAAGAGTATGAGATCCGGCCGCTCTTTGTCGTTATATCTCCGATTTCGAGGTAGTCGGGAAAGTCTATGACAAGACCTGTGACGGTGGCTTTCCCGACATTGGCGCTGAATGAGACGGTACCTGTCGCCTTGCCTGTGACACCCTTGACGTCAACTATCTCCTCAGGAACAGCCTCGTCGATCG
>OICN01000230.1_pt1 | contig 21088 bp, 17 predicted proteins | sample 1581301 | NCBI WGS metagenome assembly OICN01 (sample SAMEA3882557, study PRJEB24775) | human gut metagenome | biome: human-associated habitat; feature: intestine environment; material: feces | place: Netherlands | collected 2009/2010
ACGGCTCCGGTCTTCCGGACTGGTCGCCTTGGCACACCGCCGAGGGAACCGATCAGAATCCTCCGTATGAGCTGCTTGAGCCTCGTTTCCAGGCATCCGTACTCTACAACGGTGCGAAGTGGAAAGGGCGCACGATCGAGCCGTTTGTGGGCGGAGACGACGGCTGGTGCCAATGGAACGTGGTCAAGGAGCCTAAGGGTAAGACGACCACGGGCTATTACCTCCGCAAAGGTGTGGACGAGACGCATGACGTGATCGCCAGAAGCGAGAGCACCCAGCCGCTTGTCATCATCAGGTACGCCGAGGTGCTTCTGAACAGGGCCGAGGCCTGCTATCGTCTCAATGACGCCGCGGGAGCCAATGCCGCCGTCAAGGAAATCCGCGCCCGTGTCGGGCTCCCGTACGCTGACAAGGCGGGGGACAACCTGTGGAATGCCATCCGTCAGGAGCGCAAGGTCGAGCTGGCGTTCGAAGGCTTCTCCTATTGGGATCTCCGCAGATGGGGAGTGGCTCCGAACAACTATCCTGACGGACTCTCCGGCTATCAGGTGCATGGCTTGAAGATCGAGAGCGCAGGAAGTGGCTTCATCTACACCTATGTCTCTGTCGATGACAAGGACCGCAACTATCCTGAGAAGATGAACAGATTCCCTCTCCAAGACAGCGAGCTGTCAAGCAACAATGCAGTAGAACAATTCCCGGAATGGAAATAATCACGACTTATATGAAAAAGATCCACATACTGACAGCGGTTCTGACTCTTCTCGTGGCGGCTTCGTGCCATAGCCCTGAATATGTCGAGTCGACCGCGGAGCGTCAAAACCTTACCAGTTTCGAGGCGTTCTTCACATTCGGCCCCTTCATGGATCAGTCGATGTGCAAGCTGAACATCACGGACGAGAACGCCGATCGGTTCGTCATCCCTGTCCCTTGGTTTTTCCCTGAGACATCGGACAACGAGACATCACCTTACATGACCAAGGTCAGGGTGCAGGCTGCCTTGCAGCCGAACTGTACCATCGAGCCGGCGCTGACCCTCCTGGATCTGACCAAGGACAACATGTTCAGGTTCACCAACGCCAAGGGTGAGAGCAGGAACATCTGCATCACCGGAGAGAGGGTTAAGTCCAAGGCTTGCGACATTCTTGTCTTCTCCTTGGATGACCCCGCCGTCTCCGGCATCGTGGACAAGAACAAGAAGACCGTCACCCTGGTGTCCGCCGAGGATCTGAGCGCCTGCACCGCATCCGCACAGGTTTCGGCGCATGCCACCATCTCCCCGGATCCTTCGACTCCGCAGGACTACAACAAGGGCGTCAGGTTCAGGGTGACCGCCCACGATGGTCAGACCTTCTCTGAATATACCGTCATCAAGACTGTTCCTGACAAGATCGACAAGGGCTTTGACAAGTCATCGCTTGAGGCGTTGTTCAACTTCGAGCCTGTAAGCATGGCCGGACTCCCGGCCTACAACACGGCTGACATATTCCCGAGCCTTGCGGTGACGGGCGGCAAGCTTGTCTTCTGCTACGGCAACGGTTCCGCTCCTGTCTTCCTGAACGGCGTCACCGGTGTCAAGGAAGGCGAGATCAATGCCGGCGGTGTCGCTCCGGCGGCTGTCACCAATGACGAGGCGGAGAACCTTATCCTCTGCAACCACGTTGACGGCGGCGGCGAGTTCAAGATTTGGAAGGCTACCTCTGTTAAGACCGCTCCGGAACTGTTCCATTCGTTCACCAACAGCACGGATCTTCCTATGGGGTATTCAATAAAGGTCATCGGCGACATTGACGGTGACGCTGTGATTGACATAACCCATGAGGGCATCGCGGGTGTGACATCCTCAAGCAAGGTGACAAGGGTCACTGTTGCCGGCGGATCTGTCGCCGATGTCTCGGTGCTCGATCTCGCGGGATCCGGCCTCGCATGGGGCGGCGCTCCGGTGAACAACACCGACGCTGTGGCCGTGGCTCCTACGCGGAACGCCGGGATGTTCCTTTCTTACTACGATCCTAACGTCCTGCACTATGTCATGGCCGACGGCACGCTGAAGTCGTCGCTACCGTTCAACAATGGATCATCGTGGGCCTTGAATGTCAATAACCTGGACAGCAAGCAGTTCAATCACGCCACCTACATGTCGCTCTTCGTGGTCAGCCACTTCCCTCACTGGGGATGCGGCCCTGCCCTCTACCTGTACGACATCTCGGATCCGGCGGCGCTGTCCGGCAATCTGGACGAGACCACGTCGATAGTCCTCGGCAAGTCTTCCGTTGACTGGTTCCAGAAGGCTGACGCCGGCTTTGCCGCCGGAGATGTCGTTCTGGCTCCGACCAAGGACGGATTCAAGATGTATCTGTACTACTACGACCAGAATTCAGGAGTCCTCGGAGGCTATTCTGTGGATTGCATAAAGAAATAGTCAGATGAACCCTTTGAGGATATATTCCCTGATCGTTCTTGCCGCCATGACAATCATGTCCTGCGGAGGTTCCAAGGATAACCCTTGGAACCCCGACTGGGACAAACCGAAACCGGAGCCCGAGAAACCTGCGGAAGAGACAGGCAAGCCGAGGTACGTGTGGATTGACGCGGCGGCCAATTTCTGTGACTACGAGAACGACAAGGACAGGATAGCCGCGGATTTGAAGCGCATCAAGGACGTTGGTTTCACGGACATCATTGTCGATGTAAGGCCGACAAGCGGCGACGTGCTGTTCAAGTCCTCTGTCGCCAGTCCGCTGAAGAAGGTAGATGTCTGGAAGGGAAGCAGTTATGTGTGGGTTTCCAGAACCGGCACATACGACTACCTCCAGACCTTCATCGACGAGGCCCGCAAGGTGGGTCTCAAGGTGAACGCCAGCATCAACACCTTCGTGGGCGGCTACCTTTGCCCTTATGGCCTTGGAAGCGACGGAATGCTTTTCCGCGAGTCGGGAAGAAAGTCCTGGGCTTCGGTCATCAACGCGAAAGACGGCCTTGTCAGCGTCATGGATCTGACCGGCTCCGAAGACTACGGAGCCAGATTCCTCAATCCTGCCAACGAGCAGGTGCGGAACTATGTGCTTCAGATCATCAAGGATCTGGCTGCATACGATCTTGACGGCATCATCCTGGACCGCTGCCGTTACGATGACTATGGCCTGCAGAGCGATTTCTCGGATGTCTCGAAGAGAAAGTTCGAGGAATATTCAGGCATCACCTGCTCTTCATGGCCTGGTGATGTGATGGCTCCCGGCACGACGGCGCTTGGATCGAAGGCTGGCGAGACTGTGAAGAAGTGGCTGGAGTTCCGCGCGAGCGTCATCCACGACTTCGTCGCCGAGGCTTCCGACGCTGTCCACCGGATCAACAAGGACATCCGCTTCGGCGTGTATGTCGGGGCCTGGTACTCGACTTACTACACATCCGGCGTGAATTGGGCAAGCCCTAAGTACGATCCAAAGGCGGACGGCTATTTCTGGGCATCGGCGAACTACAAGAACTGTGGCTATGCCGACCACTGCGACTTCATGTTTCTCGGAGCCTATGCCGGCGCCGACAGCATCTGGGGCAGCGGTGAGTGGACGATGCAGGGGTTCTGCAAGCAGGGCAGGTCTCTCTTGAAGGGGGATGTCAAGTTCTGCGGCGGGCCGGACATCGGCAACTCCCCAGGGTGGACGAACGGCGGTCAGGCTTCCAAGATCCCGGATTCGATCAAGGCCTGCATCAACGAGGGCGATGGCTTTTTTGTGTTCGACCTCTGTCACATCAAGATGTACGACTACTGGGATGCCTTCAAAAAGGGATTCGATGACTATCTGAAAACTGTGAAAAAATAACAAAAACGCTAAAAATGAAAAGAATATCCATAATAATGCTGGCAGCGGCGATGGCTCTGTCCTTAGCCGCCTGCAAAGATGATTCGAACGACTCCGGGACCATCACCATTTCCGGGGAAGCCATGAATCCGGTGTTCACGTCTGCCGGAGGCACCTACACGGTTGAGTTCACTGCTGACAATGAATGGAGGGTGGCGGTTCCTAACACGAACCACTATACCTGGAGTTCGGTGACTCCGACCAGCGGCGGAGCCGGCAAGAATCAGGTGACAGTGACTGCCCTGAGGAACCCCGGCCACGACGGAAGGGAATATTCGTTCGACCTGCGCTGCGGACTGGATTCCAAGACTATCAAAGTGACTCAGAAACAGCTGAACTCCATAACCGTCACGCCGGGATCATTCGACATTCCTAAGGAGGGAGGCTCCATCGACATCAAGGTCGTGTCCAACATCGACTTCGACTACAAGATCGCCGATGATGCCAAGGAATGGATCTCCGCTGTCACGACCAAGGGTCTTGTTGAGAACACGGTGACTTTTGCCGTTGCATCAAACGAGATCTACAACAAGTTCGAGGCCCGTCAGGGAGTGATAACCTTCACCAGCAGCGAAGGGTCGGAGGACATCGTTGTCAACCAGGCCCCTAACGAAAGATTCTTCAATGTCTCTCCTGAGAGCCTGGTTGCCGAGAAGAACGGTGGCGAGGTGACCCTTAAGGTCGAGGCCAACTTCCCTTATGAGGTCGAGGATCCTGATTCTGAATGGATCACAAGAGTCTCCGGGAAGGATGGTTCCTTTACTTATAAGGTTGAGGCCAATCCTGATTTCGGCTCCAGGGCCGGCGTCATCAATGTGACCACTGAGCTGGAGGATTACTCCGCGGCTGTCGAACTTAAGCAGAAGGGAACGGCTGATGTCAGTGTGCTTTGGCAGAAGAGGTATTCGGCTGACCTTGGCGCGATCGCCGTGGCCGGCGGACCTCTCAGGCTTGCCGTGAAGGATGACATCCTGCTTGTCGGCAATGGCGGGAACAAACTCTACGCCCTGAACCGCCAGACCGGTGAATATCTGAAGGAAATAGCTGTCCCTGAAGGCCTTTCCGTCCACTCGCTTGTGAATGATGATGCCGGCAACGTCCTTGCCGCCGCGTTGACGCCATTTGGCGGCACGCTCCGGATCTACACGTTCAAGTCATTGGAATCCGCTCCTGAAATGCTTCTGGAATATGCCCACAACGCTATCTGGAGCTCTTCGATGGGCAACATCAGGGTGCGTGGAGACGTGACCCGGAAGGCAGTCGTCACCGCTTTCGTCGATGTGAGCCAGTACTGGGTAGGATGGCAGATTACTGACGGAAAGGTCGGTGATGCGGTCTTCGGATCGATCGCTCCAGCCGCCATCACGGTCTGGAATCCTTACGGAGCGTGTGTCGCGCCGGTTTCTGATGACTTGAATGACGGACTACTGTTCATTGGCTACTCCGCCGACGCCAACGGCAACTACGACCTGAACTGGTGCAAGGAAGTGGCGAAGAGCGAGTGGCAGTCCGTGTTCCACACCACCAGTGACGGCAACGAGAACTACAACTGCATCTCCGTGGCCACTCTTAACGGGATCCGTTTCTGCGCCGTCGAACGTGGAGCCCACTTCTCATATGGATCCTGCCCTGAGGTCTATCTGCTTGACATTACGAATCTTGGTTCCGTGAAAGAGGCTTACTATGCTGAAAGAGCGACCGTTGTCGGTGAAGGCACCTTCACGGATGCCGGAGCATGCGGGGATGTCCTTCTCCAGACCTCGGCCGACGGTAAGTCCATGGACATGTTTGTCACGGACGGCAACTATGACTGCATCACCTGCATAAGGTTCACCGCACAATAATGTTAACTATGAATATAAAAAATGTTGATTTCGGCGCGATGGCGTCGCGCTATAAGGAGGAACTCCTCGGGAATGTCCTGCCTTTCTGGCTGGAACATTCCCAGGACACGAAATTCGGAGGTTACTACACTTGCCTGAACCGTGACGGAAGTGTCTACGACAAGGACAAGTTCATCTGGCTTCAGGGACGTGAGGTCTGGATGTTCGCGATGCTGTACAACAAACTCGCGAAGAACGAGGAATGGCTGAAGTGTGCCGAGCAGGGTGCCCGTTTTCTCATGAAATACGGCCACACTCCCGACTATGACTTCTACTTCTCCCTGACAAGGGAGGGAAAGCCGGTCATCCAGCCCTACAACATATTCTCCAACACATTCGCCTGTATGGGATTCGCCCAGTTGGCCGAGGCGACAGGCGATGAGGAATATGCCCGTTACGCCAAGGAGACTTTCCGCCGGATCCTGGAACGCCGTTCCAATCCAAAGGGAATCTGGTCGAAGGCTGTACCGGGAACAAGGCCGCTGAAGGATTTCGCCCTGCCGATGATCATCTGCAACATGGCTTTGGAGGTCGAGAGGATCATCAACGACCCCGAGATGATGGACCGCCTGATCGACGAATGTCTGCACGAGGTTCTGGATGTGTTCTACCAGCCGGATCTTGGAGTGATGGTGGAGAACGTCTCCGCCGTTGACAATTCCCTCATCGACTGTTTCGAGGGCCGCAAGGTGAACCCTGGACATGATCTGGAAGCGATGTGGTTCCTTATGAACCTCGGAATCCGCCGCAAGGACAAGGCCTTGATCGACAAGGCTGTGGAGATCTCCCTTCGCGTGATCGACTATGGCTGGGACAAGGAATATGGCGGGATCTTCTATTTCATGGACCGCAAGGGCTATCCGACCCAGGAACTTGAATGGGACCAGAAACTCTGGTGGGTACACATAGAGTCCGCGATCGCGATGCTGAAAGGCTACCGCCTCACGGGCAACGAGAAGTGTCTGGAGTGGTTCCTCAGGCTGGATGACTACCTTTGGACCCGTTTCAAGGACAAGGAGTATCCCGAGTGGTTCGGCTACCTGAACCGCCGTGGGGAAGTCCTGCTACCGCTCAAGGGCGGAAAGTGGAAAGGATGCTTCCATGTTCCGAGAGGTCTTTATCAGATAGGCTCCATGCTGGAGGACATCTCAAAGGGGAAGGAGGCCTGCATCTGATGCGCGGACAGCCTTATCCAATTGGTCTGTTGATGTTTATGATCGCTTCGGTTCTGCTGCACTCGTGCGGCGGAACTGAAGCTTATTATGACGTGGTGGTTGTCGGTGGCGGTGCCGGCGGAACGTCGGCGGGCATACAATCGGCCCGCTCAGGGGCATCAGTGCTGATTGTCGAGGAAACTCCCTGGCTTGGTGGCATGCTCACATCCGCGGGAGTCTCGGCGTTTGACGGTAACTATCGTCTCCGCGGTGGCCTGTTCGGCGAGTTCTGCGACTCTCTGGCCGGACGCTACGGGGGCTATGAGGCCTTGAAGACCGGATGGGTAAGCAACATCCTCTTCGAACCGAAAGTCGGGGCGGAGATATTCATGAATATGGCAGGGCCGCTTGACGGACTTTCCCTTGCTATGGAGACGGGTTGCGTCCGGGCTGAGAAACTGGACGAAAGCTGGCGGCTTACGTTGGACGGACCGGATGGCCGTCGCTGCGTCAGGGCGGGGATTCTGATTGACGGAACCGAACTTGGTGACATCGCGGCAATGTGTGGAGTACCTTGCAACAGTTCTCCTGTTGACACGATAGCAGCGGTACAGGACTTGACCTACGTCATCACGGCACAGGATTTCGGCGCCGGTTTCGACAAGACGATCCCTTGTCCGGAAGGCTATAACGCTAAACTGTACGAGGATTGCCTGTCAAGAGGCCATTCCGTGGACATGATGCTTTCCTACGGGCGGCTGCCGGGAGGAAAGATTATGCTGAATTGGCCGATCGCGGGCAATGACTGCTATGTCAAGGATGTCACCCGTATGCCTCCGTCCGACCGCGCCGTGGCGGTTGACAGCGCCAAAAGGGTGGCGCTCGGCTATCTCTATTATATTCAGAAAGAATTGGGACTAAGGAATATAGGCATTGCGGAGGACGAGTATCCGACCGATGACGGTCTGCCGATGATTCCGTACTACAGGGACTCAAGACGGATCGAGGGGGAGGTGACGTTCTCCTTGGCGGACATTGACCGGCCATATTCAAACACCCTTTACCGCACGGCCATCGCGGTGGGGGACTATCCTGTTGACCATCATCACTATCGCAATCCGGATTGGAGGGATCTTCCTCAGCTGGAGTTCCATCCTGTCCCGTCCTTCTCGGTTCCTTTCGGGGTCATGGTTCCGAAGGAGGCCGAGGATATTCTTGTGATAGAGAAGGCGGTGTCCGTGACCTGCGTCGCGAATGGAGCCACCAGGCTCCAGCCGGTCGTGATGGAGATCGGCCAGGCCGCCGGCATCGCCGCCGCCATCTTCTTCGGCTTTTTGGTGGCCCTCATCTTCAAGCCGAAGGATAAATCCTGACCCCAAGTTTGAAAGTTTCGCCCGCCTTTTCAAAGGCGGCGGGGTGCAGGGGCAGCGCCCCTGCCCGGGCCTTTACCTCCCGGAAATTATACCGAAGGGCCTCGAGGTCGATCTCGGCCCAGACGTGTTTTTCAAACGGTTGTTTCTGCATGATCTGTTTCCTTTTTTGGTACGATAAAGCTGCCCCGGCCCGTGTGGACGGGACGCCAGCCGTCAATGCCGCTCTCCTGCAAGGCATGGAGGGTCTTTTGACGGAAGGCGTGGTCGGTGCGGCAGCGCTCCTGTACAAATTCCTTGGTCTGTTCCCGCACGGTAACGCCGTCGGCGGGGCAGCGGCTCTTCACGATGGGCAAGCCCGCCTCCCGCACGGCGCACTGCACCTCGTACTCGGTTGCCAGCAGCATGGGGCGGATGAGGGTGAGATCCCGCTGGGAGAGGTAGGTTACCGGCGAGAAGCAGCCGATGCGTCCCTCCCGCCAGAGGTTCATATAAAAGGTCTCCACGGCATCGTCCAGATGATGCCCCAGCGCCACCTTGTTGCAGCCCAGCTCCTGCGCGGCGGTGTGCAGCGCGCCCCGCCGCAGCTTGGCGCACAGGGAGCAGGGGTTTTTCTCCTTCCGCTGGTTGAACACGATGTCGTATACCGGCACCTGGATGCGGGTATAGGGCACCTCCAGCTGCCGGCACAGGTCCGCCACTGCGTCGAAGCTCATGCCGGGGGCGCCGGTCTCTAAAGTGATGGCGCGGACGGTGAAGGGGATGGGATAAAAGGCCCGCAGCCGGGCCAGAGCGGTCAGCGTCACCAGGCTGTCCTTGCCGCCGGACACGCCCACGGCCACCACGTCTCCGGCGTCGATCATGTGATAATCCTCCACGCAGCGGCGCACCTGTCCCAAAATCTTCTGCATATACAAAGCCCTCCAAGGAAAAATGAAATTGCCATTTGAGAAAATGGGAGATATCGGGAGAAAACGAGAGGAAATACCAGATGTTGCTATCGTAAATTAAAATGGTGTTGACAATTTTCCCGGGATATGCTATAAATATCCTTGCGCGTTCGGCGCATTTCTCCCTCCCAATCATAGCAAGGGAGCCCGGAAAAGTAAAGCAATACATTCTATAAATTGGAGGAAAACACCATGTCCACTTATATGGCAAACAAGGCCACCATTGAGCGCAAGTGGTACGTCGTTGATGCCGCCGGCAAGCCCCTGGGCAAGACCGCCGTCATCGTGGCCGACCTGCTGCGCGGCAAGGGCAAGCCCACCTACACCCCCCATGCCGACTGCGGCGATAACGTCATCGTCATCAACGCCGGCAAGGCCACTCTGTCCGGCAACAAGATGGAGCAGAAGTATTACCGCACCCACTCCGGCTGGATCGGCGGCCTGAAGGAGACCAAGTATCGCCTGCTGATGCAGGAGAAGCCCGAGCTGGCCATGCGCGTGGCCGTCCGCGGTATGATGCCCCGCAACACCGTTACCAAGGATTCCCTGAAGCGCCTGCACATCTATGCCGGTGAGCAGCACATCCACGAGGCCCAGAAGCCCGAGCTGGTCAAGTAAGGAGGAGAAGAAACATGTATCAGTCCAAGAATCCCTATCTGTACGGCACCGGCCGCAGAAAGACATCCGTTGCCAGAGTCCGTCTGGTACCGGGACAGGGTAATATTACAATCAATGGCCGCGATCTGAAGGATTACTTCGATCTGGCTACTCTTGAACTGATTATTAAACAGCCGCTGGAACTGACAGGAACCACCTCCGCTTATGACGTAATTGCCAACGTACAGGGCGGCGGCCGTACAGGTCAGGCCGGAGCTATTCGTCACGGCATTTCCAGAGCACTGCTGGATGTAGATGCAGACTACAGAAAAGTACTGAAGAGTGCAGGTCTGCTTACCCGTGATCCAAGAATGAAAGAACGTAAGAAATACGGTCTCAAGAAAGCAAGAAAAGCAAGCCAGTTCTCCAAGCGTTGATTACTAGCTTTACACGAGCACACAAGATTCCATCAGCATCAGCTGGTGGGATTTTTTTTATGTATCCACTCTAAAAGAAAGTCACGGAAAAGGCGGCTTGCCTTTGTCGTGCGGACCTGCAGGTTTGCTACGAGATAGATCATCTGCCCGCCATTTTCTGCTTTCAGTCTTCGGCTCACGATATCTGGATGTGGGTATAGGGCATCCGCATAGTCGTAGCCGATGTTGATGGCCTTGTTTTCAAGGAGAAGCGCGCGGATGATGTTTTCATCAGCCGTTTCCGCAAGGATGTGGATCTGTCGGCCGGGCACGAGGATGTGCTGGTCGATATTGTGGCGGAAGCAGTCATAGGCACGGCCTTTGCTGATGATAGTCTGACCGTCTAGGTCGTCATAGGTCAGAAATGTTTTTTTCGCCAGAGGATGTGATTTGTGCATCCGTACACTGTAATTGCTGAAAAAGAGGGGGATTCCTTCAAAACGCGTCTCGTCCAGCGGCCCCGTTACGATGGCAAAGTTGCATTGCTGCGCCGTCAATGCGGCTAGAGCCATGGCATCTGTCGTATCTACGATGCTGAGAATGATGGAAGGATACGCCTCATGGAAGTCGTTGATCAGGGGCGCACCGAGATAGGCGAGCACATGGTCGAGTGCATGAATGGTGACCACACTTTTTGACTGCGCCGCGAGCGTGTGGAGTCCGCGTATGGCGTCGTATTCCTCTAGGAGACGTTTGGCATGAGGCAGCAGGATTGTTGCGTAGTCTGTTGGCATGACTCCTTTTATGCTGCGTACAAAAAGCGGCTGCCCCAGCTCTTCCTCAAGCAGACGGATTACCTTGCTCACGCCTTGCCTTGAGACAAATAGCCTGTCTGCGGCTGTCTTTATGTTCTGTGTCTGATAGACGGTTACGAAATACTGAAGCTGTTTCTGATTCATAGAGCACCTCCTGTGCTCATTATAGTGCAACCATATCGTTGCTTCAATCCACTCTTTATCTTCTTTTCCCTGTGTCATGACTTCGCTATAATGAGGCATATAAAGAACGAGGAGGTTTTGCATACTATGAAAATCACACAGATCCGCAACGCGACTAACCGTCTGGTATATGCCGGTAAGACGTTTCTCATCGATCCCTGGCTTTCCCCGAGCCACATGTTCACTTTCGCCGATGTGCCCGGGCATCCCTACCATATCCCTGACCAGGTGAAGGAGCATCTGCCGATGCCGTTCTATGACCTTCCCATGTCTACAGAAGAAATCCTGAAAGATGTCGACTGCGTCATCGTCACGCACCTCCATCCGGACCACATTGACATTTCTTTCGCCGACGGTACTGTAGGCGCCCCACTCGATAAGGCTGTACCCATTCTCTGCCAGAACGAAGAAGATGCGGTTGTCCTGAAGAAATCTGGATTTCAGGAGATCACCATCCTTCCGAAAGAATGGATGAAAATAGGAGATGCCAGCATCCGTCAGGTTCCCGCTCTCCACGGCACCTACCTCCCCTGCGGGAATGCCATGGGCGTCCTCTTTGAAGCAAAAGACGAAAAGACATTCTATCTTGCTGGCGATACCATCTGGTATGAGGAAGTCGCTGCAACCATTGAGAAATTCCGACCAGGAGTAATCGCCCTCAATGCCTGTGCAGCGGAGACTCTCGAGAATGGCCGTCTGATCATGGGGGATGAAGATGTCTGGAATGTGTCACTTGCAGCTCCTGATGCCAGACTCTATATCACGCATATGGACAATGTTGCTCATGCATCCATCACTCGTCATGCGATGCGCGGCCGACTGGCCTCTCGTGGCGTCGTGAATTACGATATGCCAGCCGATGGCGAGAGCATTGTATATTGATGGATACCAATCAATCAAACTATTTGACTGAGATTTGCGTACAAGTTCGACAGATTCGTTTGCATGTGGTAACAAGATTGTGCTGTGGTAATTTTTGCGTTGTCAATCATCTGGAATCCTAGTAACGTCCATCGCACTGTGCTTGTTGCGATAAACTATACGTACAATATACAAAGAGACTGTTGAATCCTTATAAATAAGGGCTTTTCGGCGTCATTCAGTTCTCCAAGCGTTAATCCGTTTCCGAATGGTAGAACGTCCATGGTTATCCATGGGCGTTTTTATTTTAGGGAAAAGATGACTCTGAAGACTTGAATTTCTGGAAAGTGGATTTTGAGAGCTCTGGAATTCCTTCTATGGGAAGAGTAGCCTTTTTCATGGCCCATGTCGTATAATATTACATATATGTACAGGAGGAAAAAGATGATACCGGTAATGACAATGGAAGATATCCATGATGCGACAGAGACATTTGCCAGGTATGGCGTGCCGGCGGACCGTATTTTCAGTGAAATCATGCGGGCACGGTACCTGGATTATGTCCTTTTTTTAAATCCATCTAACCAGCAGTACGGCATTTCTATTGAAGATTTATATGACAATATGAAACAGACTGCCGAGAAGCTGGGCATGTATGAAGGAGATGCGGATACCTATGTCCGGGTATATACCCTGGCGCTTCGAGTGGATCCCATGGTATTTGCTCCCGGCGTTTCTCCCATGAATGATGAAATGAAGGCGCTTGTGGAGTATGGCATAGAGCGGGCGGAAAAGTCCGGTAAGACCGTGCTTTTTTCCGGCGTGGAATCCTATCTTCCCTATGCTGGAAGACTGTGGGACAAGCTGGCCGATAAACGACTGGCCTTTGTAGTGGAAAGTCCTCTGTGGAAGAAAAGGCTGCAGCTCCTGTTTCCCCGCTGCCGTTTCCTTCTTCCCGAAGACCTGGCCCATGATGAGGTGAAGTATGACTATATCTTCCATGGTACCGGCGAAGGCCAGGGCGAAGAAAGGCAGCTTCTTCCCCTTCTGGCAGAAAAAGGCTCCATGGACTGGATTCTTCCCTATGACTATTTCACAGCTCCGGGAGACATTCCAGACAGTATAAGAAATGATGTCCGCAGGGATGGGCGCCTTTCCGGCTATTTTAACCTTTCCATGGGAGAAAGGGAATATGCTTTCCTTCGCTTTGATTACGGCAAAGAGGGCGTATCCATTGGAAATATGGGATTTGCAGAAGGGAAATGCCTTTTCTTCGAACAGATGAAAATGCCATTATCCGCTTTTCAGGAAGCCGATGAATGGAATTACGATGTCTATGCTTACAATGCCTCTCCGGCGCTGCAGGCCATACTGGCTGGAAATATCCTCCAAATGGAGCATGCGCTGGGGCAGGAATTTGATGAAGTGAAAAAGGAGACTCTTCCTGCCGGAAGATATCAGATTCTTGAGGCAGAAGCCTTGACTGACTCGGAAATCCTTAAGAATGAGGAAAAACCTGTAGTTTGGGACGAGCCCCGGGAAGGCATCCTTCTTAGAGAAGGCGACCTGGCTCTGACCCTCCATAAAGGGCAGTTCCATTTCATTCCTGTGGGAAAAGGGGAGGAATATGTGGCAGGAAAGGGAGTTTTCGGCTTGCGGATGAAAGGGTGGTATACACCCTGGTTCCTGAAACTCTACCTCGACGGTCCAGTGGGCCGGCTTTTCCTAGAAACCATGAGAAGCGGAGAAACTTATACTTTTTCCCTGTCCCGCCTTCTTCGTGTGCCTCTTCCTGTATCGGATAGACAGAAAATGGAAGATATCACGGAAAACGCTGCAAAGGCAGTTTCCCGACTGGCAGAGGCAGAGCAGAACTGGCGCAGAGTCAAAAGAGAATCGGTAGGTATGATGATGGGTCATTCCACCATGTAGGAGGCATTATGAAGATCGTACTTGCAACCCATAATCAGGGGAAAATCAGAGAATTCAGGAAAGCCTTTGCAGAAATCGGCTGGGAAGCCCTGCCGATAGCAGAAGTGGCGGATGTGGCAGAGCCCGAAGAAACAGGCACAAGTTTTAAAGAAAATGCACTGCTGAAGGCCCATTATTATGCCAAAGCAGTGAAACTTCCGGTACTTTCTGATGATTCCGGCATCATTGCCGATGCCTTAGGTGACAGGCCTGGTATTTATTCTGCCCGCTATGCCGGTGTCCACGGTGATGATGAAGCCAACAACCGGAAACTTGTTGAAGATCTGAAACCCTATACAGGAGAAGACCGCAAAGGACGCTACGTATGTGTAGTGGCTCTGGTCTGGCCTGATGGAAAGGAAATCACGGCAGAAGGAACCTGCGAAGGCATCATTCGGGATTTCTACCAGGGAAAGGGCGGCTTCGGCTATGATCCCCTTTTCTACCTGCCCCGGTATGGGAAAACTATGGCGGAACTGCCGATGGAAGAAAAAAATAAAATCAGCCATCGTGGACGGGCTCTCCGTTCCCTTTTGGCCAAGCTGAAGGATTCAGCCCTTTCCCGGTAATGATATGTGATTGAAAAGCATAATGATTATACTTTTTTATACTTAAAAAGTATACTTATTTCCGGACTATTTCAATTTATATAACCTTATGATATAATTTGTGTGTTCCATCCAAGGAACCGTTGAGGGAGGTGACAGTTTACTTCATGAAAAGGAGTAAGCTTAAACTTTACGGATTCAACAACCTGACAAAAACCCTGAGCTTTAATATGTATGATGTGTGCTATGCCAGCACCGAAGAAGAGCGGAAGAAGTACATCGCCTATATTGACGAACAGTACAGCGCCGAAAGACTGACCGGCATTCTTCAGAAAGTGGCAGACACCATCGGCGCCCAGGTGCTGAACATTGCCCAGCAGGACTATGATCCCCAAGGTGCCAGCGTAACCATGCTCATAGCAGAGGAAGAGGTGGAAAAGCAGGATGTGGTGGCCCATTTGGATAAGAGTCATATCACTGTCCATACCTATCCGGAAATGCATCCCCAGGACGGCATCTGTACCTTCCGGGCAGACATTGATGTGTCCACCTGCGGGAAAATTTCACCGCTCAAAGCCCTGAATTTCCTGCTCCGTTCCTTTGAAGCAGACATTGTCATTACGGACTATCGGGTCCGGGGCTTTACCAGGGACGTGAAGGGAAAGAAAATCTTCATTGACCATCGGATCAATTCCATCCAGAACTACATGGCGCCGGATCTGCGCCATGCCTATGATTTAATTGATGTGAACGTGTATCAGGAAAATATTTTCCATACCAAAATGCTTCTTCATGATTTCAAACTGGACAATTACCTTTTCGATATGACGGAAAAGGATTTGTCTCCCAAAGAAGTGAAGAGAATCCGCCGCCTGCTGAAACAGGAAATGTATGAAATTTTCAATGGCAGGAATATGCCTGCCATTAAAGACTGATTTGTATTCTTTTTTATTACAAGGAGGAAAAGAATGGATACAGCAGAACTGAAGAAAGAAGCCATTGCGCTTAGAAAAGAAAAGCACCAGATGATTAAGACCGCCCTGAATGCGGATATGAAAAACGGCCATGACCTGGCTATCGTATACACCCCTGGCGTATCTGCACCATGTCTTGAAATCAAGAAGGATGAAGACCTGTCCCTGGAAATGACTTGGAGGGGCAATGTGGTAGCTGTTATTTCCGACGGTACCCGCGTACTGGGCCTGGGCGACATCGGTGCTGCTGCTGCCATGCCTGTTATGGAAGGCAAGTCCGCACTCTACAAGAGATTCGGCAATATTGATGCAATCCCCATCGTTCTTGACACCAAGGACAAGGATGAATTCATCCATACCGTGAAACTGTTGGAAAAGAACTTTGCCGGCATCAATCTGGAAGATATTTCCTCTCCGAAATGCTATGACATTGAAGACGAACTGAAGAAAATCATGAATATCCCTGTATTCCATGATGACCAGCATGGCACCGCCATTGCTGCTCTGGCTGCTCTTCTGGGAGCTCTCAAAGTCACCGGCAAGAAGATCGATGAAATCAAAGTCGTTATGAACGGCGCCGGTGCAGCAGGCACCGCCATTGCCCGCCTCCTTCTGGAAGACGGAGTGAAACCGGAAAACATGACTATCTTGAATTCCAAAGGCATTCTCTACGACAATGGCAAACGGGACCGGGTACAGCTGGAACTGATTCATAAGACCAATCCGGAAAATAAACAGGGCACTTTTGCTGAGGCAGTGAAAGGGGCAGATGTACTTATCGGCTGCTCCGCTCCCGGCGTATTCAATAATGATGCCATCAAGACCATGGCTGACAAGAGCATCGTATTTGCCATGGCTAATCCGGTACCGGAAATTATGGAAGAAGAAGCCAAGGAAAAGGGCGTATACATCTATGGCTCCGGCAGAAGCGATATGCACAACCAGGTCAATAACTCCTCCGTATTCCCGGGCCTCTTCCGTGGCGCCCTGGACGTAAGAGCCCGTCAGATCAACGAAGAAATGAAACTGGCTGCTGCCCATGCCCTGGCTGACCTGGCTACCAAGTGCCAGCTGGATCCGGACCATGTGGTGGTAGACGTATTTGATGAAAGAGTACCTCATGAAGTGGCAAAAGCCGTTGCTAAAGCTGCGATTGCTTCCGGTGTTGCCAGAGTTACCGAACTTCCTGAACAGTATAAAGACTGATTGAAGTATAAGGTATAAAAACCCTGCAGAGAGCATGACTCGCTGCAGGGTTTTTATGATTAGAGAATGGAAGGCTTCCCAGGCAGCCTTCCTGCTGAGTGGTATTTAGCAGCAGGGAGACGCTGTCAGCAGGTACTGTGCATTCTGCATGAAAAACGGAAGCTGGCCAAAGTCTGCCCTTCGCCTGCCTGTAAAGAGACTTTCCTGTTACACCCTTTGCATCCAAAGAGAACGGACTTGATGCAGGCCTTGTGCAGCCTTGGCTCTGCAGCTCTGCCCGGGGCCCTTTTCTCACCTGACCGAAAAGTATATAATAAGGTATACGACTATTGACGTCCCCGGGGATTCCTGCCGGACGCCGGACAGGAAAGGCTTTTCTTATGAATCTGATTAACCGCATGGTTTTCTGCCTGCGGGATAAGGGCTTCCGGGACCTTCCGGAGGATGAACGGGCAGGGAAAATCGATGAAGGGGCGCTTGCAATCCTTCGAAAACTGAATGAAGAGGGGAAAGAGGCCTATGTGGTAGGAGGCTCAGTCAGGGACCTTCTCATGGGTCTTGTGCCCCATGACTGGGATATCACCACCTCTGCCCGGCCGGAGGAAACCATGTGCATTGCCAGAGCTGCAGGCTGGAAGGCCGTTGACGGCGGTGGACGGCGTTTTGGTACCGTCATTGTGGTGAGGCATGGAAAGAGCTATGAAGTCACTACTTTCCGGCGGGAATTTTATGGAGCTGATGCTCACCGGCCGGAGGAAGTTTCTTTTTCCGACAGTCTGAAGGAAGATGTAAGCCGCCGGGATTTCACAGTGAATGCCATGGCGCTGGATAGCGATGGCTGTCTCTATGATTACTTCCATGGACTGGAGGATCTGGAGAAAAAACGGCTCCGCACCGTTGGTCCTGCATCGAACCGGTTTAACGAAGATGCGCTCCGCATGTTTAGAGCCTGCCGCTTTTTGGGGCAGCTTGATTTCATGGCGGACAAAAGTCTGGTGGAAGGCATGAAGAGTGCCTTTCCCCGGGTGGAAGGCCTTTCTCTGGAACGGGTGAAGGAAGAAGTCAACCGTCTCCTGGTGACGCCCCATGCTGCCCGGGGGCTGGACCTCATGGTGAGAAGCGGGCTCAATGAAATGAGCTGTCAGGTGAAAGAAAACGGCGCTTCCAGAAAAGTACCCATCCTTCCGGAGCTTTCTCACTTGGTAGGTCTTCCACAGCAGAAGGAATTTCATAAATTTGACGGCTGGTATCATACGCTGGCAGTGGTGGATGCATCACAGCCTCTTTTGCTGAACCGCTGGGCGGCTCTTCTTCACGATGTGGGAAAGGGCATGCCCGGTATTCGGGCGGTGAGAAAAGGAAAACTCACCGATTACGGCCACGACAGGGAAGGCGCCCGCATGGCCCGGGAGATACTTTCGCGCTGGCAGATGCCCTCCGATTTCACGGACCGGGTGGTATGGCTGGTGGAAAACCACATGAAATTTCATTATTTCGCCAATTTCGGGGAAGCCAATGCACTGAAATGGGTAAGAAGTCTGGCAAGAAATAAGACCTTTCGTTCCTCTGCTGACATGGCAGAAGCCTTTCATCAGATGACAGACCTTGGGAATGCGGACATCATCGGCTGCGGCCGGTCCCTTTCAGACACTGCCGGGCACAGCGAATTCGGACGGTACATGGAAGAAGTGTCTCTTTCTGTGCCTGTGACCACCCGCGAGCTTCATTACGGAAAGGATGTACCCCGGCTTTTGGGAAACCTGGTGGGAGAAGGAATGCAGAATCTCCTTCTCCGGGTGCAGAATGGAAATCTGGAAAATAGTCCAGCCGCCCTTTATGATGCGGCGGTGAGATTCAAGAGGAGAAGGGAACATGAAAAAGGAACTGCCCAGGAATAGGATGAGAAAGCGAAGCGTCAGGCTTTCTTTCATCCTCTGCATCATCGGCGGTCTCTTGCTTCTCCGTCTTATGTGGGTGCAGATCATAGAGGGCCACCATTATGAAGAAATGGCGCTGAACCAGACAGAAGGAGTGCAGACTCTCTATTCTCCCCGCGGTACCATTTATGACAGAAATGGCAGGGAACTGGCTTTTTCCATTATGGTGAAATCTTTTTATGCCGATCCCGGTACCATGAATGTAAGCCCTGAAGAAGCGGCCAAAGAGCTGGCGCCTCTTCTTCATCAAAAAGAAGGGGATCTGGTGAAGGATTTATCCCAGGACTCCCGCTTCGTATGGCTGGAACGGGTGATGGATCCGGAAGATTCGGATAAGGTCATCGCCCTGATTAAGGAAAAGAAATGGAAAGGCTTTGGTTTCTTTGATGAAAGCCGCCGGTTCTATCCCAACGATTCCATGGCTGCCAATGTGCTTGGCTTTGTAGGCCTGGATGACAAGGGCCTGGATGGTCTGGAAATGGCTCTGGATGAACTCATCAGAGGCGGGGCAAATAAGCAGCACATCCTGACTGATGCCAGGGGCAATCCCATCCTGAAATCGGCCATGGCGCCCTACAGGGCCAAAAAAGAAAAGTCCGTGTACCTTACCATTGACCAGAATATCCAGTTCTATGCGGAACGGGCCCTGGACCGTGCCATGACATCCACCCATGCTTCGGGGGGAATCATCATTGTCATGGATCCCAAGACAGGGTCCATTCTGGCTTTAGGAAATCGTCCCACCTATGACCCCAATCATTATGACAAGGCGACGGAAGCGGAATTCAAAAACCGGGCCGTCGTGGATATTTACGAACCGGGCTCTACTTTCAAGCCTATCATTGCATCGGCGGCTCTGGCAGCAGGCACCTACGATACAGAGCGGGTGTGGCATGATCCCGGCGCCGTATGGGCTTCGGGCCATGCCATTAGGAACTGGAACGATGAGTCCTATGGCGATGTGCGGCTGGTAGATATTTTGAAATTTTCCATTAATACAGGATTTGCCCATGTCGGTCTTCTGACCGGCGGCGAAACACTGACCCGCTATGCCAAGGCCTTTGGCTTCGGTAAACCTACGGGCATTGAACTTCCCGGAGAAGGAAGCGGCATCCTTTTTGAACCGAAGGATATGCGGCCCATCGATGTGGCCACCATGTCCATCGGCCAGGGCATTGCTGTCACGCCGCTGCAGATGGTTCAGGCCTACAGCGCCATAGCCAACGGCGGTAAAATGGTGAAACCTCATATTATCCAGTCCATCAAGAACGCTGATGGCAGTGATTACAAAGTGACACCGGTGGAATACAGCGGCGATCCTATTTCTAAAAAAGTGGCTGATGACGTGAAGGACATGATGGAAAAAGAAGTGTCCGAAGGCGGCGGTGCCAACGCCAGGGTGCCGGGCTATCATATGGCCGGTAAAACCGGCACGGCCCAGAAACTGGATCCGGTGAACGGGGGATACCTGAAGGGACAGTACATAGCATCCTTCTGCGGCTTCGGTCCTACGGAAGACGCCAGGGCCATCTGTCTTGTAGTGCTTGATACGCCAAAGGGAACTTACTACGGCGGCCAGGTGGCGGCGCCGGTATTCAAGGAAGCCATGACCCAGATTATGCGTTATCTGAAAATCCCTACCCTGGATGACCAGACCATTCATGCCAAGCCGCAGGACAAGCCCATCGAACTCTACAAACCCAGCCTTCCTCCGGAAAACGCCAGAGAATTCCGCCTTCCCAGCTTTACTGGCTGGTCCATGCGGGACGTAGGCGAATGGCTGACTCGAGCCGGTCTGGGTTTCCAGCCTGAAGGCAGCGGCTATGCCGATAAACAGGAGCCGGGCATTGGCAGCCGAGTGAAACGGGGAGATAATGTAAAGGTCCACTTCTCCCATCATGATTAAATAGGCAGGACCTATGAAAAAGCAGCGCACCTCCATCAGAGGTCGCTGCTTTTTGACTTCTCCTGCGGCGAAGCCGCCGCCATAACCCTTCGGGGCGAAGCTCCGTCAACCCTCCCCTTATTGTGATATAATGAAAAGAGCACTGATTCATCAGCCTTTGGGGCTGGTGAAGCTGGAAATTTCTGAATGTGGTTGGGTATGAAGGAGTGGACATGATGTTAAGCGATATTGAAATTGCACAGAAAGCAGAACTGAAACCGATTACGGAAATCGGTGCTTCCATCGGAATTCCGGCGGAAGATTTGGAAAATTATGGTCCCTATAAGGCGAAGGTTTCTCTGAAACTGACCAGAGAACTGGAAAATAAGCCGATGGGCCACCTGATTCTTGTGACCGCTATTTCCCCAACCCCGGCAGGAGAAGGAAAGACGACCACCACCGTGGGCCTGGGACAGGC